>Ga0247734_1001367_pt1 | contig 18686 bp, 19 predicted proteins | sample UWRJL103311B2_FD_180933 | JGI IMG/M metagenome (GOLD analysis project Ga0247734, IMG submission 180933) | Plant litter microbial communities from Arlington Agricultural Research Station in Wisconsin, United States - UWRJ-L103-311B-2 | ecosystem: Environmental > Terrestrial > Plant litter >... | reverse complement strand
TGATGAACTCGGAGACGAAATTTTGAAGACCAAGAAGTAGATGGCCTCAACCACCCTGAGGCTGCTCGAAGTACGCGTTTCAAACCGTTCCGCGTTTGCTACCTATCCTATTGACATGTCAACGCTCAACTCGACGGGCATGAGCCGCTGGCTCGTGCCGCTGGGATTGGGCGTCGGCTGGCTACTGCTGAACCTGTCTGATGCCGATCGGAATGACGCCTCAACACTGACGTTGCCGCTCATCTGGTGGTGCTGCGCCGCCTTCGCGTTCGTCGATCGGAACGATCCCGAACCAACAGGTACGAGGTGGCAACGGTTCACCTATCCCGGTTCTACGGATCACGCCCTACAAAGCGGCCTCATCGTCGCGACGTTCATCTCGCTCATGGCGGTGCTTCACGCCGGTCTGTCGGTGCTCGCCATCGGGATCGCGGCGTGTGCCTTCGTGACGGTGCCGCCGGTGACGATCTGGCTCACTCGACGCCACCGGCGGTGGGTGGAACGTGAGAGTGCTTCCAACTCTCAGAACAACTGAAGACTGCGCTTCGGCTTGGTCTCGGCCCAGTAGAGCGCCTGGATGGTGGCGATGACGCCGTCGATGTCTGAGGTTGAAGCGTCCCGCGCCACCCGTCACGATTCGCCGACGTTCTTGCGCCGGGCGCGTGGCATCTGAACGCGGAGCAACTGGTCGTCGGCGTGAGTGACGTTGCCTCCGACGATGGCGGCGTAGGCCAGCGAGCACGCCTGCAACTCCTCTTCGGCACCCGGTCGTTGTGCTTGCTGATGCGGCAGTAGAGCGCCGCCCGCTCCTTCTTGATGCTGCTCTTCATGTCGATCTCCTTGAGGATGTCGCGCGAGAAGCACGCGCTACTCCTTCCTCTACGGCTGAGGAGCCTGGAAAGCGATTTCGTTACTACCCGCACGGCTTCGACACGACGCTCGGCGCCGAGCGTCCGCACCTGGCGGAGTGGCGAACGCGCGGTTGGTGATGTGCCCGGCTGACGGTCCCCTCACTCGTCTCTGGGCTCGCGGTAGCCGGCGACAGACGCTCCGCCGAGCCATGTCAGACCGCTGAGGAGCCAGATGCCCGCCAGTGCATAGACAGTCAGGTCGAGCCAACGCGGTGAACCGTGCTCGAGCAGATCCGGGCCGAAGACGTCCACGAGGGCGACCATGCCGCGGACCAGCCACAGCAGCGCGTAGACGATCAGGAGGGCTCGGCACACATCCCTGGCTCGGGCGGCCCACCGAGGCAGCTGGACGTCGCTCATCCACCGATGGTGTCAGATGCCGGCCTATGTTCACCATCGCCGTCCGGCCCTGTGGTCCAGACTGACGGCATGCTCACCTCGTCACGGCTTCTGTGGCTGGCCCTCGTCATGGCGGCCGCCGGCTTGCTGCTCGTGTACGCCTTTCCCGGCGACGGCGGCACGTTCACCTTCGGCTACTACGGCAACGACGACGGCCGCGGCCTCCCGCTGCTGTTGTTCATGACGACCCGTCGCGTGATCGGAGCAGTGCTGGTGTGGCTCGCGACGATGATCGTGGCCGGTGTCATCGGCCACCGGATGGCGACGCGCCCCGAGCGGCCGTCCTAGGACTCCAGGAGTGCCTTCAGGGTCGCGAGGTCGCGGACGATCGCGGCTGCGTCGGCCTCGAAGGCGTCGAGGTCGGCCGGTGGCAGCTGGAACAGGCTGAAGACGACGTCGCTGCCGTCGCCGTTGCGGACGACCCGCAACGGGTTGGTGACCTGCACGCCGTCGGGCAGCGTGACGACGTGGTCGAGGACGCCGTACGGGTTGTCGGGAGCGAACTCGACGGTGATGCGGCCGAGGTCGGACTCGGCCACCCACTGCCCGTCGACGAGCTCGATCGAGACGCTGAGCCCCGAGGCCCAGGCCGGCAGGTTGCGGGGGTCCGAGGCGAATGCGTAGACGTCGGCGGGGTCGCGGTCGATGGTCTCGACCAGATGTCGTGAGGTGTAGGTCATGATCCCACCGTAGGACGAGGCCCCGACACAGCACATCACGTCCGCGGCTTGAGCTTGCTGGCCGGGAGCCAGGCGATCTGCGACGCATCGCTGTGCCGCTGCGTCCTGCTCGGCACGACGTACACGACCTGCGCCTCGTAGCCGTCGGACGTCCGACGCCAGCCGAGCACCAGCCCCGGGTACTCCTGCGTGACCTGGGTCGTGAGGTTCGAGAGGTTGACCCACACGTGATAGACCGGCGGCGGCTCGGGCACCTGCACGGCGTAGGGATCGGCCGGTGCCAGGGGCCGCCCGTTGACGGAGCCGTTCGGGTTCACCCGTGCAGGATACGTCGATTCGAACAGGTGTTCTACTCCGGTCGTGAGTTGTCCGACTCGAGTAGCGGATCGCGGACCAGCCCCTAGCGTTGAATCATGAGAAGGCTGGCGATCGCGGCACTGTTCGTGCTGCTGAGTGCGTGCAGCAGCGGATCGAACTCCCCCGCGCCCGACACCTCGCCGACGCTGTCGGCCGACGACGCGGTGCAGCAGACGTGCGAGGAGGTACGGGCCGGCATCGACGACTTCAACCGTCAGGACTACGCGGGCACCGTCAGGCACTTCGAGAAGGCCAAGCCGCCGGCGAAGGTGTACGCCACGGTCAACGACGAACCCGAGGCCGACGCGCTCCTCGACGCCGTCGAGTACTACGCGAACCTCGCACCCGAGGACTACCCCGACGCCGCCCGTGGATCCGAGAGCTTCGCGCGCAACAAGGCCATCACGCTCGAGCAGTGCGCCTCCGGCGAGCCGATCGACGACTCCCCGCCGACCCCCGTCTAGGTCTCGCGCGCCAACGACACGTACACCGCGTTGACGGCCACGGCCTGCTCGAGCTCGGTGGACACCCCGGCGAAGAACTGCGAGCGGTACGTCTCGTCGGTGACGGCGTAGACCGTGAAGTAGAGCCCCGCGAAGGCCGAGAGGAAGACCGAGACCTGCCACAGCTCGTTGGTCACGGGGACATGACCGCCGAGCCACGACGGCAGGTCGGTGACCGGTTCCCCGGTCCAGGCGCTGACGGTGCTGTCCGGGATCGTGAGCGATCCGAAGACCACGAAGAACACGAACAGGCCGAGGCTCAGCAGGAGCACCTGGACGGCCTGGTTGAACAGCAGCACCAGCACCAGGTTGGCGCGCGCGAACCGCGGCAGGTCCGGTGGCACGGCCGTGACCCGCTGCGCGGCCTCCTCGGCGGGGGTGCCGGCGCAGCACTCCGCGACGCGGTCGCCGACGACGTCACGCTCGACCTCGCGGACCTCCTCGGGCAGCCGGACCAACAGGAACACCGTCGCGATGACGGCGAAGAACGCGACCGCGATCCACAGCACCTGACGCGACATCAGGGCCGCGACCTGCCACACCTCGGCATTGATGAACAGGAACGTCACCGCGAGCAGCAGCAGCGGCAGGGCCCGCGTCAGCAGCGGGAACATCAGGCCGAGCGAGCCGAACGTGCGACGGACCGCCCACCGCAGCATCGTGCCCATCCTCAGCAGCCGGCCCGCGAACAGGCCCAGCAGCACCAGGAAGACCAGCACACCGACGGCCGTCCCCAGCGATCCTCGGTCCGCCACGACGGCACCGACGACGACGCCCGCGGCGACCGACGCCGCGACGATCAGCGCGATGACGGCGACGATCCGCTTGCTCGACAACCAGCCCTCGACGGTGTCGGCCCGGTCTCCCGTGAAGTACGGCAGCCCGTGGTCGTCGAACCACCCCTCGATCGCGAGGGCCGTCGCGGCGTCCGGTGCCGCCATGCTCAGAAGCTGACCGGGAGCTCGTCGACGCCGTAGACGAACGACAGCTGGCGGAAGACCAGCTCCTCCTGCGGCGTGGCGAGCGCCAGGTCCGGGAACCGGCGGAACAGGCGCGGCAGTGCGATGCGCAGCTCCATGCGTGCCAGCTCGGCGCCGATGCAGCGGTGGATGCCGTGGCCGAAGGCGAGGTGGCCGCTCGTGGGGATGCGGGTCGGGTCGAACTCCTCGGGCCGGTCGCCGGCGGACTTCGGGTCCCGGTTGGCACCGTTCAGCGACGCGAGGATGACGTCGCCGGCCTTGATCTGCTGACCGAACAGCGTCATGTCCTGCTTGGCGAACCGGGGGAACGCGACCTGCACGACCGACAGGTAGCGCAGGAGCTCCTCGACGACCCGGTCGATGTCCTCGGGCGAGCCGTTGCGCACCAGGTCGGCGTACTTGGGATCGCGCAGGAGCACGATGGTGCCCAGCGCGATCATCCCGGCCGTGGTCTCGAACCCGCCCGTGAAGATGCCGTCGGCCAGGCCGGCGAGGTCGAAGTCGCTGATCGCGTCGCCCTCGTCGCGGATGATCTGCCCCAGCAGGCCCGGTCCGGGGACCTCCCGCTGACGGGCGACCGCCTCGAACAGGAACTTGCGCTGGTCGGACACGGCGCCGAACGCTGCCGCACCGCCGTTGGTGGCGTCGAACCGGTCGCCGCCGAGCTTGGCGAAGGCCTGGCTGTCCTCGTAGTCCAGACCCAGCAGGGCACAGATGGTCTGGAACGGGATGGGGAACGCGACGGCCTTGCACAGGTCGGCGCCCGGTCCCTCGGCCTCGAGGGCGTCGAGCTGCGCGTCGACGAACTCGGTGATCATCGGCTCGAGCCGGGCGAGCCGGCGCATCGTGAACTCGGGGGTCACGATCTTGCGCAACCGGGTGTGCAGCGGCGGATCGGTGAAGCCCAGGCCGCCGATGTCGTCGGCCGTGGCCGGGCCGTCGCCGTGGAACAGGTGCCGGATGTCGTTGCTGTAGCTGTCACGATCGGTCAGCACGGCGCGTGCCTCCTCGTGCCCCGTCACGAGGTACGCCGTGAAGGTGAACGGGAGCTCGAGCTTGTGCATCGGCTGCGTGGCCCGCCACTCGGCGATCTTCGGCAACGGGTCCATCACGTCACGCTGCAGCGGGATCTTGGTCTGCTCCGGGATGAACGACAGCGCGCTGAGGTCGATTCCGTTCTTCTGGATCCGCTTGACCAGCATGCGCCCGACCCAGCGACGGACTCTCCCCTTGACGTCTACCACGGGGTTGAAACTACACCGCACGCTTGCAGGTTCGAGCCAGCCGGTAGAGGGTGAGACGAAACCCCCGCCCATCGCACGCCTTCATCAAGGGAGTCTCATGAGCACCGACACAGCCGAATCCGGGCAGCCCACCGAGCTGAAGAGAGTCATGGGGCCCCGGCTCCTGCTGTTGTTCATCGTCGGTGACATCCTCGGCGCGGGCGTCTACGCCGTCACGGGACAGATGGCCGGGGGCGTCGGCGGCATCGTGTGGCTGCCGTTCCTGCTCGCCTTCGTCGTGGCAACGATCACGGCCCTGTCGTACCTCGAGCTGGTCACCAAGTACCCGCAGGCGGCCGGTGCCGCGCTCTACACGCACAAGGCGTTCGGCATCCACTTCATCACCTTCATCGTCGCCTTCGCCGTGGTGTGCTCCGGCATCACGAGCGCCTCGACGGCGTCCGCGACGTTGGCGGGCTTCCTGACCGACGGCCTGGCGATCAACGGCTGGATCGACGAGGGGGTCAGCGAGGGAACCATCACGGCGATCGCGATGGCGTTCATGCTGCTCCTGGCGCTGATCAACCTGCGGGGCGTCGGCGAGAGCGTCAAGTTCAACGTCGTCCTGACGCTCGTCGAGGTCGCCGCCCTGGCGATCGTCATCGGTGTGGGCTTCTACGTCATCGCGAGCGGCGACGGCGACCTCGGACGGGTCACGGTGTTCGAGGACGCCAACGACAAGGGGCTGTTCCTGGCGGTCACCGCCGCGACGTCGATCGCGTTCTTCGCCATGGTCGGCTTCGAGGACGCCGTCAACATGGTCGAGGAGGTCGAGGAGCCGCAGAAGATCTTCCCGCGCACGATGCTGACGGGTCTGGGCATCGCTGTCGTGCTGTACATGCTGGTGGCCGTGTCCGTCGTCGCCGTCCTGACGTCCGACCAGATCGCCGAGATCAACGAGAACGGCGACCGCGCGCTGCTGTCGGTCGTCTCGGTCGGCGCGCCCGACTTCCCGATCGACAAGATCTTCCCGTTCCTCGCGGTGTTCGCCGTGGCCAACACGGCCCTGATCAACATGCTGATGGCCAGCCGGCTCATCTACGGCATGGCCCGCCAGGACGTGCTCCCGCGCCAGCTCGGCACGGTGCTGCCGGGACGCCGGACCCCCTGGGCGGCGATCCTGTTCACGACGGTGCTCGCGCTCGGCCTGATCCTCTACGTGCGCCAGGACCCCGACAGCGACATCGTCGTCAACCTGGCCAGCGTGACGTCGCTGCTGCTGCTGTGCGTGTTCGCGGTCGTCAACATCGCCTGCATGGTGCTGCGCGGCAAGCGCCACGACCACGTCAAGTCGTTCTTCACCTCCCCGGGGCCGCTGCCGTACCTGGGAGCGGTGCTGTGCCTGTTCCTCGTCGGACCGTGGGTCGATCGCGACTCGATCGTCTACGAGATCGCCGGCGGGCTGATGCTGATCGGCGTCGTGCTGTGGGCCATCACGTTCGCGATCAACAAGGCCACCGGACAGGGCGACAGCAGCTTCGAGGACGTCGACTCCCTGGGCGAGTGATCGTCCCGCACGACGAACGACGACCGGCCGGCCTCCGTGAGGAGACCGGCCGGTCGTCGTGTGCGCGTCGGCCCGTCGATCAGGCGCTGTCGTCGGTGCGGCCCGCCTCGACCTTCTCGGTGCCGTCGGGGTTGAGCCCGGCGCGCTCGCGGCGGCTCGAGACCGTCAGGCTGACGATCGCCGTGATGGCCAGGATGCCGATGATGACCGCCAGGCTCAGCAGGGTCGGGACGTCGTAGACCGGCACGTGCTCACCACCGTTGATGAACGGCAGCTCGTTCTCGTGCAGCGCGTGCAGGATCAGCTTGACGCCGATGAAGGCCAGCAGGATCGCGAGCCCCTGCGACAGGTAGATGAGCTTGGTGAGCAGGCCGCCCAGCAGGAAGTACAGCTGGCGCAGACCCATCAGCGCGAACACGTTGGCCGTGAACACCAGGTACGGCTCCTGCGTCAGGCCGTAGATCGCGGGGATCGAGTCGAGTGCGAACAGCAGGTCGGTCGTGCCCAGCGCGATGATCACCAGGAACATCGGGGTGATCGCCCGCTTGCCGTTGACCTTCGCGAACAGCTTGAGGCCGTCCCACTGCTCCGACACCGTGAACCGCTTGCGCGCGAACTTGACGACCGCGTTCTCGCCGTCGTCGTCGTGATCGGTGTCGCGCACCAGGTTGTAGCCGGTGTAGAGCAGGAAGGCGCCGAAGATGTAGAAGATCCACGAGACCTGCTCGATCGCGACGGCACCCAGGGCGATGAAGATGCCGCGGAACACCAGAGCGATGACGATGCCGACCAGCAGTGCCTCCTGCTGGTACTTCCTCGGCACCTTGAAGCTGGCCATGATGATGATGAAGATGAACAGGTTGTCGATCGACAGGCTGTACTCGGTGAGCCAGCCGGAGAAGAACTGCAGACCGAAGTCGCCGTCCTTGATCGTCGAGTCGTTGTGGTAGATCCAGATCCAGATGCCGAACGCGATCGCCAGGCCGACGTAGATGCTGAGGTAGGTCGCGCACTCCTTCATGGAGGGCTCGTGCGGCCGTCTCGCCACGATCAGGATGTCGAAGAGCAGCACCGCGAGCGTCACGCCGATCGTGATCGCCCATTCGGTGGTGGATACGTTCAAGGGGTTCCTCCGGTCGTCAAAACGCCGGAGGTCTCTTCCGCGACACCATGGTGAAGACGCTGGGTGCGGCTCGCAAGACCGGATGACTGCAGGGAGTCACCGTGATGACGGCGTTGCGATCGGGGAATACTCCCCTCCGCGGGACATTCTTGCAGGGCAGGGCGCACCTCCGCGAATCGAGGGCGCCCCGCCGCGCAGACGTGATGACGCGTCTCACACCTCGTTGATCGCGCCCGTCGCGACGTCGAAGACGAAGCCGCGCACGTGGTCCTTCTTCGGGACGAACGGGTTGGCCTTGATGCGGTTGATGCCCTGCGTGACGTCGGCGGCGGCATCGGGGAACGCCTCGGAGGACCAGGTCGGCCGGATGCCCGTCTCGGCCTCGATGCCCTGACGGAAGGCGTCGTCCGTGAACGTGACCATGCCGCAGTCGGTGTGGTGCAGCAGGACGATCTCCTCGGTGCCGAGCAGGCGCTGGCTGATCGCGAGCGAGCGCAGCGCGTCCTCGGTCACGACGCCACCGGCGTTGCGGATGACGTGGGCGTCGCCCTCCTGGAGGCCGAGGATCTTGGCCGGGTCGAGGCGGGCGTCCATGCACGCGATGACGGCGACCTTGCGGGCGGGCGGCAGCGGGAGCGGACCGTCGAAACCCTGTTGGTAGGCCTGGTTGGCTTCGACGAGCTCGTCGGTGACGGTCATGGGATCTCCTTGCGGTGGGGGTCGGTCACGTCCACCCTCACCGAGGTTCGCACCGTCGTGAGACGGGTGTCACGTGCTGACATCACCGAGCAGGATCCGCCAGAGGTGCTAGACGCGCCGCGCCCGCAGCTCGAGCCAGATGCTGTGCGGCCACGCGCCGTCGGGCTGCAGCGACGGATGCCCGAAGGCGTCGGGCGGCGCGGTCTGCGGCTCGACGCAGATCGTCGACGCGGGCTGGCTGTAGACGACCCACCAGGGCGAGCTCGACCGCAGCGTGAGCTCCAGCGCGCCCGGCCACGTCAGCGTCGGGCTGCCCGCGACCCGGAAGCAGTCGTCCCACGGACCGTCGACGACCGGCACGAGACGACCCGTCGGCAGTCCGTCGTCGCCGCGCTCGACCATCGCCTCGGGCTCGAACCCCAGGACCGCCTCGGCGCCCGCGGCGAGGGTGCGCGAGAACCACGGGTGCAGGCCGATCGAGGCCGGCGAGTCGGTGCCGTCGTCCCAGGTCAGCTCGACGCGCACGCCGTCGTCGAGCAGCCGATAGGTGAGGGTCGCCGTGCCGGACGTGGGCCAAGGATCGGCGATCGCCACGCGGTACTCGCCCTCCCCCACGACGTCCCACGACCGCACGTGACCGAGGCCGTGCAGAGCGTTGCCGTCGTCCGCGACGGGCAGCCGGCGGACGCCGTCGGGCGTGGGGAGCCGTCCACCCCGCACCCGGCCGGCCCAGGGCACCATCGGGAAGCAGCCGTCGGCGATGGCGGGGTCGACCGTCGGGTCCTCGGCGTGCGCGAGGAGCTCGAGACCGTCGATCACGAGGCTCGTGAGTCGCGCACCTCGGGCCGGGTCGACCGCGACGCTGACCCGATCGTTCTGCAGGACGTCGGTCACCGGCTCAGACGCCGGCCTCGAGCATGCTGCGCAGCTCCTTCTTGAGATCGCCGATCTCGTCGCGCAGACGAGCCGCCACCTCGAACTGCAGCTCGGCCGCGGCGGCTCGCATCTGCTCGCTGAGCTGCTCGATCAGCTCGGCGAGCTCGCCGGAGGGCAGGTTGGCCAGGTCGGCGGTGTGCTGCCCCAGCGGGACGGGTGCGCCCTTGCGGCGCTTGTCGCCGGTGGCTGCCAGCAGCGTCGCGGTGTCGGCGTCCTCGCGTGCCAGCATGTCGGTGATGTCGCCGATCTTGCGCCGCAGCGGAGTCGGGTCGATGCCGTTGGCGGTGTTGTAGGCGACCTGCTTCTCGCGGCGACGGTTGGTCTCGTCGATCGCGAGCGCCATGGAGTCCGTGATGCGGTCGGCGTACATGATGACCTGGCCGGAGACGTTGCGCGCCGCACGGCCGATGGTCTGGATGAGGGACCGTCCCGACCGCAGGAAGCCCTCCTTGTCGGCGTCGAGGATCGCCACGAGGCTCACCTCAGGGAGGTCGAGGCCCTCGCGCAGCAGGTTGATGCCGACCAGCACGTCGTACTCCCCCAACCGCAGCTCGCGCAGCAGCTCGACGCGGCGCAGCGTGTCGACCTCGCTGTGCAGGTAACGGGTGCGGATGCCGGCCTCGAGCAGGTAGTCGGTGAGGTCCTCGGACATCTTCTTGGTCAACGTGGTGACCAGGACGCGCTCGTCCCTGTCGGTGCGGGTGCGGATCTGGGTGATCAGGTCGTCGATCTGTCCCTTGGTGGGCTTGACGATGACCTCGGGGTCGATCAGGCCGGTCGGACGGATGATCTGCTCGACGACGTCGCCCTGCACCTTCTCCATCTCGTAGCTGCCCGGCGTGGCCGAGAGGTACACCGTCTGCCCGATGCGCTGGAGGAACTCGGGCCACTTCAGCGGGCGGTTGTCCATCGCGCTCGGCAGACGGAAGCCGTGCTCGACCAGGGAGCGCTTGCGGGACATGTCGCCCTCGTACATCGCGCCGATCTGCGGGATCGTCACGTGCGACTCGTCGACGACCAGGACGAAGTCGTCCGGGAAGTAGTCGAGCAGGCAGTGACCCGGGGTGCCCGGTCCGCGCTGGTCCATGTGGCGTGAGTAGTTCTCGATGCCGGCGCACGTGCCGACCTGCTCCATCATCTCGATGTCGTACGTCGTGCGCATGCGCAGACGCTGCGCCTCGAGCAGCTTGCCCTCGCCCTCGAGCTCGGCCAGACGCTCCTCGAGCTCGATCTTGATGGTCTCGATGGCGCGGCGCATCGTCGCCGGTCCGGCGGCGTAGTGCGTGGCCGAGCCGACGTAGAGCTCCTGGTCGTCGCTGAGGATCTCACCCGTCAGCGGGTGCAGCGTCATGAGCCGCTCGATCTCGTCGCCGAAGAACTCCACCCGGACCGCGTGCTCCTGGTACACCGGGAAGATCTCGACGGTGTCGCCCTTGACCCGGAACGTGCCGCGGGTCGTGGCGACGTCGTTGCGCACGTACTGGGCCTCGACGAGCGTGCGGAGCAGCTGGTCGCGGGCCATCTCCTCGCCGACCTTGAAGCCGATCATGCGCTCGAGGTACTCCTGCGCCGAGCCGAGGCCGTAGATGCAGGACACCGTCGCGACCACGATGACGTCGCGGCGTGTGAGCAGCGACCACGTGGCCGAGTGCCGCAGCCGCTCGACCTCCTCGTTGACCGAGGAGTCCTTCTCGATGTAGGTGTCGCTCTGCGCGATGTACGCCTCGGGCTGGTAGTAGTCGTAGTACGAGACGAAGTACTCGACGGCGTTGTTGGGCAGCAGCTCGCGCAGCTCGTTGGCGAACTGGGCCGCCAGCAGCTTGTTGGGCATCATGACGAGCATCGGACGCTGCAGGCGCTCGGCGAGCCAGGCCGTCGTCGCGGTCTTGCCGGTGCCGGTGGCACCGAGCAGCACGTTGTCGACCGCGCCGGCCTTGATCCGCTTCTCGAGCTCGGCGATCGCCGCCGGCTGGTCGCCCGCGGGCTGGTACTCCGACACGACCTCGATGGGTGCGACCTGACGCTGCAGCTCCGACACTGACCTCATGCCACGAGCCTACGACCCGGCACCGACAAAGCGTCCTAAAGTGGGGGCATGCCCGTCTCGGAACGCCGCGCTGAGCGGAAGAGGGAGATTCTCGAGGCGACACGGACGCTGTTCGACGAACGGGGCGTGAGGGACGCCCAGATCGAGGACATCGCACGAGCCGTCGGGATCAACCGCGCCATCATCTACCGACACTTCTCCGGCAAGGAGGAGCTCTTCGCCGAGACCCTCGTCGGCTACCTGCAGGAGCTCGACCGCACGCTCGCCGCGGCGGACGACCCGACGGCCGACCCCGAGGTCCGGCTGCGCACCATCACCGGCGTCTTCCTCGACTTCGGCGCCCGCCTCCCCGCGTTCGTCGACTGCGCCCAGGCGCTGCTGCGCCGACGCGGCGAGGAGCTCATGGAGGAGGTCAGCCAGCGGGTCATGATCGATCTGGGCACCGCCATGGCGGGCTGCCTGAACCACGCCGTCGAGATCCTCGAGGCCGGCACCGCGACCGGTCAGTTCCACGTCCGCGACCCCAACCTGCTGGCCAACATCTTCTACACGCAGGCGCTCGGCGTGCTGAACCTCGCGACGCTGCAGCTGTCGGTCCGCGAGGAGAACCCGGGCCTCCCGGCCGTCGACTCCGTCCCCTTCGACGAGGTCAAGTCCCTGGCCCTCCTGGCGGTCGTCGCGATGGCCCGAGGCACCGACGGCTAGACGGCTAGAAGGCGTCCACGCCGGTCAACGCGGCCGAGAGCTCCCACAGGCGAGCTGCCTGATCGGGATCGGTGGCCCATTGCTTGACCCCCGTGAACTCCAGGTCCTCGGTCCACGGCACCGCGACGTCGCAGTCCTCCAGGTACACGCCGCCGAGGCCGTCGAGCTGGGGCGACGTCGCCGCCCACACCTGCGTCGCGGCGCCGGCCTCCGGCGTCTTGAAGCGCGGGTTGATCGCGTTGCCCGCCTCGTCGATCGTCCCGGACGCGATCTGCTCCTCGCGCGACAGGTGCCGGACCAGCGGCGTCAGGATGGCTCCTGGGTGCACCGAGAAGGCCCGCACGCCGCGCTCCTGCCCCACGGCGTCCAGATGCACCGCGAACAGCGCGTTGGCGGTCTTGGACTGTCCGTAGGCCAGCCACTTGTCGTATCCGCCGTCCAGCTGCACGTCGTCCCACCGGATGCCCGAGAAGTGATGCCCGCGCGAGGACACCGACACGATGCGGGCGCCGTCGGCGACGACCGGCCAGAGGCGGTTGACCAGGGCGAAGTGGCCCAGGTGGTTGGTCGCGAGCTGGGCCTCCCAGCCGGGCCCGACACGGGTCTCGGGCGTCGCCATGATGCCGGCGCTGTCGATCACGATGTCCAGCGGTCGTCCCGCCGCGACGACCTGGTCGGCGAACGCCGCGACGCTGGTGAGGTCGCCCAGGTCGAGCCTGCCGGTCTCGACGTCCTCGATGCCGGCGAGCTGCGTGGCCGCCGTGTCGGGACGGCGCGCCGGGACGATGACGTGAGCTCCCGCTGCTGCAAGGGCTCGTGTCGTCACCAGGCCGATGCCGGAGTAGCCGCCCGTGACGAGCGCCGTCCGGCCCGTCAGGTCGATGCCGGCCAGCACCTCGTCGACCGTGGTCGCGCGGCCGAAGCCCGAGGCGACGGGCCGCTGCACGCCGGTCATGCCGAGGTCCCCGCGAAGGCGTCCACGCCGGTCCGCTCGGCCGACAGCGTCCACAGGCGGGCTGCCTGGTCGGGGTCGATCGCGTGCTGGGCGACGCCGCGACGCGGGCCGTCCGCGACGTTCGGCTCGGCGACGTCGCAGTCCTCGAGGTAGACGCCGCCGAGGCCGTCGAGCTGCGGCGACGTCGCCGCCCACACCTGGGTCGCGGCGCCCTGCTCGGGCGTCTTGAACGCGGACGGGTCCTTCGGGGTGCCGTCGGGGTTGAGCCAGCCCATCTGGACCTGCTCCTCCAGCGGGAGGTGCCGCTGCAGGGGCGTGATGATGCCTCCGGGGTGGACGGCGAAGGCGCGCACGCCGGACTCCCGCCCCAGGGCGTCGAGCCGGACCGCGAAGAGGGAGTTGGCGGTCTTGGCCTGGCCGTAGGCGGTCCACTTCTCGTACTCGCCGCTCGTGAAGTCGATGTCGTCCCAGCGGATCCCCGAGTACAGGTGCCCGGTCGAGGACACCGAGACGACGCGCGCGCCACCGGGCTGGATCGCCGGCCAGAGGCGGTTGACCAGGGCGAAGTGTCCCAGGTGGTTGGTCGCGAGCTGGGCCTCCCAGCCGGGCCCGACGCGGGTCTCCGGGGTCGCCATGATGCCGGCGCTGTCGATCACGATGTCCAGCGAGCGGCCGGTGGCCAGGAAGCGGTCGGCGAAGGCCGCGACGCTGTCGAGGTCACCGAGGTCGAGCTCGTCGACCTCGGTGCGGTCGATGCCTGCGAGCTGCTCGCGGGCGGAGTCGGGCCGCCGGGCGGGGACGACGACCTGGGCGCCCGCGGCCGTCAGCGCACGCGTCGTCTCGATGCCGATGCCGGAGTAGCCGCCGGTGACGAGGGCGAGCCGGCCGGTCAGGTCGATGCCGGCGAGGACCTCGTCGGCCGTGGTGCGTGCCCCGAACCCGGAGCCGATGGGCTGCTGTGAAGTGGTCATGTCGACGACGCTAGGCGCTGGAGCGCGCTCCAGCGCAAACCCACGACCCGGCGCGAGCGGTCAGGCCTCGAGGATCGCGACGACGCCCTGACCGCCGGCCGCGCAGATCGAGATCAGGCCTCGGCCCGACCCCTTCTCGTGCAGCAGCTTCGCCAGGTTGGCGATGATGCGCCCGCCCGTCGCCGCGAACGGGTGCGCTGCCGCGAGCGAGGATCCCTTGACGTTGAGCCTGCTGCGGTCGATCGAGCCGAGCGGCGCGTCCAGGCCCAGCCTCTCCCGGCAGAAGGTCGGGTCCTCCCACGCCGCGAGCGTCGTGAGCACCTGGCCCGCGAAGGCCTCGTGGATCTCGTAGAAGTCGAAGTCCTGCAGCGTCAGTCCCTGACGGGCCAGCATGCGCGGCACGGCGTACACGGGGGCCATCAGCAGGCCCTCGGCACCCGACACGTAGTCGACGGCGGCGGTCTCGTAGTCGACGAGGTACGCCTCGGGCGTCCAGCCTCGCCGAGCGGCCTCGTCCTCGGACGCCAGCAGCACGACGGACGCGCCGTCGGACAGTGGTGTCGAGTTGGCGGCCGTCATGGTCGCCTCGTCGCCGAAGGACTTCCCGAACACGGGCTTGAGCTTCGCGAGCTTCTCGACGGACGAGTCGGGTCGCAGGTTGTTGTCCTTCGTGACGCCCTGGAACGGCGTGACGAGGTCGTCCTGCCAGCCCTCGTCGTAGGACGCCGCGAGGTTGCGGTGCGACGTCACGGCGAGCTCGTCCTGCGCCTCGCGGGTGATGCCCCACTCCTTGGTCGTGATGGCCTGGCTGTCGCCCATCGACAGGCCCGTACGGGGCTCGGCGTTGCGGGGCTGGTCCGGGGCGAGGTACCCGGGGCGGATCTTCGACAGGGCCTTGAGCCGGCCCTTGTTGTCCTTGGCCCGGTTGGCCTCGAGAAGGATCTTGCGCAGCTTGTCGCCGATGGCCAGGGGCGCGTCGGACGTCGTGTCGGAGCCGCCGGCGATGCCGACCTCGATCTTGCCGAGGGCGATCTTGTCGGCCACCAGGATCGCGGCCTGGATGCCGGTGTCGCAGGCCTGCTGCACGTCGAACGCCGGCGTGTCGGGCGAGAGCTTGGAGCCGAGGACCGTCTCGCGGGCGAGGTTGAAGTCCCGGCTGTGCTTGAGGACGGCGCCGGCCGCGAGCTCGCCGACCCGCTCGCCCTCGAGGCCGAAGCGGTCGACGAGCCCGTCGAGGGCGGCCGTCAGCATCTCCTGGTTCGACGCGTTGGTGTAGACGGTGTTGGACCGCGCGAACGGGATGCGGTTGCCGCCGATGACCGCGACGCGGCGCACCTCCTGCGGACTCGCCGCGGCGACGGCCTTCGCCGCGGTCGCCGTCGTGGCGGAAGCCTTCGTGACTGGGGTGGTGTCCGCCATGGCGGTCTCCTCGATCGTCGTGAACAGTGAGACTAGGAACAGTGGTGATGAACGTGACGTGCGCCGCACGCGGGGTCGGTGGACCGACGCCGATTCCTGAGGTTACAGTTTCAGCAGCAATCCAGATACCGATGGTATCCGAGAGATAGGACACACCCACCTCATGACTGATCGCTACCAGTCGCTCGCGCACAACCCGATCGGCAAGTTCATCGTCACGAACCTGGGTCTGCCCAACCCGCCCGTCCTGGAGCGGTGGACCGAGGGCTCGCCGCTCGTCCGCGGCACGGTGCTCGTCGGCTCCGCCCCTGGGAGCACGATCGGCCCGAAGCTCAACGCGACGCTCAAGTCCAGCGGCATCGAGGCGGTCGGCGTCCGCGCCGACGGCCGGACGTACAAGGCCCTCGTGTTCGACGCGACCGGCATCGCCGACACCGCCGGGCTCGCCGACCTCCAGCAGTTCTTCACCCCCGCCCTGCGGAGCCTGGCCGCCAGCGGACGACTCGTCGTCATCGGCACGCTGCCCGAGCAGGCGACCAGCGAGACCGCCGCGATCGCCCAGCGCGCGCTCGAGGGCTTCGTCCGCTCCGCCGGCAAGGAGGTCGGCGGCAACGGCAGCACCTCGAACCTCGTGTACGTCGGCGCGGGCAGCGAGGGCGCCCTCGCGTCGACGCTGGAGTTCCTGCTCTCCCCCAAGTCGGCGTTCGTGTCGGGTCAGGTCGTCCGGCTCGGGCTCACCGAGCTCGTCGCGCCCGACGCCGTCACCGATCGCAGCAGGCCGCTCGCCGGCAAGGTCGCGCTCGTCACCGGCGCCTCGCGCGGGCTCGGAGCGGCGATGGCCCGCACGCTGCACCGCGACGGCGCGCAGATCGTCGGCCTCGACGTGCCCGCGCTCAAGGCCGAGCTCGACGCCGTCATGGCCGAGCTCGACGGCACCTCGATCGCCGAGGACATCACCGCCGCGGAGGCACCCGAGGTCATCGCCCGGGCGCTCAAGGACGCCCACGGCGGCGTCGACATCGTGGTGCACAACGCGGGCATCACGCGCGACAAGCGGCTCAAGAACATGGTGACGGAGAACTGGAACCTGGTCATCGACATCAGCGTCGGCGCCCCCCAGCGCATCACCGCCGAGCTGCTCGAGCAGAAGCTCCTGCGCCCGGGCGGCCGCGTCATCGGCATCTCGTCGATCGCGGGCATCGCCGGCAACAACGGACAGACGAGCTACGGCACCGCCAAGGCCGGCGTCATCGGCTTCGTCGGCGACCTGTCGAAGCGGGTCGCCAAGGACGGCATCACGGTCAACGCGATCGCTCCCGGCTTCATCGAGACCGACATGGTCAAGACGATGCCGCTGGGCATCCGCGAGGCCGGGCGACGGCTCAGCTCGCTGTCGCAGGGCGGGCTCCCGATCGACGTCGCCGAGGCCATCGCCTGGTACGCCCATCCCGGGTCGTCGGCCATCTCCGGCAACGTCGTCCGCGTCTGCGGCCAGGCCCTGATCGGCGCCTGACGTGACCACCCGGGTCTTCACCAAGGCGCCCGCGACGCTGCCCCTGATGCTCAAGGCCGCGCTGCCGGCCATCCCCGTGGTCGGCGGCCTGCCGGGCATCCGGCACGCGAAGGGCTCGGTGCCCGACGACGTGCTGGAGCGCCGCGGCGTCGTCACCGACCTGGCACACCTCGACGCGTACAACGAGGTCTGCGGGTTCCCCCGCGCCGACGTGCTGCCGGCCACCTACCCGCACATGGCGGCGTTCGCGCTGCACCTGACGTTGATGACCGACACGTCCTTCCCGTTCGCGCCGATGGGCCTGGTGCACCTGCGCAGCTCCATCACGCAGCACCGGCCCATCGGCACCGCCGAGGTGCTCGACGTCGCGGTGCGGGCCGCCGACCTGCGACCACATCCCAAGGGCTCGCTGATCGACGTCGTGACGTCGGTGAGCGTCGCCGACGAGGTGGTCTGGGACGAGACCATGACGCTGTTCTCGCGCCACCGCGGCGGCTCCGCGGAGGGCTCGGCCGCGCCGCTGGCCGGCGTCGACGCGCCGGACGGGGTCGTGCACTGGAAGCTCGGCGGCGACCTCGGCCGGCGCTATGCGGCGATCTCGGGCGATCGCAACCCGATCCACCTGCACCCGCTGACGGCCAAGGCCTTCGGGTTCCCGAGCAACATCGCACACGGCATGTGGTCGCTGGCGCGCAGCCTGTCGGCCGTGCAGAACAAGCTGCCGGCCGCGTTCACGAACCTCGCCGAGTTCCGCAAGCCGATCCTGCTGCCCGGGACGGTCGTCTTCGGCACGTCGACCGACGGCGGCGTCCTGACGTTCGGCGTCAAGGGGGCCAAGAAGCCCGTGACCCACCTGGTCGGGCGGGTCACCCCGCTGTAGGCGTCAGGATGTAGGCGTCAGGACCTGCGGTTGCCGAGAGGGCGGATCAGGCCCTCCTGCGCGACGGTCGCGACGAGGGCGCCGTCCTGGCTGAAGACCCGGGCGACGCTGAGACCGCGCGCCCCCGACGCCGAGGGCGACAGCTGGTCGTACAGCAGCCACTGGTCGGCCTGCACCGGACGGTGGAACCAGATCGTGTGGTCCAGCGATGCGGGCTGGACGGCGTCCGAGCCGATGTACTGCCCGTGCGGAACGAGGCTCGCGCCGAGCAGGCTCAGGTCGCTGATGTACGTGAACGCCGCGTTGTGGATGAGCCGCGACTCCGGCAGCACGCCGTTGGCCTTGAACCAGAGCCGCTGCACGGCGGGGCGCAGCTCACGCTGCGGGTCGTCGGCCTCGCGGTTGTCGCCGATGTACCGCATGTCGAACGACGACCACTCCTTGGTCCAGTGCTCGACGGCCTTGGGTCCCTGCAGCTCGATGATGTCGATCAGCGGGGTCGACTCCTCGGGGCTCGGGACGTCGGGCATCTGGTCCTGGTGGTCCCAGCCGTCCTCGACGACCTGGAACGACGCGGTCATGTAGAAGATGATCTCGCCGTGCTGGCGCGCGGCGACGCGTCGCGTCGTGAACGAGCGACCGTCGCGGACGTTCTCGACGTCGTAGACGATCGGGATGCTCGGATCGCCGCCGAGGATGAAGTACAGGTGCAGCGAGTGGACGAACCGGTCGTCCGGGACGGTCAGCTGGGCGGCCATCAGCGCCTGCGCGGCGACCTGACCGCCGAACACCCGCTTCAAGAAGGAGTCCTGGGGCTG
>Ga0247734_1001366_pt1 | contig 18696 bp, 13 predicted proteins | sample UWRJL103311B2_FD_180933 | JGI IMG/M metagenome (GOLD analysis project Ga0247734, IMG submission 180933) | Plant litter microbial communities from Arlington Agricultural Research Station in Wisconsin, United States - UWRJ-L103-311B-2 | ecosystem: Environmental > Terrestrial > Plant litter >... | reverse complement strand
GCTCGCGCCGCTGGAGGCGACGCTGCTGCAGGACGACGGTCTCGTGCACCGGCTGGCCCTGTACCTGCGACGTTCCGCATCACCCTCCGTCCCGACGGGGGAGCGGCCGGTCAGCTCGATCGTGGGGGCCAGCATGCTGTTCCGCGTCGACGCGCTCGATCGTCACGACGGCTTCGACGCCCGCTTCCGGTTCGGCGGCGAGGAGGAGGACCTCTGCCGGCGGATCGTGCTGGCGGGCGAGGAGCTGGTGTTCCTGCCGGGCGCGGTCGTCGAGCACGACTTCGAGCCCGGGCTCGGCGACACGTTGCGCCGCAGCCGGGCCTACGGACGCGGCAACGCCCGGATGTTCCTCAAGCACCCGGGGCTGCGGCCGACGATCTACCCGCTGCCGGCCGCCGTCGCCGCCCTGCTGGCCCTCGCCGTCGGACGCCGCAGCGCGCCGGCGGCCCTGCTCGCCGGCGCGCTGCCGAGCGTCCTGTTCTCCCGCTGGGTGGGAGACGCGGTGCGCCTGCGCGAGCCCGAGCGCCTGGCCTACCCGTACGTGCAGCTCGCGCAGGAGACGTGGGGCGACGTCGGCCTCCTGCAGGAGCTGCGGCGCAGCCGCGGGGCGTTCCGCGAGCCGGTGGCCGGATGACGGCGATCCAGGTGGCCGGGCCGCGGCCCGACGACGTGGCCCCCGCCCCCGCGGGACGTCGCCGCGGCCCGCGCCGGCGTGACTGGAGCGTCAGCGGCGGCCTGGTGCAGCTGGCCCTGGCCGTGGTGGCGTTCCACGTCGCGGTCGTGGTGCAGCTCGACGGGCCGCAGCCCAGCGCCACGGTCGTGGCCCTCGCCTACGTGCTGCTCGTGCCCGGCACCGTGGCCCTGCGCGCGCTCGGGCTGCGTCCACGCGGGGTGGCGCCGACGCTCGTCTACACCGTCACCGCGAGCCTCGCCCTCCTGCTCGCTGCGCTGCTGGGCGTCAACCAGCTGGGTCCGTCCCGCGGGATCGCCGAGCCGCTCGCGACCGGACCCGTCGTGCTGTCGCTCGACGCCGTGACGCTGCTGCTGGCGGTCGTGGCCGTGGTCCGTCGCACCACCCGGCCGATGGACGTGCCGCGTCGGGTGTCGCCCGCCGGGGTCGTGCTCGTCGTCCCGCTCGTCGTCGCGGCGGGGACCCAGCTGGTCGAGAACCGCGGCACCGGGATGCTGGTCGGCGTCGGCCTCGTCGCCGCCGGCGGCGTCCTGCTGTGGGCCCTGCGGGAGGCTCGCGCCGGCCGCGACGGGCACGTCGTCCTCGCGCTGTACTGCGTCGCGCTCGCGCTGATGTGGTCGTTCTCGCTGCGGTCGCGGGCGCTGTACGGCTTCGACGTCCAGCAGGAGTTCGCGGCCTTCCGCACGACGGGGGAGGCGCTGCGCTGGACGCCGCTGGACGGCGATCCCTACAGCGCGATGCTGAGCATCACGGCCCTGCCGACCGCCCTGTGGCAGGCCACGGGCCTGGATCCGCTGCTGATCTACAAGGCCCTGTTCCCGGCGGTGTTCGCCCTCTACCCCGCGGCCGTCTACCTGCTCGCCCGCCAGTGGCTGCGCCCCACCGTCGCCCTGCTCGGCACCTCGCTCGTGTTCCTGACCGGCACGATGGCGAGCCAGATGCCGGCCCTCGCGCGCCAGGAGATCGGCCTCGTCCTGTTCGCCGGGATGCTCCTCGCCGCCTTCGACCGGTCCCTCGGCCGGCGTGGCGCCCAGCAGCTCGTGCTGCTGCTCGGCGTCGCGATGGTCGTGTCGCACTACTCCACGACGTACGTCGCGATCGGGACGCTCGTCGCGGCCCGGATCGTCGCCCTCGGCATGCGGCTCATGCGCCGCTCGACCCGCCGCCCCGTCATCAGCCTGCCGCTGACGCTGCTGCTCGCCGCGTGGTGCGTCGTCTGGACGGGCCCCGTGACGAACTCGGCCAGCAACGTCACGTCCTTCGCCGAGGACGTCAGCACCAACGGCGCCAAGGTGCTGCCCGGCGGCGGCGACTCGTTCATCAGCAAGTGGCTGTCGGGCAACGTCGCGGTGACCGCGACCCCGCGTGACTACTTCGACACCGTCGCGCCGATGTACGGCGTCAAGTACCCGTGGCTGGCCGACTACACGTTCTCCGAGGGCGTGCAGGCGCAGTTCCCGGCCGTCGCGTCCGCGCCTCCGGCCGACCGGGCCGTCGTGCCGGGGCTGCTGGCCCCGATGGGGCTGGCCACGACGCTGCTGCGCCAGCTCTCGAACGGGGCGATCGTCATCGGCGTCGTCGGGGTGCTGATCATGCTGCGGCGCCGCCGGCTCGACTCCGAGGTGGCCTCGCTCGTCGTGGCCCTGCTGACGGTCACGGTCGCGGTGCGGTTCAGCGGCTCGGCCTCGTTCGCGTACAACCCCGAGCGGCTCGCGATGCAGACGTCGGCGCTGCTCGTCGTCCCGCTCGGGATCGTCGTGCAGCGCCTGCACCGGATCCTGCGGGGGCACCGGGACGGACGACGCCCGCGCGTCGGCGCCGGTGTCGCCGCGGCGCTCGCGGTCGGCGTCATGGGCCTGGTGTTCCTCGACGCGTCCGGCCTGGGCGCGCGGCTCGCGGGAGGCCCGGCGCGCGGCAACCTGACGGCGTCGGGCGAGTACGCCGAGCGGTTCCACGCGACCGACGAGGACCTGGCGGCCGCGCAGTGGCTCACCGAGCGGCGCCGCGACGACTCGATCATCTTCGCCGACCGGTACGGCGCCCTCACGCTGCAGTTCAGCGAGGGCCGCGACCACAGCGGCATCTTCCCCGATCTGGCCCCGGGCACGCTCGACACCCGTGGGTTCGTCTTCGCGTCGAGCAGCAACATCCTGAACGGTCGGGCGCGGGGGACCACGCCCGACAACCAGATGTCGTCGACCTACCGGTTCCCGACGGCGTTCCTGGACACCTACAAGGCCGTGGTCTTCGACACGGGGACAGCGAGGATCTACTAGTGGTGAACGTCAGCGTCGTCATCATCAGCAAGGACGAGCGATCCCTCGGCGGGACGCTCGACGACCTCCGCGACCACGTCTCGTCGGCGGACGTCGACGTCCTGGTCGTGGACGCCTCGGCGGGCCGGCTCGAGGACCTGACGCGCGAGCACCCCGAGGTGCAGTGGGTCGCGTTCGTGCCGCCCGAGGGCTCGACCAAGACCGTCACGATCCCCGAGCAGCGCAATCTCGGGGTGCTGTCGGCGACCGGCGACGTCGTGGTGTTCGTCGACTCCGGCTGCCGGCTCACCCCCGGCTGGCTCGACGCCCTGATCGCGCCGATCGTCGACGGCACGGAGGCCGTGACGGCCGGCAGCTGCCGCAGCATCAACCCCAGCCCCTACGACGCCATCACGTACACCGACGGCTACGTCGAGGAGGCGCCGACGCTGAACCTCGCGTTCACCCGGGCGGCGTTCGACGCCGTCGGCGGCTTCGACGAGAGCTTCGCGTACTGCTCGGACATGGACTTCTCGTGGCGGCTCGCGGACGCCGGGATGCGCATCCGGATGGTCGCCGAGGCGCAGGTGCTCGTCGACTGGGGTGGAGCGCGGCGCCAGCACCGGCGCTCCTGGTACTACGGCGCCGGTCGCGCCCGCCTGTACCGCAAGCACCCGCGCCGGCTGCGGTCGCTGGCCCGCCGCGACCCGATCCTGCTCGTCTACCCGCTGTTCCTGCTGGGGCTGCCGCTGACGTTCGTCCTGCCCGTGTACCCGCTGCTGCTGCTGATCCCGCTGTGGCGCAGCCGCGACGTGCACCCGTGGCGGACCGTCAGCGACCACCTGGTCTACGGGGCCGGGGCGCTGGGCCAGCTCGTGGGCGTCGCGACATGAGGACCCTCACGACCCCGCGCGACCACAACCCGTACCAGGGCCTGCTGCACGACGCACTGGGCGGCGAGGGCGTCGAGCCGGAGTTCCTGGCCATGCCCACCGGGTCGCGCAGCCTCAACCTGCTGCTGGTCCCCGTGACGCTGCTGCGGGCCCGCCTCGGCGGCGTCCGCATCCTGCACGTGCACTGGGTGTTCGGGCTGACGTTCGCCGGCAGCGAGTCGTCGGCCGTGCTGCGTCGGCTGTCGCAGGCCTGGTTCGCCGTGATCCTCTTCTGGTGCCGGCTGATCGGGGTGCGGGTCGTGTGGACGGCGCACAACGTCCTGCCGCACGACCGCGTGTTCCACGACGACCGGGCCGCTCGGGCGCGGCTGCTGCGGTCCAGCAGCCACGTCATCGTGCACGACGCGGCGGTCTCGGAGGCGCTCGCCGACCTGGTCGGTGGTCCCTCGGTCCTGCCGCCCGTCACGGTCGTCCCGCACGGCTCGTTCATCGACGTCGACGCGCAGGCCCCCGCGACGCCGACCTCGGCCGCCCGCGAGCGGCTCGCGCTCCCGCACGACCGCCGTCTCCTGCTGTTCTTCGGCCGGGTCACCCGCGAGAAGGGCGTCACGGACCTGGTCGAGGCCTGGTCCGACCTGGCCGCCGAGCACGCCGACGCGCTGCTGGTCGTCGCCGGACGGTGCACGGACCCCGGGCTCGAGGCGTGGCTGCGGGACGCGGCCGACCGGTTGGCCGGCCGGCTGCACCTGGACCTGCGTCACCTGCCCGACGACGACCTGCGCGACCACCTGGTGGCGTCGGACGTCGTCGTCATGCCGTTCCGGAGCGTCACGACCAGCGGGTCGGCACTCATGGCGATGGCGCGGGCGCGGGCCGTCGTGGTGCCCGACCTGCCGCCCCTCGCCTCCCTGCCGGACGCGGCCTGCCTGCGGTACGACCGTCGATCCGAGCACGGGCTCCGCGATGCGCTGACCGCGGCGTGCGTGACGCCCGCCGACGAGCTCGCGACCGCCGGCGAGGCCGGCCGGACGTGGACGGCCGAGGCCCCCGGCTGGCCCGTCGCGGCCCGCCGGACCGCCCAGGTCTACCGCCGCGTGCTCGAGCAGCGGGTGCCGCGATGACATCGGTCGTGCGGTCCGCGCACGGGCTGGTCCGCGCGGTGGCGGCGTTCCGCGCGCACGGCGTCCAGCACGGGTCGCTGCCGTCCTTCGACGGTCGAGGACCGCACCTCAGCAACCGCGGCACGATGCGGGTCGGTGACCGGTTCGCGATCCGCGCGCAGCAGACCCGGGCGGCGCTCGCGACCGGCCCGGGCGGCACGCTCCTCGTGGGCGACCGGGTGTTCATCAACCAGGGCGCGGTGATCCACGCCGACGTCTCGGTGACGATCGGCTCGCACGTGCTCGTGGGCGACGGGGTGGCCGTCTGCGACACCGACTTCCACGAGGTCGAGCCCGGGGCCGGCGTGCGTCGCGCCCCGATCGTCGTCGGCGACGGGGTGTGGCTCGCCCGGTCGGTGCTGGTGCTGCCGGGTGCGCAGATCGGCGAGGGCACGGTCGTCGCAGCCGGCTCGGTCGTGCGCGGCGAGCTGCCGCCGTGGGTCGTCGCGGCCGGCACACCGGCGCGGCCCGTCCGCGACATCACGGCCCGGGGGACACGGCGATGACCGCCGTCGCACCCCCGCTGATGCGGGCGCGGCAGCGGGCGACGACCGCGGTCCGCAGCGCCGCGACGGACAGCCTCTACCGCAACTCGTTCCTGCTGATGACCAACACGATCGTCCAGACCGCGCTGGGCTCGCTGTTCTGGCTGGTCGCGGCCCGACGGTTCGCCGAGACCGACGTGGGGCTGCTCACCACGACCCTGTCGGCCGTCGTCCTGGTCAGCACCGCGAGCTGCCTGGGGTTCCCCAACGCCCTGGTGCGCCACCTGCCGCGCAACCCCGGCCGCACCGGCGAGATCGCGGTGTCCGCGACGCTGCTCGCATCAGTCGTCGCGGTCGTCGTGTTCGTGGTGTCGTCGATGACGCCGTGGGGCCTGCCGATGGTGCGGGGCGAGGTGGGCGCGGTGCTCGTCGGCCTGGGCCTGGCGACCGTCGTGACCAGCGTCGCGGGGATGCTGTGCGACGCGGTGTTCGTCGCGCAGCGCTCGTCGCACCTGCTCCTGCTGAAGAACTCCGTCGGCGGCGTCGTCAAGGTGGCCGCGCTCGTCGCCCTGCCGGTCGGTGGCATCACGGGGCTCGCGCTGGCCAACCTGGCCGGCCTGCTGGTGTCGGTCGCGCTCACGGTCGCCCTGCTCCGGTCGCGGCTCACCGGGCGCCTGCGGGTGGGGCGTGACGCCCTCGACGGCGTGTGGACGTTCTCGATCGGCAACCACGCGGGGATGATCTTCGGCATCCTGCCGCTGACCGTCACCCCGCTCGTCGTGCTGTCGGCGCGCGGTGCGACCGAGGCGGCGTTCTTCGGCATCGCGATGATGCTGCTCGGTCTGCTCAACGTCGTGCCGGCGATGCTCTCGCAGAGCCTGTTCGCCGAGCTCTCGGCCGATCCGGCGAGTGCCGGGATGCTCGTGCGGCGCGCCGCCCGGGCCATCGCCCTGCTGATGCTGCCGGCGGTCGCCGCGATCGTCGTGGCCGCGCCGCTCCTGCTGGGGGCGTTCGGGCCGTCGTACGCCGACGGCGCGACGTCGTGCCTGCGCTGGATGGCGGTCGGCTCCCTCGTGGCCAGCGCGAGCTATGTCATCGACGTCTGGGTCAACAGCCTCGGGCGGGCCGGCAGCTTCGTCCTGCTCAACGCCAGCAACGCCCTGCTGGTCCTGGTCGCCGTCGCCGTCGCGGCCCCGCACGGGCTCACGGCGGTGGGGATCGCCTGGCTCGCGGCGCAGAGCTCGTCGGTCGCCGTCGCGGCCGGCGTGCTCGTCGTGATCCGCCGCGCCGAGGCGTCACGGCAGTCGGTGCCCCCGGTGCCCCCGGTGCCGGCGGCGGTCGTGGACGCCGCCCCGCGGGTGTCCGGCAGCCGCCGCCTGCCGTTCCTCGACGGCCTGCGGGGCATCGCCGCCTCGTTCGTGGTGATCTCGCACTGCTGGAGCACGGTCTACCTCGACGCGCGCGACGGCCGGTCCAGGACCGAGCTGCTGACGTCGTGGATGGGGCTGGGCCACTACGCGGTGTCGGTGTTCATCGTGATCTCCGGCTTCTCGCTGGGGCTCGTGGCCTGGCGGGGCGGGCTGGGCTGGCCCGGGGGGATGCGCGCCTTCTTCCGGGGACGCTTCCGCCGCATCGTGCCGGCGTACTGGGCGGCCGTGGCGATCGGTGTCGTGGCAGGGCTCACGGTGCTGGCCCGGCCGGTCGGCACCCTGTGGGACGGGGCGGTCCCCATCCGTCCGTCGGGCGTCGTGACGCACCTGCTGCTGGTGCAGGACGTCGCGTGGGCCGGCCCCGCGGGCAGCACCGCGTTCTGGTCGCTCGCGGTCGAGTGGCACATCTACCTGCTGTTCCCGTTCCTGCTGGTGTACCTGCGCCGCTGGCCGGGGCAGTGGCTCCCGATCGTCCTCGCGCTGGGCCTGGTCAGCGGGGCCGGTGAGCTGTTCACCGACTCCGGCACGTGGTCGTGGGTCGCCGGCCTGCACCCCAGCCTGTACGCGCTGTTCGTCCTCGGCCTGGTCACGGCGCGGCACACCGCCGAGCAGACCGACGCCACGGCCCGCCGCCGGCACGAGCGGCTGCTCGCCGTCGCGGCGGCGTTCGGCCTGGTCGTCGCGGCCGTCGTCACGCTGGGCGGCGTCGATCCCGTGTCGCCGGTCCACGACCTGTGGTTCGGGCCGCTCGGCGCCCTGGTCATCGGCCGGCTCGCGGCCGGCGGCTCCTCGACGGAGCGCCGGCCCCTGCGGCGGCTGCTGGAGACCAAGGCCCTCGTGTGGCTCGGCATGATCTCGTACAGCCTCTACCTGATCCACTCGGCCGTCATCGAGTCGGTCTGGCGGCTCGCGGTCCGCCCGTGGCAGCCGGCCGAGCCGTGGTCGCTGGTCCTCGAGGTGGGCATGGGGCTGGCTGCGAGCATCGCGGCGGCGGCGTTGTTCCACCGCCTGGTCGAGCGACGGTTCGCCACGGCTCCGCGGGCGGCGCGGCACCGCGCGGGCGCCCGATGACCATGACGGCGGCGTACGCCGTGCCGCGATCGTTCTACGTCGAGGTCGCCCGGCGGACGTCGCTGCTGCGCAGCGCGTGGTTCTCGCTGCGCTTTCGCGGCATCGTCCTGGTCGGCCGCGGAGCGCGCGTGCGGGTGCACCGCCGCGCGAGCGTCCGGATCGCCCGGGGCGGGATGCTGGTGCTGGGCCTGACGCACGACAGCGCCCCCGGCGCCGTGCTGCGGATGCAGCCGCGATCGGTGCTCGAGGTCTCCGGCCGGGTGCAGGTCATGCGCTCGTCGAGCATCACGGTCGGCTACGACGCGACGCTGGCGGTCGGCGCCGGGACGTTCCTCAACGACGGCGCCAGCATCGTGTGCCACGACCACGTCACGATCGGCCGCGACTGCGCGATCTCGTGGGGCGTGCGGATCCTGGACACCGACGTCCACGAGCTCGTGCGCGACGGCGTCGGTGGCGCCCGCCACCGGCCCGTCGTGCTGGGCGATCGCTGCTGGCTCGGCGCCGGGGCGACGGTGCTCAAGGGGGTGACGCTCGGCGACGACACGGTCGTCGGCGCCGGCAGCGTCGTCACGGCCGACGGGACCGGCGGGCAGCTGCTCGTCGGGTCGCCGGCGCGCGTCGTGGCCACGGGCGTGACCTGGCGGCCGTGACGTCTACCCGCCGGAGATCCAGCGACGGTAGAGCTCGAGGCTGCCGGGGTTGCGGGCCAGCTCGCTGCTGGTGTCCTTCTTGTCCCAGAAGCCCTGGTAGACGATGTCGTTGTCGGTGAACAGCTGCAGCATCCTCGCGACGTAGTAGGTGTCGTCGCCGGCGCCGAACTCCGAGGCGTCCTTGACACCCCACTCCGGGATGCTCAGCGGCTTGCCGTGCTCGGCGGCGAAGGCGGCGATCGTCTCGAAGCCGCCGGGCTGCGTCATCTGCCAGGTCCAGCGGGCGGGCTGGTCGGTGCCGATCGCGGTCGGGGCGATGTCGTGCTGGTCGACGCCGATGACGTCGACCGCGTCGTCGCCGGGCCACCACTGGTCGAGAGGGATCGCACGGGTGCCGGCGCTGACCGTCAGGTCGAGCGTGAAGTCGGAGCCGGGGGTGTCGTGCAGGACGTCCGCGACCCGCGCCCAGTACCGGGCCCAGTCGCGGTTCTGGGCGTCGCTGTCGCCGATGTCGTGCGCGAACCAGTCGCCGTTGCCCTCATGGGCCAGGCGGATGACCGACCGGCCGAGCCCGGCGGCCACGAGCCGCTGGCCGAGGATCGCGAACTGCGCGTCGTACTCGCCCGCGGCGCCGCGCTGCCGCCAGTCCGGAGGGGCTCCCGCCGGGATCAGCGACTGCCCGATCACGAGCCGTCGGTCGTCGTCGCCCTGCACCCACCGGTCCCAGCGGTGGTCGGCGATCTCGCCGACCGTGAACCACGGCTGCACGAGGGCGTCCCAGCTCGTCGCGACGTCGTTGAACACCAGGACGCAGCTGATGGGGGCGCCCACCAGGTCGGAGAACGCGTCGAGGCGGGCGATGCTGTTGGACGGGTAGACGCACGACGACTCGCGGGCCGTGGCCGAGCCGGAGGGGGGTGGCACGGCGGGCGGGTCGCCCTGTCCCGCCCGGACCGCGACGACGACGGCCGCCCCCAGGCCGACGAGCAGCAGGAGCGAGGCGATCCGTGCCCCGCGCCGCCGCGGCTGCTCGGCGGCCACCGTCACCGGGAGTCGCCGGTCGCGCCGAAGTGCCGCTTCCACGAGGCCCGCGTGGCGGCCGCGTCCTGCAGCCGCAGCACGTTGCTGGAGGCGTTGTTGACGTAGGCGTGGTAGCGCGTGGGCACCTCGCGGACGATCTGCGCGATGCGGTCGGCGAACACGAAGTCGTCACCGGCTCCGTCGGCGCGGCTCGTCGGCAGGACCGCCCACTCCGAGATCGCGAGGGGCTTGCCGTGGGTGCGGGCGAACCGGACGACCTGGTCGATCCCTCCGGCGACGGCGCGCTGACGGTCCCAGCGCAGCGGCTGGGCGGTGCCGAACGAGGACGGGGCCGAGTCGAGCTGCGCGACCCCGACGACGTCGACCGCCTCGTCGCCCGGGTAGAGCTGGTCGAGCGGCAGGGCGCGGTAGCCGGCGCTGATCGTCCACTCGATCTCGAAGCTGCTGCCGGGGGTGTCGCGCAGCAGGCCGGCGGCCCGCGCCCAGTAGCTGCGCCAGGCGGCGAAGTCGGCCGACGTCTGGCCGACGTTGTCGATCGCCCAGTCGCCGTTGGACTTGGGACCCAGCCGGATCACGATGTCGCCGAGCCCACGGGCCACGAGCGTCTCGCCGAGCGCGCGGACCTGGTCGTCGTAGTCGCCGGCTGCTCCGCGGGCGCGCCAGTCGGCCGGCGCATCGCCGGGGACGAGGTTCTGCACCAGGACGAGCGTGCGGTCGTCCGGTGCGGAGGCCTTCCACGCGGCCCACCGGTAGTCGGTCTGCTCCGTGGGCATGCGGGTGACCCACGGATCGCGCCACGCGGCCCAGCTGGACGGACCGTCGTTGTGCAGGACGGCGCAGTCCATCGTCCGGCCGGTCAGCCAGCCGAACGACTGGAGCGCCGAGTACGTGCTCTGCTCGTCGAGGCAGGCCCGGCGGGTGTCCAGCGCCGCGGGGACGTCGGGGTAGACGGGAGCGGGCGGCGGGGGGACCGCGGGCGACGGCTCGTAGGAGTCGCCGCCGGCTCCGTACCGGCGCTTCCACGCGGCTCGGGAGCCGGGCAGGTCCTGCAGCCGCATCGTGACGTCCGTCGTCTTGTTGAAGTACGACTGGTACCGCGTCGGGTGGTCGCGGACGACGCGTGCCAGCTCGTCGACGAAGTACGCGTCGTCGCCCATGCCCTGCGGGACCGTGGTCGGCACCAGGCCCCACTCCGGGACGCTCAGGGGCTTGCCGTGCCGCTCGGCGAAGTCCGCCAGGTCGGTCACGCCCAGGGCGATGTCGCGCTGGTAGTTCCAGCGGGCCGGCTGGGCCGTGCCGACCCAGGCCGACGCCCAGTCGTACTGGTCGATGCCGATGATGTCGACGGCCGAGTCGCCGGGGTAGTAGTCGTCGAACGGGACGGCGGGGGACGAGGCGTTGACGGTCCAGTCGAACTCGAAGCTGGTGCCCGGGACGCTGTCCATGACGCCGACGAAGTGGGCCCAGTAGGCCTTCCAGTCCGCGATCTTCTCGGGGGTGTCGCCGATCCAGTCGTGCGACCAGGATCCGTTGCCCTCGTGGGCCAGGCGGATGATCGTGTCGCCCATGCCGTACTCGACCAGGTTCTCGGCGAGAGCGCGGATGTGGTCGTCGTAGGCACCGGACGCGCCCAGCGAGCGCCAGTCGGCCTCTGCGCCGTCGGGCACGAGCGACTGGCTGATGACGAGCGTGCGTGATCCGGCCGAGAGCCAGCGCCGCCAGTCGTACTGGGGCTGGTCGAGCGGCATGTGGGCGAACCACGGGTCCTCCCACGCGGCCCACGTCGTGGCGGTGTCGTTGAAGACCGACGCGCAGTCGAGCTGTCGACCGACGAGCCAGCCGAACGACTGCAGCTCGCTGACGTTGTTGTCGGTGTAGGCGCACGCGAGCTTGGTGTCGAGGGCGTCGGGGACGGGCGTGGCGGCGGACGCCCGGGGAGCGGTCACGAGGACCGCGGCGACGACGGTCAGCGCGAGCGACAGGCCGAGGGCGCGTCGGACGCGTCGGGCTCCCTGCGCGCCCGCGGTGCGGCCATGACCGGTCACCAGCGTCTCCCTCGCTCGCTGGCTCCACCGTAGTCGGTGTCGGCCGGGTCAGCGACGGGCTGTCGGCCATGTCACGCCGACGGGCTGGGTAGAATCGGACACCTCACCACCCAAGGAGCGTCAGTGGCCCGCGTCATCGTCGATGTCATGCCCAAACCCGAGATCCTCGACCCGCAGGGCAAGGCCGTCCACGGCGCGCTGCCGCGGCTCGGCTTCACCGCCGTGACGGACGTCCGTCAGGGCAAGCGCTTCGAGCTCGAGGTCGCCGTCGCCGACGAGGCGACACTCGCCGAGGTGCACCAGCTGGCCGGCACGCTGCTGTCCAACCCCGTCATCGAGGACTACGCCGTCCGGGTCGAGGAGACGGCATGAACGAGCGCCAGCGAGTGAACCGACGGCACCGGGTCGTGCGGGACTTCCCGCACGCTGCTCTCTCCGCGGGGAGTCCCGCATGAGGATCGGCGTCGTCACGTTCCCGGGGTCGCTCGACGACACCGATGCGCAGCGCGCCGTCCGCATCGCGGGCGGCGAGGCGGTGCCGCTGTGGCACGGCGACCACGACCTGAAGGGTGTCGACGCGGTCATCCTGCCGGGCGGCTTCTCGTACGGCGACTACCTGCGCTGCGGTGCCATCGCCCGTTTCGCCCCGGTCATGACCGAGGTCGTCGCCGCGGCCCAGGGCGGCATGCCCGTGCTGGGCATCTGCAACGGCTTCCAGATCCTGTGCGAGTCGCACCTGCTGCCGGGTGCCCTGATCCGCAACGACCACCGCACGTTCATCTGCCGCGACCAGACGCTCACGATCGAGAACGCCTCGACCGCGTGGACGTCCGACTACACGGTCGGCCAGCAGATCACGGTCCCGCTCAAGAACGGCGAGGGCGGGTTCGTCGCCGACGCCGCCACGCTCGACCGGCTCGAGGGGGAGGGGCAGGTCGTCGCCCGGTACGTCGACGTCAACCCCAACGGCTCGTTGCGTGACATCGCGGGCATCACCAACGAGCGCGGCAACGTCGTCGGCCTGATGCCGCACCCCGAGCACGCGGTCGAGGACCTCACCGGCCCCGGCACCGACGGCCTCGCGTTCTTCACCTCGGCGGTCAGGGCCCTCACGGCTGTCTGAGCCGGCCGTCAGGCGACCGCGCCGTCGACCACACCCGCCGGCCTGGCCGACACCGGTACGGCGGCGACGGGCCTGGGTGTCACGGCCCAGTCGTGCTCGCCCCAGACCTGCTTCAGCAGCGCGACCCGCACGATGAGGTTCTTCGCCTCGCTGTACACGACCATCGAGAGCACCAGGTAGCTGACGAACCACCAGCGGTGGCGTCGGATGAGGGGCACCGACTGACGGTACGCCGCGACGACCTGCACGGGGCCTGAGGCGAGGACGAACAGGGTCGTCGCCAGGAGCGCCGGGACCAGGAGGTCGACCGCGCCGTCGCGGGAGATCTTGAAGACCAACAGAGGAACGGCGAGAGGTGTCAGCCATGGCACCACCTCGCGCCAGCCGAGCAAAAGGACCATCCCGAGGCGTTGCCGTCCGGTGAGCAGCGGTGAGGTGGTCGCGTCGCGGAGGTGGGCGCTGGACACCTGCATCCACCCCTGCGCCCACCGCATGCGCTGTCGCCAGAGCGCCCCGAGCCGGACGGGAGCGAGCTCGTAGGAGATCAGCCCTGGGTCGCTGACGATGACGAAGCCGGCGATCGTGGCCCGCACGGACGAGTCGATGTCCTCGGTGAGCCGGTCCGTGCGCATCCTGATCGCGCGCAGTGCACTCGTGCGCCAGAAGCCGTTCGAGCCGCCGAAGATCCCGAAGTCGTGCATCGAGGAGCGACCTGGGTGGCTCACCCCGTAGATCTGCTCGAACTCCACGGCCACGGTGCGAGCGACCCAGGACTGCTCACCGTTGCGGACGACACAGCGTCCTTGGACGACGTCGACACCGCGCTGCAGATGTCTGCGAGCTCGCTCGAAGGCGCCCGGCATCGGGTGGTGATCGGCATCGAAGACACCGACGAACTCTCCCGTGATGAACGGCAGCGCGGCGTTGATGTTCTGCGCCTTGCTGACGCTGTCGGGCACGTGCAGCAGGAGGAGTCGCGGCTCCTCCTCGGCCAGGGCCCGCAGCCGGCTCTCGACCGGATGGGGTGTCGGCGTGTTGTAGGCCAAGATGACCTGCAGCGTGCCCGAGTAGGTCTGTTCGAGGGCGTGCCGGAGCGTCTCGACGATGGTCTCCGCCTCGTTGGGGAGGTAGGCGGCGAAGATCGCGCTCGCCGGCGGAGCGGGCCGGTCCTCATCGATCGGTGGCGGCTGATCGGGAGCGAGAGCGTGCAAGGACTCCAGCCAGATCAGCATCGAGGTGATGGACAGTGCGGCCACCACGACCCAGTAGACGACGACGGAGATGTCCAGGCCGGCCCGGTCGAACAGGACCAGGACGACGTACGGCAGAAGCAGCGTCAGCAGCAGCGAGAGGGCGACCTGCCCCGTCAGGGCTCGCCGCGAACGTGCCCTGACCCGGGCCGGCACACCGGCCCGCTTGACGACCAGGTCGCGTTGACGCAGCGCGTCGTGCGCACTGCCTTGAGCCTGGTCGAGGCTGCCGCGGTACTGCTCCGGAGTGACACCCGACGGCACCAAGGACCATCCGATGCCGACGTCGAGCCAGTGCGTGCTCCCGTCCGCCAGCTGGATGGGCTGGACCGCCGCGGCACGCGCGATCGCGTCGAGTCGCCGGTTCACCCGTCGTGCGGGTTGTCGGGGCAGGCGGAGCACCAGCTGGGAGTTCTGCGTGTCGACGAACAGCTCCTCGTCGTCATGGAGGAGGGGCAGCACCCGCCCCGCTCCGTGCTGGATCAGCTCGCGGACCACGTCGGCGCTGCGGGGGATGAGGTTCTCGTCGGACCGGGGGGTCACCAGGACTGCGACGATCTGGGTCCTGAAGGGGTTGCGTGCGGTCATGTCACAGCTCCGGGAGTTGTTCGGCGAGCACGGTGGACAGTGCACGGGAGTAGGTCTGGGTCATGTGGCTGTTGTCGCTGTACACGACGACGTTGCCGACGATGGGCGGGCAGTTCGTCTGGTTGCAGAACCAGGCGGCCGGGTCGATCAGGTTCGCGCCCGCGTCTCGGGCTGCCTGAGCGCTTCGGATGCGACGGTCGTTGTCGCTGTACGCCTCCTCGATGGGCAGGGCGCACTCCCCGACGGCTCGGACGTTCTGCGCCAGGCAGTCGGGGACGTCTCGCTTCGGATACGGCGTGTCCTCGATGACGTACACGGGCGCCCCGAACGCGACGAGCTGCGCCGTGGTCCTCGCGACGCCGGCCACCCACCGATCAGCGAAGTCACCGGGGCGAGGGTTGAAGATCGCAGCCGTGGTGATGATCAGGTCGGGCTTCTCCTCCTCGATCCTGTCCATGACCTTCTGACGCCACGCGTAGCACTCGACGTAGTCGCGTTTCAGCATGGTGTTGGTGAGCTTGACGTCGTTGAGGGTGCATCCGCTCTTGGTCATCGAGACCAGCCGCCAGTCGCGCTGCGCGGCGATCTCCCGCACAGCGGGTTCCCACTGGTACGCGTGGGAGTCGCCGACCAGTGCCACCGTGCGGGAACCGCTCTCGGTCCCACCCGCGACGCAGCTCCCACCCGGCTCCTGGCTGATGTCGTCGGCCAGGAGGCTCACCATGCACGAGATGCCGTCGGATGCGTCGAGATCGGGCTTGTCCCGCGCCGCGTCCGCGATGCCGGGGTCGAGATTGCCCGGAACCACCCGGAGGTCCGCGCTCGCGACGACCGCGTCGACCACTGCGTTGCGGTCGACCTCGGCGACGGAGGCGCCCGCACGGTAGGCCATCGGCGCGATCGTGATCGCGGCCATCGTCACGCCCAGGCTGGTCACCAGCGCCACGAGTCCGGCCACCAGACTGCGCGACGTGCTGCTGACGAGCCGAGGATGTGCGCGGACCGGGTCCTCCAGCGCCGTGTAGGTCCAGATCGCCAGGAGCAGGGCCATCGCGCTCAGGCCGAGATTGCTGCTCACGCTGAGGGTCTGGTCCAGGATGAGCGGTGTGACGACGAGGAACGGCCAGTGCCACAGGTACCACCCGTAGGAGACCCGGCCGATGCCCTGGAAGATCGAGCGACTCAGGACGTGACGCTCGACGGACGTGGCCCGGCCGAGTCCGGCCATGAGGACCAAGGCGGCACCGAGCGTCGGCAGGAGCGCAGCCGGGCCAGGGAAGGGCGTGGCGTCGGTGTACATCGCACCGGCAGCGCCGACCGCCGACAGGCCGACGAGAGCGGTGATGCTGCTGCCGAGCCACCGCACGCGGACGAGTGCGGGCGCGGCAAGGGCGACCATGACACCGATCCCGAGCTCCCAGGCCCGTGACGGCGTCAGGAAGTACGCCATCGTGCTGGCCCGCTCGAGCAGCTCCACGGCGTACCAGAAGGACGCGACGGTGACGGCGGCGGCGGTGAGCCACAGCACGGCGCGCAGCCCACGGGTGCCTTGGCGCAGCAACCGCATCCAGACCAGCGCGACCACGAGCATCAGCACCGGCCACACGAGGTAGAACTGCTCCTCTGCCGCCAGTGACCAGAAGTGCTGCAGCGGTGACGGGTCCTGGTTGGCCTGGTAGTCGACGCCGGAGCGCGCGAAGTGGATGTTCGCGGCGAAGATGGACGTCCAGAGGGCGTCCACACCGACTCGAGACGCTCGAAGGCCCGACACCAGGAACCACGTGGTCAGCAGGGTCGTCACCAGCACGAGCGTCGCGGCGGGGAGCAGGCGTCGCGCTCGTCGGGCGTAGAACCGAGCCAGGCGGAGCCGTCCTGTGCGACTGATCTCCTGGTGCAGGTGCGTCGTGATGAGGAACCCGGAGACGACGAAGAACACGTCGACCCCGACGTATCCGCCGGGCAGCCAACCGACGCCGGAGTGATAGAGCACCACCAGCACCACCGCGACCGCCCGCAGGGCCTCGATGTCTGGTCGGAACCGGCGGACGACCGGCTCGGGCCGTGTCGTCCGGGGGTTGCTGCCCCGGAACCCGTCGAGGTCGAAGGGCCCCGTCGTGGTGGGCGCGCTCACGCGGCGGCCTCGCTCTCGATGCGACCGGGCACCGAGTGGAGGCGGACCTCGACCGTCCGACGGGTGCCCCACGTCTTCTGCGGGCGCGGCGTCAGCATCGCGACGAAGTACAGAGGAAGCGTCATGCCGATGTAGAGCATCGTGGCCACGGGACTGAACATCCAGGTCAGCAGGCGCTGGTGCAGCGGTTCGTGAGGATGAGCGATGACGACGTAGCGCAGATGCATCACCGCCCCGATCACGAACGTCAGGACGAGGGCGTTGACGAGCAGGCTCGGCGACACGGCGCCCAGCACGAGCCCGGCCGTGGCGAGCAGGAGGATCGTTCCGAAGCCGAAGATGCCGACGAGCTGCGTGAACGTGAACCAGAAGTCCCCGGTGGTGACCGGCCGACGCAGGAGCAGAAGCGTTCCCCAGCACCACGATCGTGCCCAACGCATGCGCTGTCGAACGAGATGACCGAGTGACTCGGGCAGTGCCGAGTAGGCGATGGCCTCGATCTGGCACTCGGTCCGTCCGCGTTCCTTGGCGAAGTAGGTGAGGGCCCGGTCGTCGCCGGCCTTGACGGGAACGTCGAAGAAGTGCTGATTCAGGTAGCGCGGGAGGTTGTCCCGCACGACGTCCCCGCGGTAGGCGGCGAGGATGCCGCAGTTGACCCGCACCTGTCCGAAGAATCCTTCGGCCAGCCGCCCCTGGATGAAGGCCATCGTGAATCCGAGGTCGATCGCGCGGGTCAGGATGCTCTTGCGGTAGTTCTGACCGCAGGCCATCCCGGCGACGCTCTGCACGTCGTCGTTCGCGAACGGCAGCAGCAGCTTGCCGATGGCGCGAGGATCCAGGTAGGTGTCCGAGTCGATCGTGACGAAGATGTCGGCCTCGGACGCGCGGAACGCGACCTTCTGCGCCCACCGCTTCCCCTGGTTCGTCTGGCGGATGGAGTGCACCGTGATGCCCGCGGCGCGCGCCGCCTGCACGGCATCCGCGACCGCGACCGTCTCGAGGACGAGGAAGGGCTCGCCGTCGTTCTGCGATCCGTCGTCGACGAGCCACACGTGGTCGGGCAACCGGTCCTGGGCTGCGAGGGCCCGGATCCCGGCGGCGAGCAACGCCGGGTCCTCGTTGTACACCGGCACCACGACGTCCACACGAAGGGAGTCGTAGTCGTAACCGGGCACGGGGTCGTGGGGTCGAGCCGCGACCGAGGCCGTCACCTTGAGACACAGGTGGGCGAACAGGGCGGCATGCAGCACGGCGAAGTTCGTCAGCAGCGGCGCGTAGAGCCAGTGGCCGACCAGAAGGTACGCCAGGAGCAGGTACGTGATGAAGGCGACGAGGACCACCGGCAACGTTTTTCGCATGAGCACGTCCTCCTTGGGAGCTGACCCGGCGGCGAGGGACCGCACGAGTGCGCGGACTGTGTTCGCGCATTCCCAGAGTGAGCACCGATGTGACGACGAACGACGGCTCGCCGTGACCGCCGCGTAAACTTGTCGTCCACGCCGGCCCACGGCGACCCTGGGTCGTATTTCCCTGCGATGACAGGCCATATCATCTGCCCCATCGGAGGACCTTCCGCCCGGGGACGACGTCCCTCTTGGTGAGGGACCTGTTTCCCGGGCCACGTGCGTGGGGCGTGTTTTGCTGACGTTTGGCACCCAGGAAACAGCCATGAAACTGTTCAGCATGTGGATGTCCGGCACGAGCGCCGAGGGCACGAACATGGTCATACTTCGACTCATCCCCACCCGCACACCTCACAGGAGATGTCGATGGACACGATTCAGCAGTGGTTCCAAGGAGCCGCATTCGGCAACGGGCTCATCGCCTTCACCGTGGTCGGCCTGGCCGTGACGGTCACCGCAGTCTCGCGAGTGTTCCGG
>Ga0247734_1001365_pt1 | contig 18703 bp, 17 predicted proteins | sample UWRJL103311B2_FD_180933 | JGI IMG/M metagenome (GOLD analysis project Ga0247734, IMG submission 180933) | Plant litter microbial communities from Arlington Agricultural Research Station in Wisconsin, United States - UWRJ-L103-311B-2 | ecosystem: Environmental > Terrestrial > Plant litter >... | reverse complement strand
GCCTCTTCTTATTCCAGCCTTTCCTTTTTCTTAATAGTATCTAGCTTATCTAAGTACTAAAGATTATAATAAAGTATTTCTTTTTAATAATTCTTTAGAAATGTTTTCTGTTTTTACAAATATATTATTGTCGCCAAAGCCTCTGCGATCCTGCAGGCTGCAACCTCCTCCTTGTTATCCAATCATTTAATCTAATGATCAAGAGCTTCCTAGGCGGATATTCTAGGAATCTCTAACTCCCAGGTAGCCCTAAGAGGCACCTTCATATTACACACTCTTTTTAAGTAAATATATTTAGAACACCTGTCACCTTTCTTAATTATAGAAATACATTTCTGTTATTCCTCCTTATAATAAGAACATAGCTCTATTTTATAACTTATCTTTTTAATTTCAATAGTAAGAGTTAGTTATTTGCATTTTTTAATTTTAGTAATAGTCTCCTTTTTATTAACACAATCTTTCAATTTAGTTAAATATTAGAGTGGCATAATAAAAGAAGAAGAAGTCTATATCCTGCCATATAATATTTTAAGTTACACTTTAAGCGTAGAAATACATTAGTATAAGAAGGGAATAGTATTATAATTTAATGGCTTGGCACAAGTCACAAGTTAGCATCACTCAATATATAGCTACCTATAATATAAAAGGCACCTACTTAAGAAAGGTGCCTATATAAATATAAGTGCCCACTAGGACAGAAGCACCTACTATAGTAACTGTTACACTTTATAATAGAGAATTATATATAATAGTTAGCTAGCAACTAAAATCAGGTGGCTCTTAGTATGTACGGTTCTGACCTTCTGTTAGAACTAGTCACGTGATAGACCCCAGGACCTTTGGACCTTTGGACCTTTGGACTTTGGGACCCAGGAATGATATTTCATAATATATAAGTAATTAGTATTCCCTTAGATAGGAGCTTCATGCTTAAACCTTTATAGCAATTAATTCATATTATTTATTTAGTAACAGAATCAATTCCACTTGATTTAACCCGACTGATACTTGCCTCTTCATTCTTATACCAACCCAACGTTTAGTTTAGAACTATCCGAGTAGAATTCCAGGACGTTACATATAGCTTTTAAATATTTAAAACTAATACTTTTAAAATTTAGGAAGTTTGGTTAAGATAACATATAACTATGCACGTAATATGATTAAAGGAATTTGATTGAAGGTTCTAAACCCTAACCCGAATCCCGCCCTTCTAATATATAAATAAAAAAGTCACGTGTTTAACATCAAACTCCAGTTTTACGCCAAGCCTTATTTCCTATAATAACAGCAACCGGAAACTACTTCAGCTATAGCTCGTCTTTATACCCTTCCAAGTCCTCTGCTTCTCCAATTTGGTGACCTGGGTCTTGTGGGGTCAAGAACTTCGGATTCTGAACAATATGGCGAGCCCGTTGAGCAGAGCCGAACGCGGTTACAAATTGGGGATCTAGTAAGAGGCGCAACTTTTTCTCATGCTCTGGAAGTGCAGCAACAATAGCGTCTTTTATTCTTTCAAGATCTGTGCTTGAAGCTTCTCCACATAGTATAATAGCGCGCAAACTCTGGAGTGCTTGAGGTACACCAATTTTCTTCATCTCTTCGGCAAATGCTTCTATGTACACATGCAAGTCTGTAGGGAGACCTTTGAATGATGCCTGTTAAAAAAAAACCCATAATTAGCCAAGTTTTGTATGAAAGTTTAAGGTCGCATTGATATCAGTTGCCAATTTCTATATGTACCATTCAACCACTTCAACTCACCTGATTGCCTCTGCCATCCCGAATTCCAATCCCATATTGATCGTAATGGGTAATATTAAAAGGTTTACAGGTGTAAAGTCCGACAGAAAGCATTGCTAGTGAGAGTCGATTTGGGTTATAGGTTACAACCAAAACGTAGTGGTCATCATCATCATCGCAGGGAACATCCGGCTCTGACTGAAAGCCCGGGCAGGAATCCAAATTGTACGCAAGTCGAGCTCCATCTAATGCATATTTGACCTGGCTTACGCGCAATGCAAAGCCCTCTTCCACCGCAGTTTCGCGAAGCATAGCCATACTGCCCCCCGATTCACTGAAGTGCTGAGGAGCAATAGTGGACAGTACAGAAACACTATGGCCGAGGGCTGCTTCGCTTGCATCCTTGATCTGATGCAAAGTCGTTTTAAACAGTTTTCGAACATCGGATTCAGCAAGCGACCTTGTTGGTGGGTTAGTCTATGCATAAATCAACGGAGTTTAGAAATATACCCTTGCTGTTTTGGGTTATCTCGTGTTTCTGTAATATACAGCTTCCATGCGTCACTAGCTTCAATTCGCACGATGGGTACCAATTGATTGTCATCTGTGTAGTATGCTGAAGTTCTAGATTTCCACGGGTGTTAGATGAAACATGTTGGTGAAAATAATTGAAGGTGTGATATACATACAAGAATCTTTCCCCTAAGCTGATACCAACTGGAAAAGCCATTATAGTACTTGAGAAACATAGAAGAAGCAAGATTGATCGCAAGACAAAGATATCTAACGTCACTGTTAAGACCTTTCTTTTGAAACAAAATTGAATGGAGATCGAAACCTACCTTTCATTTTCCCTTACAACAGCAAGGTATTTTATGCCTTTTCGAAGGATGTTAAAGAACGGAAAGAAAAGTTGGAACAATACGAGGTACTTATAGGCAAGAGCGTCGTCAGCATGGTCACATGATATGTTCGGGTAAATAGCCAATTAAATTATTGTTACAATTCTAGGCTCAGGCATTGTTGGTATATTAGCTAGTATTTCGGTGTTGCATTCACTACTGGGTCACGTGACTAGGTTACGTAACGTCGTCCGTGCGAGCCTCATCGAGTATATACACCACCGTGTAAGTAGTCTAATAGAATCAACGATCAACTCAAGAATACAACAGGCACTTACGTGAATACACGTAGTGGTGCTACGTATTCAGAGTGATCCGACAGGCATATTTGGGTGGAGAAAACCCGTCTGAAATTGTCCTGCCAAGATCCAAGTTGTATATTTCACGCCTTTCCTTAACATTTCCCTAACCTAAGAGAGTAGATTGCTATCCAATCTTTAATTTAATACACTTTTAATATGCAGGTTGTTCTGTGAGTATTGGAGGTAAAGAGTTGCACTGCCAGACCAAAATCGGTCTGGACTTTCGCCACCTAATAACTGCTTCCTATACTAAAATGACTTACAGCCTAACGTGAATACACTTTACACAAGAGATCATCATTCTTTCACTGACACCCAAATTTATCTATCAACGTGCCTGGTGAAGCCAAAACGTATCAATCACCGCTCTTGCAGGCCACAGTGGGACAAAATGCCATAGGCTAACAGTCAGTGCGGAAATCACAGAACTTGCACGTCCCACTGCCGCAACAGGAAGGACTTCCGGCTGCACAGCCAACCTCGTTGCAAATACACGCGCAGGTCCCGGATGCACAACAAGGAGCAGATCCGACGGTACATCCACTCTAAAAATTGTGTTAGTATGGAACCAAGATATTGTCAATCTCAATGTCTGATCCATCGAGAAAAATTGGAATGTGGGGAGTTGACTTCAAGATTCTGATTATCGTGGATGGGAGTGGAAGTGTTAAAAAAAGGTCTGTACCTCGTTACAATTGCAATTGAAGTCCGACTGGATAGGAGCCGTTTTGGCCCATTTACAAGTGTTTGTAAAGCAGCAATCTGGTGTACTATCGCTGGATGGGCACGAAGATCCGGAACAGTTGCAACTTGGGCATGTTCCTGTTTTGCAGCAAGATGGCGTCGTGGCAGTTCCGTCACAAGCATAGCCTTGGTCCAGAAGCCAGTTGTCGTAGGTCTCACTGATAGCTGAACAAGTGAAGCCTGGAGTGCTGGTAGTGGTCACACAGTTTGCCGGCGGGTCAGTAGCCAATGGCAGACTGGCGGCATCGATAACATCGCTGTCGCCCAGGGCCCACCATGTGGCATAGTCGACTGCCATTGTGACTTCAGTTCCATCATCTATCAACAAGCCAGGATCGTTCCAGCCCCACTGTTTCCCAAACCATCGATTGGCATAGTACCACGCGTAGTTGTCAGCGTTATATGCAGTTTTCGGATTGGGTTGAGTATCCGAGTGTACAAACTTCCATGCGTATCCGTTGCATCTACTAGAGCCGTATATGCTTTCCAAGAAGTTAGTATGGTTTGAAATTGATTTTGGAGAGTTGGTCCAATGTCTCAGGTAGTTTGAGACAATCAACAAGGCATTTTGCAAGAAAATTGAACTGACGGTAAATGGAGATCCTTTGTATCGATTCAATCCACAACATCATAAATGTGCTCCTTGAATCCAACGACGTCGCAGTGCATGTATTCGTGGATTATCACCTGCTCGAAGCTTATTAACGCCGGGTCACCCAGATCGGCTGGAGACTTTTTCGGCCCAGCAATAATACTTGTCATGAATCTTTGTTCCCAGAATAAGTCACAGAATGTGATCGTTGCTCCAAACTCAGCGAACGGTGGATTTGCGGTAAAGGCCGATCTAAACGTTATGCGGTCAGCCAAACACCAAATAATTGAAGGAGTATAGAATATTACTTACACTCCAGCCTTCCTGCATCGATCGATTGATTCAGTCTCGGGAGTACCTTTTGATTGACCTTAGGTGTCCCATTTGGGAATCTTTTCCCAGTTAATGCAAAGTCCGAGACCTGCTTGATGGCATCTTGATATTTGTTAGCCATGGGAGCGCTAATTAATTAGGAAAACTTAAATAACTTACTGAGCAAGTTCATATAATCCGTCCGATGTTGATTATTCCAACGGCGGCTAACCCTTCCATCGGTCACAAAGTATCGCTGAAAGGCAGCGATTTCAGTATCAGGAACACTCTCATGTGTCATAAGAGCAGCAACACGAGTTGCTTCTTCCAATATGTCCAGCTGCGCAGTGGTACAACTACCCTTAGATGGCATTGCTGTTCCCCACCAGATGCCAGGATACATTTTATCCAACCGTGCCAATCTGGTAGGTTCATCCTCATTTGCTACCGACGCTCCCGGGTCAACTTGGGCAAGACACTTAGCTTTATCTGCGATACACGGAGGTGGACAAAACCCATATTTCCATGAGAAACTGCAGAGCGGACCGAAAGAAGGGTCTTGTCCTTTAGTTGCACAGACGACGCCGGCTGTGTAGACAGGCATTGTAGGAGCCGTTGGTGATGCAGCGGTGCAAATGCACGATTTAGGGCAGAAACCATGTTGACAGGCGAAGCCACATAGTGCCCCGTTGTTTCCGGTACTTGTACCAGCGGTACAATGTTCTCCTCGGGAAAGCTTGACTTGTACTGATGATGGTGAAGTACAAGTGGAAACAGCGGGACCGATAGTGAAGGGAACAACATCCACGTTCATGTTGTATATTTGGCCGTCGCATGCTCTGGAGTTGTAGACGCAAGATCCGCCACTTGCTGTCACCAAAGTATTTGTCCCTTGGGCTATTACCTAAATATCGGAGTCTCGGAGTCAGTTTTGGCATTTTAAAGGTCTACAAAGAGCTGAGACAATGAGTCGAACAATGTCTGTCTTAGAAGGTTGATAATTTTGAAGCGGCTCTTGCCAATGTGATGTTGGGCAACTATTGGAACATGCTTTCGCAAGAATCTGATACGTACCATCGTTTGAGCTCCAGGGTTTCTAGACAAAATGGAGCCATAATTCAAGCCAGGGTGAAGAGTGACGGTGGTCATCACGGATCCACCGCTAGAAACTGTAGTAAGATTCTTGAAGTCAGTTATTCAGATCAATATGTTTCTGGAGTTATGACAATGAGAAAACGATGACTTGAGAATCATTTGCTTTTGGAATATCATTCCTTGCCAGAAATAGATAGATCCCACGAACAATAGTTTTACAGAAAGAGTATTCAGATGATTGGACTTACCTACCAACTTCGCGCCGACAGCCGCGGCCGAAGCTACGATAGCCCAGGAAACATCGTCTGTGCCCGAATTGAAACCAAACGGTTTCTCCCAAAACCCATGAGCCGTAGTTCCGTTAACAATGCCATCATCATACGGACAGAAAGCATTCATTGGCAGAGCTCTGTACCACATAGCTCCTGTTGCCGGGAGACCAGAGCTTATGGAAGGAATTTGCATTGAGGCTGCAGAGCCTCTAGCTTTCCAGGCGGTGATAAATGATGCTATCAACGACTTCCATCCATCATGCTGTTGCATGTAATAAGAAGGCTGAACATCTGTGTTCTGCTCTGGCCATAAGTTGCCTATATTATGGCTTTCAGGTCCGTCGTTCCAAGTTTGTATTTGTATAAAGTCGGGTCTAGTTGCCATGCTGAGAATATTTGCCATTCGCACAGGTAGGTTAAGAGCTCCTCCGCGGTAGACGTTGGCACCATACTAGATTGTGTGTCAGCTTATATAAAGAGATTTAAAAATGAAACTGGTACCGAGTTTTTGTATTGCATTGAACTCAAACCTATGATTTCGATTAGTTGTTGCATTTTCACCTTTATATTTTAATTAAAGAAGATTTGACTTGTTTTTACGTACCCATCATATACCCCTTTTTATTCTGAATAGCGCCAGCCTGTGCTGCCAGATCGGGGCCAATATCCCCAGGAGAAGCAGCGCCTATTAAAGTCAATACAATTGGGGTTCAAAAGGATAAACCGATGGTAGATGTGACCATCTGACCATCAGCAAATAATCAGATCAAAAATATATAGTTATGCATACTAGATCCAAAAGTTAGACTTTCCAACGCTTCCGTCAAGTAAATGTATTGCTAGCTTAGAGTAGACTCAGGGCTTACCCAACAGGAGGATCAGCAGGAAGTGGAGTGCCTCTGACGGGCCAAGCGCTTTCCCAACTAAAGATACAATCAACAACAGGGCCCCAGTAGTAGTACCAGCCGCCATGCGAGTCAGCACCACCGTAGTAGCCTGTAGTCTCATCAAAATCTGGACAAAAGTACATGCTTCTGCCAAACTTAGACTTCCAATCTGGAGAGTCTGTTAGCTACGTCACTAAAATATGGGAAGATGTTCTGACTTAGCCATACGGTATTCTCAAAACCACCACTCGAAAACGCTATCATTGTCAGCGAACAGTCTCTCTCTTTTTCTATGCCTACGCAAGTGAAACCGTACTGCTGATCATAGGCTGACCATTTGGTGCTTTATAGTATGATGGTTGGTCTAACACCCAGCTAAAGATAGATGCATAGTCGTATGGGCCATTGCAACTGGTTTTTGCCGAGTAGCATGCTGCTCCAGAAGCATATACATCCATGCTGATGTAGAGCTTGAAGTTGCCTTGTTGGTTGGCTGCGTCGAATAGATTGTGAAGGGTTGAGAACACGAAGGATTGTGTTGGGTCGCCGACGTTCAAGGCAAATCCGTCAATGCTAGTCTTGGTTAGCATTTTAATAGTCAAGTACTTGTGTCTCATAGTTGTGACCACCTACCCTAGTTTCACGGCATCCTGGACATCTTGCAGAGCATGAGCGGAATTGACATTACCAACCTGCAAAATTTAGTCAGTCTCTTCACGAGTTTGTGTTTTTGCTTGGCTGTACCATGTAATGAGAAAACACCTGTCCATATGCTCTACTCAATAGCACTGTCCAGCTAACAAAGAGACAGTACGATATTGAGGCGCTCATTTTGACAAGATCCTTTGTCAAATGGAGTAAAGATGTATAAATGAGCAATATAATAAAAACACGCGGGTACTAGAAATCAAAAGCAAGAGAAAAGGGATTTCTATGGACAGTATATATACAGAAAAGATATTCCCTCTAAACCAACCCCATTTGTGGTAGATCTAGCTCCTTTGGTTTACCGTTGCAGTCTGGCGGCCCCAACACTACTAGTAGACAGTACTCATAGAAAACCTATTTCTTTTGTGATGACGAAGCTCTGGCCTTTCCACTCACCAATCCACAACCTATGTGACTCTGACAGCAAGTCTGGAATTAAGAGTGGATCTGCGGGAAACGCTAGCTTCCAAACCGCAAATGATTATAAGGTATGTATTGATTTGCTCTTCTGCCTAATTAGTCACTAATGAAATCAATAGTTAGACCTCAAAAGAAACATTTGTGGTATGCTATCTGATAGCGAGTCTTCTCAGCTACCTGTTTGAGAATTGACTGAACAACAGCACAGCCAACGCAACAACATGGTTGTTCAGGGCGATAAGACTTCATAGCGGATTTTGATATGTGAAAACGAGATAACAATTTATTGAGTGCTACTTTGTGAATTATATATTACATACTAGAAACTCACAGAAAATATTGAAGTAATAATCAGCTTCTCGAGAAATGACCATCACCTTAGTTACCATCTCAGCGGATGGTATACTAAGTTACAACCTCATCGGTTTGTACGGCAAGTATGGTCCCTCGTATACGTTCGCTTTTGGAATGTTGGAAGAGTGGATTTAGACTATATGTTAGTGGCACAGCACCAGGCCTGGCTGTCTTTCCAATCCCTTCAATGCTACGTTCGGTGGTCATGTGGGATCCTACAGCGCTAGGCTTCTGTCGTCGTGTTGGATTCAATAACGCTAGGCTTCGGTCATCGTGTTGGATTCAATAACATCAAGGGAAGCGGAGAAGACCTGTCCGATTACGACCCTGGTACCGGGGAGAAGGAGAGCTCAGAGAGGGCGGGGAGGTCGGGGATCTGATAATCGGAGGCGTTGTTCGCATTCAACCATACAAAGCCGGGAGGAAGTCCGGTCTTATTGAGCAGGACAATGTAGTAGCCCATGTATTCCCACTTCTGGAACAGGCTGCTCTCCGTGGTATCGAGGCCGAATGGGCTCATGTTATCTACAAGGGGAGGGATAGTGACTAAGAGTTTCGAGGCTTGAATAAGTATGTTGCCTGTAGGTGTTTTCACTACCAAGGATACGTCAGTGCTGTTTTGTACGGCTGCTATGACAGTTGTGGAGAGGAGCGCGTTAGGACCTAGCTCAGCGAGAGCTTTGACGAATACCTCGGCGTTGTTGTGGGATGCTGAGGCGAAAGGGCCGTTGGATAGATCGATGTATGCTAGATCAACCAACAAACATCTTCATTACGTCGAGAGTTGTGCGTTGAAGAGGACATGAAAGGCCTTGAGCTGACGTATAGAGAAAGTACGCATTGTCTGTCAGATTGTACTTGATAAGAAAGTTTGCAGGGGTAGTGAAAGGTCCTCGGCGACGGGGTAAGTCATCTTGTAACTATAGTCAATCCACAGATATTTGGCCAGCTGTTGACTCCATCCTGTTGGATTCTGACTGCCTGTGTATCCCACCGGCTCTCCCGTCGTGAAGTCCGTATCTGCAGTGGGTGGGACAAACGCAAGTGCATTAGCTGGCTATTTGATGCTGCGACTCGTCCAGAGACTACTAGACAAACCAACACGGGGCTACTCCTTTGAACATAAGTATGGATGAGACCATAACATATGAGACCATAACATATGAGATCGAAAAATACTTCGTACCTCTGAACTAGTGTTAGTGGAGAACATAGCTTCAAGCGTGAACAATCATAAGAATTGCTACTAAACTTTGGACAATTTTGCCTTGTTAAAGTGCACGGACGGTCCACTTTGTATTTGTTGGTGCCTGTACAATTGCATGACTGTGCCAGACTGCGACTACCGCGGAAGAGCCGTAAGTGGGAACAATGGCGCTTGATGAACCCGACAGTATGGCTATTCGCTATTAGTAGCCACCGTTGCAGTATTGATTATGTAGCTTACTGAGGTCCTTGGTGGCAATGCTACTATCCACGGAGCTAAAATCTAGATTAGATAGATCCAACAAGCCGATTGAAGAAACCAACACTCGGTGAAGTTGTTTGAACGCGAGCTGCGTGCATTAGTGGTGGATGTTGATCATGCTTTGATGGATTGTGTGCTTCGTAAGCTGATGCGCACAAACGCTCAATTTGCGACTCTGGCATAGCGAGCGTACCAACTGCCGTGGTCTTCATAGTGAATGGCATAGGCATCTCTCGTCTCCTGACTCGGTGAGAACGGCATATAGTTATTGTGCTGCATTGCATTATATTCGCGCACACAGTTAGCGCATCTGCTTGTCATTCTCTTCGTAGCCTCTCACAGATCATTGCTCTCCCCCTAACTCCGAAAGTATACCACTACTATATCACGTAATACTAGGTAGGATATTAGGATCGTTATATATAGGCGGAGCATATAAAGAGGAATTAAGCGTGTTATATTAATTAGAAAGAAGAAGTTAATATAAGTTCTTTATAAGCTCTAGATATTTGTCACGACCTGGTTCTAGATGCCAAGGGCTTCTCGAAGCCCTGGGGTTAGAAGCACGTGGCTTCGGGAAGAAGTGTGTCAAGAAGAGAACCACTTCTAGAAGAGAGCTTCTAGAAGAGAATCAGTTCTAGAACAAGTGTTCTAGAAGCCTAAAGTTGGAACTTATAAAATGATATATATAGTAATAGACCAGACAGCTAACCTGACCCCGGTTCTGGGGATAGGTGTAGTCACGTGATAGACCCCAGGATCTTGGGATCCTAAAGAGAAAAGGAACCCCGGGACCCCAGGACCTCGCCTTGGCATAAAGGGTTCTATATAAGTAGAATAAGTTTATTAGATAGGAGCTTCGTGCTCAAATCATTATAGTTAGTAATATAGATTGTTTACTTAGTAACAACTTTAATTTTATTTGAAGACCCCGAATTCTAGTCAACTACTTCTCCTGCAATACCAACCCGACAACCCTTTAGCCCTACCAGGTAGGATATTAGGATCGTTACAATTATATAGAACTTATAATACAACTATTAATCCTACTAAATATAACTAGCACTTACGTAACAATATCGCGTAGTAGTGCCCCGTATTCAAAGTAATTCGATAACTTTAATTTCTTATATTTTAAAACTTATATCATAGATTTTTATATTAAATTTTAGTAAAAAAAACATTCAACTTCAACTATTTCTTTTTCTAAATAGAATTACTATTATTTTCTTTATTAATATTTTATATTTATTTGATTAAAACTCTATAATAATAAGCTTAAAACCTTAGACAAAGCTTTAAAAAATAAAGAAATATTAGTAAAATCTTTAAAATATTAATAATATAAAAATAAAAAAGTCACATGTTTAACATCAAACTCTAGTTTTATACCAAACTTTGGTATATAAGTTGTTAGGAAGCTTCTCCCTAGGTATTATTGATCTCTGTTCGTAGGTCCTTAATCAGCTGGTAAAGAGTATTTCTATGGCTTGTGTACATTTACATTATCTCTTCTCGATATATTCTGTTTAAGCCGCAGTGTTCTCCCTTTGAGGTCATCATTTTAATATCGGTCAGCGTTTAATTACGAGAACAAGAATAATATCTCACAAGATAATACGATGTTACTAGCATGCATAGTTGTAGATTAAAGATAATTGAATTTTCCTGCCATTTTTTGGACTAGAGCTGACTACGAAAGGACGATCCCGATTCTGCGGACGACATCAAAAGCTGACAGAGATACTATTGCGGACGGCTTCAAAGCTGACGGAGATTCTTGCCGCAGGTGTTGTCCGCGAAAATGAGGTGGATATGGTAACGAGTAGAGGATTCAAATGCATGCCTTTCGATCGACTTTGTACTTCGGCTGGAAGAGAGTGGTAAACCGTTTTCCCCGCTGGGTTTTACTGGTGCCTTGAGGATCTGGACGGCAATGCGAGATGTTTGCGAGATGTTACCTATACTTAGATAAACACCAAAAAAAAAGACATTGCCTTATAAATCGTCGTGAGGCTCGGGCAGTGGAGTTTGTAATAAATCAGACATGGTCACAAAATCGTTCTCTGGACGTAACACAGGTCCTGGCAGATGGAGCAAGGAGAAACCTTAAAAATTCTCAGGAACAGTATACCAAATTACTAAGCAATAGGAAAATCGAACCAAATGAGAAAACACGCCATATAGAAGTGACTCATCTTTGGCACGGCATATAATCATTAATAAAAGACAGGTATCTACTCGGGCAAGAGCCTACCTACGAAAAATCGCCAGGCAAAACGACAAGACCGTAAAAGCAACGAATGAATGACTCCTAATCCATTGATCTATTCTTTATTGAAACGCAACTTATAGTAAGGCAATATAAAGCGACCGAAGCTCTCCCTACACTGAACGTCCGAGGTCTGAAAAAGAAATGCGGCTGAGTGTAACATGATATATAGCAGCAGATGATGAATCTTGTGTCTGAACAGTCCCATATGGAAAGAAGCATTTTATCTGTATCGCAGAGTAACAGTGATAAAGTGAGGTGAAGTTGAAGAAATGGATGTCGGGGATCGGGGCGGGGGCATAAAAAGCCCTGGCACAAGACTAGCGAGACCAGATAGGGGTAAGATCGCTAATCATGAATGCGGCATAGTGTGGCTGCTCTGCGCAGAACACTACTTGAGACCCGCCACGATTCCACTATGAAAACTTTTTCAATTTAGAACATCAAAATAGAAGTCATCTAAGATTAGAATCATTGAATAGAGATTCACGATCTACCAGAGAGAGCGAGAGTGGATTGGTGGGTTTCAAGCTTGTGGCGCAGCATTATCTCCCTTCTCACACTCCACTGTAAATTCTTAAATAGGAGAAATTCCCGATCCTTCCCACTGAGTAATACGAGAAATTCATTTAAAAGGGTGAAGAAGAATCTGCGCTGCAATAGATATATAAAGATAAACTAGCAATAAATAATCTGAAGAACGCAAGCCAGTTCTAATCACAACTCCTTCTCGCTGCCTTTCATCGTATTTTCTCTATTCCAATTACTTCCCGACATCATGCGTTCCGTCTCTCTTTTTTCCATCTTGTCTACTTTTACAATCGCTCAACTTCCTCTCTCTCTTGCAGGACCGGTGCAAAAGAGACAAGAAAGCCAAAACTGCACCTCTCCTTCTCTGCGCCAAGAATGGAGTTCAGTATCACAGGAAACCAGGGATAGTTATATATCAGCGGTTCTTTGCCTGTCAAAAACACCTTCTAGAATCGGACTTTCAACAACTCTTTACGATGATTTTCCTCACGTGCACAATGCATTGGACAAAGAAAGTATGTATTAAGCTTCCTTGATTTTGGATTTTGAATTGAGCTAACACTTGGAAGTTCATTTTGTGGCCCAATTTCTGCCCTGGCACCGCTATTACGTTCATATATATGAACAGAGCTTGAAAGAATGCGGATATACCGGTACCGCTCTGTGAGTCCAACACTAACAAAATATGCATATTTACTAACGTAACTAAGATACTGGGACTGGACGAAAGATTCTGCAAACCCATCGGCAGCAGCAATTTGGGATGCAACAACCGGCATTGGAGGAAACGGTAACCGCTCAATCCCAGATAGAACCCCACGCTGCCTTACAGACGGTCCGTTCAAAGATCTGCAACCAGCCTATAAAGGGAGCGATTACAGCCCGCACTGCCTCGCACGAAACTGGAATAATGGCACTTACGAAATCGGCGACATGTTTGGGCAATATTATACTCCGGAGAAAGTCGCTTTTGCAAACGGCAAGACAACTTATAATGACTTTCGCATTGAGCTTGAAAGTGGACCCCATGGAGCAATTCATTCTGGGGTTGGTGGAGATATGTCACCTGCAACCTCGCCAAATGGTATTTTACCCATCCAAAGTACAACGTGCAGAATGGTAGAAGTACTAACGTGTTTCCAGATCCGATATTCTTCCTCCATCATACGCAGATTGATAGACTTTGGTGGATATGGCAAAATGAGGGCACAAATAGGACATATGAATTTGGTGGTAATCAAGTAGAGACATCAACTGCTTCGCCGACGTCCCCACCGGCTGCGTTGACGGATTTGATGAGCATGTTGGGGATGGCGGAGGACATACCGATCAATGATGTTATGAGCACTGAGACTGAGCTCTTTTGTTATGGTTACGAGTAGAATGATAATTTCTTACTGGTTATGACACAAAGGACCATAATTGAGAAGATGTAGACAGGAATCATGCAAGTGCTAGGAGGAGAGGCTCCACTCTGTGAGCAGTTATCAGCCGACTTAAATTACAGGAACACAAATTTCGCGTTTCATGAAAAAAGATTAGCTCTTCTTGAATGTCAAGCAAAAGAATTGGTAGAATTTGAGATACTCCTTCAGTTCCCTATAGTACACGTTCTCGACCACCGTTTCCCAGCCCTTGTTTCGGCACAAAAACGACTCAACTGCACAACGCTATTACAAATTGATAAGTTCATAGCTCATTGCCTCGAATATGATGTCATCCAAGCCCGCGGCTGCATCTTATTTTGATTCAACTCCACAGCCCAATCATCCAACGGCCTCGTCACATATACACTGTTGGTCACTCTAACCCAATTTTGACATCCTATAGCTAACTAGAATACAATTGTTAGTCAAGGGCGAGGCTGCCTCAAACAAACATACCTCGAATTCTATCCTTCTTCCAGCGATCCAGCTCTCCGTGACCTGCGCTTAATACATATGTGCCACCGGTGCTCTCCACCGTTCTGGTACTTCGATCGTGCGTGCCATCTCTTGCTCTGGCTCTGGCCCATCCTCCTTTTGCACAACACTTTTACAACTCCGCCTCCGCCTTCTTTTCGCAGCGTGCGCCACTTCTGGCTCCGGCTCTAGCTCTGGGTCTGGGTTTGGGTTTGGTTTATCTGGCTCTTACATAATATTCTTATGCTTCCGACCACGTTTTCTTTTGCATTTTATGGCCTCTTTCGCTGCATCTTTTATAATACGTGTTACTTGTACTTCCTCGAGATCTTCAAAACTTATGACCTTTCTCTGCCCCTGTAACGATCCTAATATCCTACCGTGTAGGGCTAAAGGGTTGTCGGGTTGATATTGCGGGAGAAGTAGTTGAATTAGAATTCGGGGGTCTTCAAATAGAATTGAAGTTGTTACTAAGTAAATAATCTATATTACTAACTATAAAAGTTTGAGCACGAAGCTCCTATCTAATAAAACTATTTACTTATATATATCTATAGTGGTTAGAACCTTACTAGATCCTAGGTCCTAGACCTAGGGATCCCGTAGGGTCCATCACGTGACAACATTTCTGACCCTGGGTCAGAACCAACTATTGCCAAAAGCCTCCTAATTCAAGTTGCTAGCTAACCGTCACAACTAATACTCTATTTCCTACTATATCAGTTACTATGGGTAGGTGCTCTTTATCCAGTGGGCGCCTATTCTCAATAGGTGCCTTTTCCTTGTAGGTGCCTTTCATATCGTGGACACACCCCTGGGGGTTGCTCTTACAAAAGCGGGCACCTATGGAAGGAGCCACGTACCTTGGCTGTTATGGAAGCTTCTACGCCACGCCTAGTGCGCCACACCTCACATGCATTGTTAAACTTCGCATTCAGTTATGTGGATCAAGTTTTCAAAACTCCCCACAGAATCCTTAGCATTCAGCGCGCTAGATCAAACTTTTGCTTTTAGTCTCAAGCGATTGTTGGTCCTTTCCTGCATCGACCTTCTCCGATCTCTTTGTACTTCTTCATATTATATATAGAGTTACCTTGACATCGAGGTACGTCATGCAGCCCACTTGTCTCAGGCACCCCTTGCTCCTGTGCTTCTTGGGCCTTTGGCTTCCATGCACATATGGCGCCTATGTTCAATACAAGTTGTGCGAAGCGGGCTTAAATGGTGACCTCACACCTGAAAGCTTGAATGCAAGAGTTGACCAATCCGACGGAACGACAAGACTTGACCTCGAACTTATCTATGTATACGATGGCTTAGAAACCTGTCAAGCCATCTTGAATGGACCAATTGATGTTCTGCTCGACTTGGATACGCTGGGGTCGTCGAGGAGCTACCAAGTCGCGCCCAGTGCAGTCAATAGAACATGCACTTTACCAGCAAGATATAGACCACAGACGTGAGTAAGAGCCTGATATATCGTGCGGGATGTTATTATTGTACTGTTGACTGACATATAAACGGTTGTATCATTAGTTCACTGTCACAACTTACTGAAGTTCACGTTTCCATCTACAAAAACATCGGGGTCTTGTACCCGCTTTCCACATTCGCAATTGATGTTCATTTGAGACAAAACCAGTCTGAGGATCTTGCGTGCATCTCTGCGAACATCACGCCTGAATTCAACGAAGAGATCTCTGCAGCATTGAAGTATGGACCGATTTCGATCTTCCTCTTCGTAGTTCTTTCTGCACTCGCAGCGGTAATATGCGGTTTCAGAACATCTGTGGATGCTGAAAGCAGGGAGATTGTATCGATATCAGTCCTGCCCGGTGTTGGAGATTGTTTGCAATACCTCCAGTTTATCTTCTTCACAGGAAGTTTGACTCTCCCATACCCTGGCTTCTTCCAGCCCGTGGTAAGCTTTTTGAGCTGGGCTGCTCTTTACAGTCGAAAAGGCCCTGTGAATCACGGGTTTAGCTACTCAAGTTCTGCGGATGGTATATACGAGATCAATGGGACCTTTACCGGTTCGTATGGACTCGAAGTAATGGCACAGGTGGTTGGCGCACCTGCAACGATGGATGCCTGGCTGAACATGGTTGTTTTGATATTTGTCATTGCTATCGGGACTGCAGTGCTTATCCAGATGGGAAGTTTGGTCCCTTTGGTCCGCGACTCCTTCTCGAGAGCAGATCATACTGATGACACGCAAATATCTCAAATCCGACACCACACCTGGACAGTCCTCAAAGTCATCTTCAGCTACTTCCTCTTACCCATCATCACCATCTCCGCTTACCAGATTTCCAACTCAAGATTATTGCCTGTATATCACCTGTCGCTGGCCGCGACCCTGATAGCAGCTATGATACTTTCATTCTCATGGCTAGCGAAGCAAGTACCTACCAGACAACTCGGCACGCTGATTCTTGAGGATTCAAAACGATATCATAAACTGCCGTCCGACCGAGATACGAATGCCTTCGTCTTGATACTTTTCTCGTTGGGATTTGCAAGAGGTGCTGCGATTGGCGGGTTGCAGGTATCAGCACTTGCGCAGATTGTGTTGTTGGCTACTTTTGAGATATTCCTTCTGGCCAGTATTATTATACTAAGGCCATTCCGGGTTTTGTCAGGTTTCACTCTTTCAACTGCTATCCGAGCTATTATCGTGCTCCTGAGCTCTGCTTTCCTCCCAATTCTGGACGCATCCACGTCGACGAAGAGCTTGATTGGATACATCATTCTGTTCCTACACGCTGCCATATTAATCATCTGCTTTTTACTCCCGGCATTCCATCGGCTATGGCAAGTACTAGCGAAAAGGAGTCCAGGGGAAGAACCAGAGGTAATTCTTCAAATCCAACCACATTCTATACGCTAACACTACGCCAGATTTATGGCCTTCGTGAGCTTCGCCGCCGCAGGAACCCCTCCCAGCTCTCCGTCCCGATCTCCCAATCCCACCGCCAAAGCTTCAGTAGCCCTGATTTGCACAGTGACTCCTCACGATCCGATTCCTCATACCGATGTCCACCCCACGAGGCAAGTCGTTACTATCGACTACCTCGTAGTCGGCCATCATCGTTTTACTTAAGCGCTAGCAGCAAATCCATCTCTCCAGCTTCTCCTGGACACGCTGCAATGGCGACTCGGGCCATATCTCCAATTAGTATCGTGATTACTTCCCCAAAGGAGACAGCAGTGTCATTATTACCCATTTCGAGCACATCGTCCGATAGTCAAGATATTACAGCTCTGTCTGATTGTAGCTCTCAGAGTAAACCACTTGCCTCACGCTGGTCGGACTATACTTTTCGAGAAGCGGATTTATATTATGGCCAACCTCGATGGGAAGATCCCGAGGCTGCTGAGGAGGCTCCAGCGGTTGTGAGAGCGCGCCCGTCGCTTTTCTCGACTTTCCGGACTTGGTGGAAGACGATAGGGAAGAAGGAGGAAAAGGGGTTTCAGGTTGTTCGACCTCCTAGACCGAGCGAGCAGGGGTGAATGTGTTGATATAGTAAAACTGAGCGGATGATATTTTTGAATTGTATAGAATTGTATAACGAAATGTAGATATATAACACATGTTTCAATACCTCTAGGTTATCAAGGCTGCATTGCATCATATGAAACTTCATTGATATAGTGAAGGAGCCTAGACAGTAAAAGACCCATACAAAGAAAAGCAATAAAGACCTAATAATGACCCTACTTCCGTCCATGTCCCTTCCCAGCTCGAACTTCTAGCCATTGGCAGGATTATACATACAATAATCCGCATTCCCATTCATATTATTCCCCCACCAAGCTGGAAACGGATGATCCACACCCGAAGCACCCATAACAGCAAAACTCAAGATGAAATCCATAACTTGCGTGGCACCGTCTAATGCAGCTAAGACAAGATAATTCCACTTGATAAAATACTGCGGTCTATACTTCCTCAAATAGAACTGGCCAAAACACCCAATCGCAAAATAAATCCAAACGGAAGAATTAATACCAACGACTAGGTAGCCAAAATACCAGAAGATGATGGAGAGATTGAGAAGAGACCATACTTTTTGTTGGGGAAAGAATTTATTCATGATATAGAAAGGGAGCGGGACGAGAAAGCAAATAAAGTAGGAGATGCCGACCCATTCGTAGCGTGCGCCGACGGAGAACATTTTTGGGGCCATGGAC
>Ga0247734_1001364_pt1 | contig 18706 bp, 17 predicted proteins | sample UWRJL103311B2_FD_180933 | JGI IMG/M metagenome (GOLD analysis project Ga0247734, IMG submission 180933) | Plant litter microbial communities from Arlington Agricultural Research Station in Wisconsin, United States - UWRJ-L103-311B-2 | ecosystem: Environmental > Terrestrial > Plant litter >... | reverse complement strand
ATTATCACCTTGCAGAGTTCACGAAGCACGTCAGGTATTGGGGGATCACTTTCATTCATCCGCTACTTTCAACATCCGCCCTTCCCCTACACTCTCCTATTTTGTTTGTTGGAAGGACCATCCGTTCCATCACTTGATGTAGAAAGATCCAAACACAAACATTTATCCACTTCATCTAGCTGATCCCCATTCGAATCTATCGTCTCCTTTCGTGTCACCAGTCTTGTCATCCCTTCATGGGAATAAAACCAAGACTCTTTACATTAATAATTTCAGCAACGTCTGCGAAGAGCAGAATTGTGAATACAAGATTTCATCGGCGACATGGCCTCTCCTCATCCCCCAAGATTTTCTTCTTCTTAGGGTTCCTCATCATGAACGAAAATTCGTTCGGCATAAACTGGGGTATTGGTGCGGTGTGGTGCGACAAAGGGGCGTTAATTTTATACATGGTGATGATGGTGTTGTGCTATAAGTGCTGTAACGTAAATGGACGAAGGTTTTCGATATATTTGAGATCCGCGTCGACTTCGCCGTGGATTCGTTTCTCGTGTCTGTAAAACGTCCAAGTCGCATAGGGGGGAAAATAAACGCCGATGGTCGAGGACAAACCCCTCATTTGACCATCCAGGCGAAAAAGAAGAAGAAAAGGTGATGAATAAAGACGAATAATCCCATGTGCTCTATGTGTAGGTGTGCAAAGCGCCGCCCCATATAAAGGACATTAAAAGGCATAGTTGTCTTGTACGCACAAAGTCGAAGGGAAACGTGATCAGGTTTGTTGGAAACCTTGAACACCGCCGATTTGTCGCTTGACTTGCTCTCGAGCCCATCGTGCAGTCTCAATTGTTCGGGACTGGAATTCGCGATTTGAGCGGGTGTCCTTGATCATAGCAGTCAACCATTCAGATCGATAGATTGTTTGGAACTCTCCATTAGGGAATGCATCAGCAAGATCACTGCTTCTGTTAGTAAATAGTATACAGAGATTATGGAAACAGACGTACCCAATGACTCCCATAGAAGAGCGCATAAGAGCATCACTCTTATTTGGATCAGTCCAAACAGTGTTCAGAAGGGCAAAGATTGACTCCACAAATGGTTGCAATAAGGTGGTCTTGCTGCTAAGCTTCATGGCGCCAATTATTCCTCCCCATGCGTCCATAATCCCTTCACGGAGTGAAATGACATAGTCGAACATCTCATATGTTCCATCGGGGCCTGTATGTGTTAGCAAGATTGAGTTACAGATTCAGTTTGGAGGATATACGTACTGGCTTGAACACCTGCAGCCTGTTGGAGGACTTGGGCGACAACCGAAAGGTATGTTTCAAAGTGGCCACCAATGGCACCAGCAATATCTCCAAAGCATTGAAGAATGGCTGGCTTGAATTGATTGGCAAGTGCGGGACTCTATTTTACTTATTAGCATCCGCCGTACATGTTTAAATTCATAAAATTTACTGTTGTACATACCCTCAGATTGTTAAGAAGATAATTCATGAATGTGTCACAATATGGCTGGCATGGCTCGCCCATCGAGCGGGTAATATCGCTAACCAAGCCAATGGCCATAGAGCAAAGACTGGGTTCATCCTGGTTGCCGAGAGCATTGTAGAGATATGGAGAGAAAGATTCCATGTATTTGGCAAAGCCCTCCTCCAAAGCATTGGCCAAGCTGCTAACTGTGGCAAAGACCGCGTCGGGAACACTTGATTTGGCACCTGCGGAACTTAGAATCTGGAGCAAGACGGTCATAATCTGGTCGGCTTGAGGAGCAATCTCCTTCTCTAGTCGCTGAACAATTGCCAGCAGAACAGTGCAGAGACTGGTTTGCATCTCTTCAAGAGTGATCTTATCTTCGACACTCACAACTTGTTGTTGAAGTGGGATAGTCTGTTCCAAGCGCTTGATGATGACATCAGAGAGTGCAGCAACGGCGGGGAGGCTGTTGCTAGCAGCATTTTGGACAAAGGTATTGAGCACTTCGTAGGCAGCGGTTCGGAGCTGGTTATCGGCATCACTTCTCTCAGTAACTTGGAGCAGACGAGAAATGCTCTCGTTGAAGTGTGGTGTAAGAGCATTCTCTTGACAGCCAATATCTCCAGAAAAGCGCTCCGCAAGGTTCATCAAAGCCCAACAGCAAGAGCCTGCCATTTTGGGGCTGCTAACTAATCCCTCAAAGAGAGAGCCGATCAGAACTGGGAGGTGAATCTGGGGATCGATGGCTTCCGAGCAAGCTTCGGTAATTCTACCAAGAGCATAGGCGGTGGAGTCCTTGACATGAATAACCTTGTCCTCCATCATGCTGATAATGACTGGAAGAGCCTGCTTGACAATTGGTAACAGGTTTTCTTCTTCCGGTCCCTCCATAACAGCACCAAAGGCTGATACGGCGGCATCACGCTTTTGCCAATCATCTGAGCGCAAGTTGGCCTCTACGAATGCTAAGACTGGCTGGATTATGGCACCGCGAACTGCTTGTGCATACAGTTGTAGACATTGGTACGCAGCTCGGGAGATATTGTACTCGTCATCAGTCGCGTCTTCATCTTGCTTAGTAAGAAGCATCAACAGAACTGGAACGACTTCGTTGGTAGCAACTTGGCAGAAATGGTAGAATGGTCGCATAAGGTCAGTTCTCTCGACCTAGCATTCGTTAATAAAACCAAGTTTCTAAATTTTGAGATGAACATACCTGCGCATTATCATCCTCAATGGCAATTTCTTCTTCACAAACGGTGCTCCAAAACTCAACGGCAAGCTTAGCGACGTCTTCCTCTTCACTCTTCATGCCCATAATGGTAAGACCGAACAGAGCCTTCTCCATATAGAAGCGCATCAGTTCATAGTAAAGACCCATAATTCTGTTCAAGCAGCCAAAAGCACCTTGCTGTATCCTGGTATCTGGAGCCTGTGTAGCCTCGCAGATAACCTGCATAATATAATTCCGCTCTCCCTCATTCTTGAAATTGCTATCCACAAACTCTAGAGAATCCGCTAGAGCATTGATAGCAGCTAAGCGAACCTCAACATTTGCCTCCTCTTTGCGGGCTCCTTGAACAACAGCTGTAAGAATAGCATTTGAGTGTTGGATAAGGCTCTGTCTCAGCTCTGCGTCTGTGCTTTCGCAGATAAATCCGATAGTAACCAAAGAAGATTGTTTTAAATGATCAGCACCTTCTCCAACATTTCGTACCAAACTTGGCATAAGCTCTGGCCATTGGTCGCGGGGGATTTCGATTGCTGCTATCGAGGCAACAACTTGTGCGGCTGCTTGGCCAGCTTGACTATTGCTCGACGATAAAGCCTGGAGGGATAAATCCTTTACACGCTTCTTTGTATCGGCATCTAGTTGTATCCATTTCTCCTGTAGATCACGTAACCGAGCATATTCGCGTGCAGTGAAGGCGTTCTTTAGGGCAAGACCAGCAGCTGTTCGAATAGGTCCTTGGGCCTCTTCGTTCGCTAGTTCTTGGACGAGGGTAACGAGGTATCCGGACTATGGAAACGTATTAGCAAAGTCTTCCCCTGCAAACAGAATAGGGGTGGTCAAGCCAGGGGTTCGTACAAAGTTTGCCTCAGCAGCAGCGTTGAGCTGTTGCTCAGCACCATTTCTCGTAGGGCCATCTATGAAGAGTTAATGATCTGCATGCATGGTGGTACGCCGGGAAATGAAGGCGAAGGGAGAACTCACCTGCAGAGAAAGTATTGAGGAGGACCTGGGTGACATCCATGATTGCGGTGTCTTATTAATGGGCCGTCCTTCTATAGTATGAGTATTGAGAAGATGAAAGATGGCTATTGTTTTTCCAATAAATCTGCCTGCGGATTCTAAGGAGGAATTGTAAGCTCGAGTCAAAAGAGAATTATGAGGATTGTTTAACAAAAATTTGACGCACGAAGTTGGGGTTCAACCAGGCTGCAGGGATGTGTTCAACTGCAGGATCTGGATCGTTGAAATGTGCAGAGCTACAACAGGTATCAGAAATCTGGTAAAAGAATGGCGGTTTCAGTGAGGAGAGTTCGTGTGTGGAAGACTGTGTGGTTTCTGAAGAGCTAGGCGTTCTTGTTGACTTTGATTGAAAGCGTAAATTAGCGCCTGTCAGGGTCATTAAGTCACGTGATACAATCAAAAAGAAATGTTAGGTTTTAGTGCGATGTGGTTTATCATGTGAAATATGTATGACGGGTATGAAAGACATGTCTGAGCAATAGATAGCTAATGTTAAATAGCTTTCGCACATTTTAGATATTATTTATACCCTTATATCTGGCAATTTTCGTTTCCATATTGTATCTTGTGAGGGAATACCCGTCTGCTAATCTTAAGTTAGTTGGCATGGCGAGCATGGTACTGTACCTACAGTGCTAGGGATGCTAGGCATTAACGTAATAGGTGTCTAGTGCAGTACGGACCTGTACTTCCAATCTCGAAACTTTAAACTTGAGGGCAGCACGTCATAATGATCATCCATCAAGTTACACGCAGAAGCTCATTATTCCCCAAAAAATGCTAACTTTTCAAATCCACCTGAAACTAAAATGCCAAGCAAAGGTCATATCATAGCTCAAAAACTACCCCTCCTCGCCCTCTACCCCTCTCCCGCACATCCCATGCCAGGCTCCCCAGGCAGCTAGCTTTCTGGGAAGTCTGGCTGGAGTATCAGCTTCCCTTTACATGCCATTTGCTTTTGCCTCCAATACACTAACTGCATCAGGGCCGCTCTTTGGAGCTCCGTTTGGTTTGGGTATCGAGAGACCTCCATTTTCTTTTCTGTGTTGAGGGCTATCAATCCTGCCAGGCTTGCCTCTAATGAGGAGAGGTGTGTTTGGTCTTGTAGAAACAAACTATTCAAGAGGTTAGCATAGAATTTGCGAAAGGAATGAAGGACTACAAACATTGCTGGCGGCACTCAAGAGCGCAATCAAAGCACTTTGATTGACATCCTCGTGAATTCCAACACCCCAAACTTTTTGATTCGAGCCTGCAGCTGTACACTCGATATAACTGGCCGCTTTGACATCTCTTCCACCTCCAATAGAGTGTTGCTCGTACTCTGCTACATCAATATCGACACCTAAAGAACTAAGAGCATTTGCAAGACTGGAAATAGGTCCGTTTCCGGAACCTTTAAGTTCCACCTCTTGACCATCGACACTAATAACTCCCTCAAACTGTCTTCTGAGGTTTGTGGTATCTTGTCGCTTGCCTGGAGCTGGAGGGGCCGGTGACATCGAGCGATCCGTAGAAATCGAATAGTCGATGAGGGTAAACCGAGGATTCGCCTTGAGAAAGTAGCTTGTCTCGAAAAGTTCTGATATTTCGGCTCCGAGAAGCTCCCGTCCAACCTCTTCGGTCTTCTTTTGCACAATCTTACTAAAAGCGACTTGAAGCCCACGGGGCAAGTCGAGCTCGAGATTTCTAAGAATGATCCAAGCAGCTCCGCCTTTACCACTTTGTGAATTGACTCTTATAATAGCCTCATATGTACGGCCAATATCTGCAGGATCGAGAGGAAGGTAAGGTAATTGCCACTGATCTTCATCCGTAGCTCCAGCCTTCTTACGAGCCTGGAAGCCCTTTTTGATGGCATCTTGATGGGAGCCGCTGAAAGCGCAAACAACAAGTTGTCCTCCGTATGGTGCTCGGGGGTGAACTGGGATCTTGTTGCTAACCTCCACCACATCAATAACCCTATTCAAATCCGAGAAATCAATCTTTGGGTTTATGCCCTGAGTATAAAGGTTCAAAGCCAGAGTGACAAGGTCCACATTTCCAGTTCTTTCTCCGTTTCCAAAAAGGCATCCCTCAACCCTATCAGCACCGGCCATTTGTGCCAATTCTGCCGCAGCAACTGCGCACCCTCGATCGTTATGTGGATGGAGAGAAACACATATCTTCTCGCGCTCCGTCATGTTCGTACAGAAATACTCAATCTGGTCAGCATAAACATTTGGCGTGCTCATCTCCACCGTCGCAGGCAAATTGAAAATAATCGGGTTCTCGACCGTTGGTTCCCAGGCCGCCTTCACAGCCTCGCATATCCTGATCACGAATTCCGGTCTCGAATCCGAAAATGTCTCCGGGCTAAACTCAAACGCCCATTCCGTGCCCGCCTGCGATGGGTCATCTTTGGTAATCGACCGGGCGTATTGTGTGCATTTGACTGCCAGCTCCACGTTCTGATCTTCGGTCATGCCAAAAACTATCCGCTGGAAGCATTCAGAAGTGGCAACGTATATATGAAGGAGGGCCTTCTTAGCACCTTGGAGGGACTCGACTGTGCGTTTGATAAACTCCTCGCGGCAGGGAGAGAGCACCTGGAGCCATACATCATCCGGGACCGCACCGGGTGTCTCGACGAGGCGTCGTGTGAAATCGAAATCCACCTGGGATGCTGAAGGGAAGGAGACCTCGATTTCTTTGTACCCGAGCTCGACTAACATCTTGAAGTACTTCCATTTCTGCTCTCCATCCTATCACACCAATGTTTAGCTTATGCCATGCAAAATATAGAGTAGAGAGGAATACCATAGGATCGACCAAGCTCTGGTTGCCATCGCGCAAATCGGTAGAAAGCCAGCGGGGGGGCTTGTCGATGGTTTTATTAGGCCACTGCCGGTTCTCCAACTTTAAAGGAGGAAACCTCTTGTACTTTTTCGAGGGGTCCTGGAGCCTGTGTCCCAGAATTAGTCTTCTCTCCTAGCTATTGCGGTGGTCTTTCTCACATAGGCATTTTTGGAAGATGGTGGGGTAGCGTTTCTCTCGGAAGTTTACAAAGGAGACTTTCTCCACAGCTCTCTTAGTTGAGTATTAGAGAAGAAAGAAACAAGACAAAGACCTCTTTCAATGGGTTTAATGGTGACTTTCAAGAATAAATAGAAGGGTATAATTAGTTGTGTTTTATATGTACAGTAGAGAGCGAAACATGCGAGTTTATTGAGTCATCTGAAAATTTGGGACCTAGTGGTATTGTCCCCGCAATCGGGCGGGAGGCGGGGCTGAATGGGCGTCAACTCAGGTCAGTATTCGGTACGCAGGCCGTGGAAAGGGTTTCCTTGGACTGGCAAAAGAATTGGGTCAATTGGGAAATACAAACTTATTGAAACGTATGTGGTATGACATAGGTGGTTTGTGATTGGTAGCCGAGAATAGGAGAAATAGAAACGCAATTGGGTGGAACTGATGACCATTCCAGAATCGGAGCGTATACCGTTACAGTGTTTTTGCTTGACCCCTCCTTTTGAAGAACGAAATATAAAGGCTGGTTCAATCTGATTCCAATCAATAGCAAGGTCATCGTAACAGTCGGGAGAGCTGTTAAGCCCTGCATCTGAACAAGAAAGTTGGCATTTCCGAGCACCGCAAGACAACTACCGTAACGAGGAAATCACAAGCTCACGAATAAGGCGTCGAAATAATGGAAACTTGAGCGAATGTTCAAATAAGTTCGTGTTAGGAGTTGACCTCCTCGCTATATGACGCCGCCCAATGCTTGATATCTACAATAACGCCAAGTTGGATCATAAGTCTTCGGAAAATGTAATATGTACAAGTTATCTAGTTTTTGTCCCAATCCTCTTCTCCTAATTATGTGCAACCTCTCACCAAGTGAAGCTTTCTTCTATAAAGTCGACAGTTCCTTCTTCTTGGACATCTCTGACGGCCCCCCTTACTGTGTCAGCTAAACTGCCCGGTCCACAGACGGTAACACACATGGCTCCGACCTGCTCCGCAACTTCCGCTTTCATTAATGACTGTATGGCTGGCCTTCCAGGGTACATCTGGACCTTGTCTGATGGCGAGTTGACTTCTTTGGGATTCTTGGGTCTTGTGATGTAGAGCTTGATGGTGAGGATCTCTTTTCTACGTTTCATGCGGAGAATCTCATCCATATATGGGCGTACCCACTCAAGGTGTTCGGAGTCCCGAACAATCCAGATAAGCGTTATTTTGCGCGTTGCAACAGTCCCATCGGCAAATCCCTGAATGAGGCGTTTGACGTATGGAAGTTGGTGAGTGATACCACTTGAACCACAAAAGAGTACTGCATGTCCATAAGAGTCAAGAGAGTGGTGTCCTGCGTAAGGACCTTCGAAGGCAGCTCGAAGAGTCACACTCCCTCCAGCGGCCGTTGCTTTATCGAATAACCTTCTTGTCATTCCTGTTTGCGCGTGAATAACAAAAGAAACGTCTGTGGTGGAACTGGACTTGTCGATCTTTGCTGGTTTGTTATCTTCTGCATCTTTTTCAGATCTTGGGAAATATGCGACTTGTTGATGGACCCAAGCAATTGAGAATGGATGTGATTCCCAACCATTGATCTTTGCAAACCTAAGGTATGCATGAGTACCAGGTCCTATTTCGACATGTCTAGGGAGGTGCAAAGTGACTCTCGAAGCATCTCCAGGAAGAGCATCAACAGTAGCGTTTGTCCATCTCTTGCCACGGTAATTGTAATAGACAAGCCGAGCGAAACGAGCCATGCGATCTGCCAGCCAGAGCAAAATGATAACCAGCATATAAAGTGACAGATCAACAAGACCTGCCAATCTTACATGGACATAGACACAAACCATAGTTATCAAAGCTAAGATAATGTGAACGTTGAGAAATGTCTCGTAGAAGGCGTGGCGGAGCGGAGATGGGGACAGGAGGAACATCAGCACTATGGAAGCAGTTCCCACGGTTCCATATCCGATGAATGGGTCTTGGACAATCTTGTCACGGACACCCGCCCAACCAGTAGCTGCGTGCTTCACATACCACCATGCCAACGTGTGAACAATGGATTCGAGAACCACTATCCGTCCCATCCATCGGTGGAGAAGGTTGTAGGTGTCGAAGGAAATTTGGAGTAGGGAAATTAGTGGATTGTTGCGTCCAGCCATGATGATGAGCGGAATCATATTGATCAGCGCCAATACTCCTGATCTTCCACGTAATTCAGCCACGACTTCGTAGTGATTCTTTTTGCTGTAGTCAATAGCAGCGCAGTATGCGAGATTGCTGAGTACGTAAGCCATGAGGAGGATAGAGTGTAATCTTGAAGGAAGCGTTCCAATGTTGATGGCCGTAGAAATTCTGAATTCCCGATTGTGTCGCTTCTTCCACAAAGGTGCGTATATGAAATGTTTCTTGATTTTCCACCAGTTTGACATATTCTGCGCCCAGTACTTTTGCTTTCCCGCTGGTAACGACATTGCAGTCATATGCCTATAGTGCTTGGTTAATCTCTCAGTCATCCTAGCGACGAGAATGAGCATAGCCAGTATGCCCATGCTCCACCACAAAATATCCCTGAATAGTTTGTTCTGGCTCTGATTGACGCCATTCAGGGCGGTTGCGTAGGGTGCTATCGTCAAATCGGCCGTTTTCGTGTCGGCTGTGGCATTTGATGGACGACCACTAGGTATCGAGTCGGAAGATCGAGGGACCATGACCTGCGCAAGATCTGCGAGAGCATTGCGCAATGCAGGTGCCATCGTGTTGATGAATTTGAGTTGTGTATACAAGAAGGGCTTGATATCCTCCAGCTTCGTAGATTGGCCTGTGAAATTTATAAGTCCCTTTTCCCTGGAATTATAGAGTATACATATATAGATATATAAATTTAAACCTACAGTCAAGGACAATGAAAGATATTTGACAATGCTTTGAACGCTTATTGTTCCTGGTTGGAGAACAAAAGAGTGTATGTTTGAGCAAAGAGCATTATTATTTGACTTCTTTGTGATTCGAATCGTTGAATAAATTTGGATGATCCGCCAAAGAACAATTGTGTGAATGTGTTGATTGTTCAAGGTATTTTGATTGTTGCTATTGTCACCCAAACTTCCGAAATTGTGTAGACAGTGAATGAATATTTGTTGTTCCCAAGGATTGAGTGAGGAATTTGATTCTAATGAATGTCCAAAGGGCCGGCGAGCGAGGCTGGGGGAATGTAAATTGAGTTCGAAAATTGAGGATTCGTCGGACTTCCTCTCTACTTTGGTCTGATGGCTCCGGATGGCCTTAAATGAGTGAATGTACTCTATGAATTTTGGCTGCACAGCAGCAGTAAATAGCGAATGTATCTCAACTTCCAAACCAGATCGTTGTTTGGTTTTGTTTTTTCACACAAAAGAGAGCAATAACAGCAGCTGGTCACCAGAACCAGCACAAAGAGCGTGAATGGCGAAAAGTGTCAAAGCAGCACAACAAGAGCACGACAGAAAGCACGAGAGAGTTCAGAGCACGAGAGTTCAGAGCGAAAGGAGGCTTACGGAAGGGGGGTTGGATTATGTATGTATATGGCCAGACCAAGGCGGCGTGGCCATTTTTGTTTGCTTGCTTTTCACCACCCTGGGTGGATCATGAGTTCACGACAGGGCTCGCCGGCCACTCGTGGGCCATCTGCAGCAACGGTGTCTTTCTGGATGAAGCGCAATTGATCATTTACGACCAATTGTAGGAAGTCCGTCTTGGTGGTTCAAGCTGGGGATCCAACAGATTCAGGGGAGGGAGGACATTGATAGGCGACCGATAGATGGCCGCCGAGCGTGGCGGATTTCTCGGCCCCCCAACACCAACAACACCAATACCAATCAATGCACATCACCCAGCGATCTGACTGGCGGCGTACTCTTGAAACATCCAAACAAACTCAGGGGCAGGCTCGTCCGAAGTGCCTGATAGGCTCATTTATGGCTGTATTCACGGACAGACAGGACACCGGTGATGATGATGTTCGGCAGGGACAGGGGCGTCGACCACTGCACTCCACTGGCAGAGACGATCTCAACCTTACTACTGCAGTACATTTCTGTAGATAGATACCCTCGATACCTACAGAAGTTGTACGGTAATACGGGTAGTACGGGGAGTTGCTGCTTCCACCAAAATACGGAGTACGGTACTGTAATTGGATCCAGCCCAAACGATAACGACAACGACCACAACGAACGATAAACAACTCGTATGATGGGAAGGAAGGGGAGGCGGGTGATTCGGTGAGTCAAGGCTTCTTCCTTCCTATGAGCCTATACACAACTACACAGTATACCCGGGGATACGAACATCCCAAGGCTGGCATTGACATGACAAGAGTACCGTACATACGAAGTACAGTACTTCGTATACTTTTTAATGCGGTAATAAAATCCAAGCTAACAAGTGGCACAGTATTCTCTCTTCCCCTACCAGCCAGCCCTCCTACAAATAACGGCTCGGTACAGTACAGTATGTAACTACATTATGCTTTCGTCCCTTATCGCAAAAGCCGGTTGTACGGTAAAAGTAACTTCGCCATCCCCCCCCAGTGGGGCCGAAGGATTCCAGGCGGGGAATAATCATGCTTAGTACTAGTTCTACTTTACTACCAAGTATGTACCAACTTCAAATACGATGATGGATGATCAGCCTGTCCCGGGGGATCCCAATTACAACAAAAGAGATGACGAGCCCAATCAAGACAAATGACATGCTATATCACTATATCACCGCCAGAATAGGTTGGCCAATATGCAAAAAGTAAATGGGGACCGCCGGTACTCCTTGACAGAGGCCAGCCGAGGATATAAAAAGATCTTGACTCTTGCACCGCACTACACTGTACTATAATGGACTAGACATTTCCCCTGCCATTGCGGTGTAAAACTTTGTGATACATTTATTGAGCTTGAAAGTTACTTTCTATCATACCCTTAGAGAGTTAAATGCGATTGATTTGTACTTTGAATGTGTCATCACAATGCCGGTGTTGCCATTGGTACCAGCATTGCAAGATTCTCGTGATGTACTTACTGTAGACACTTGTGTGCCTCTTGTGAAAGGCCCTTTTCCTTCAATTTGAGAGATTTAACTCCTCTGAGCTTGACAACGCTAAACCATCAGCACTTACCAAATCTCTGCATATATTCCAATCATTATGCATTCAGGATGTATTTTGAATTGTCTAAAAGCACGTTAAGTTTGTGTAACAAAGATAGCATAGAGAAAAAGACGACATCGGGGGCAGTGATATCGGTCGGATCATCCGTTTCTCCGGCGCCGGCTTGGCCCATTGACTTTCCGACCTGGAATTTTAATGCCGAGCACCTTCGATTTCGCAGTCTCAGCAATTGACACGCCAACAACCCTTAAAAGATGGGATCTAATTCTTCAAAACCGGCGGCGCCGCCCTCTACACAAACCTGGTCCAGGTAACAACCTTTCCCCTGATTAGTTGTTGCATGCAAACGCTGACCTCAATAACAGTGAACAGCCAGTCCGCTTCTCCCAAGAGCTGATTGACTCCCTCCAGGCTAGCACCGAGGTATACATTGATGAAACTCGCAAATAATGGAGGCTGGAAAAAAAAACTAAACGAGAAAACAGAACGATTCCACCCGGGCCAAAACCCTCGAATTACACATCCAATCGCGGGTCCAAGCCGAGCTGGCGGCGCTCCAGACCCGCGCTGCCAAAGACTTTGAAGAGCTACAGGCGAAGCTCTCCGCGCCCGACGAGACACCGAAGGGGGAAAAGAGCGCAGGCGACACGCTACGGGATCTGGGGAGAGACAGTGTGCAGCAGGAGCTGGATGGGCTGAAGAAGAAGCTGGAGAGCAGGAAGCAAGCCAAGGAGGAAGATGAGGGTGTGAAGCAGGCCAAGGAGGATGTGGTGAATTGCTTACGCACGAATGACCGTCGGCCGCTGGACTGTTGGAAGGAGGTTTCGAAGTTCAGGGAGGAGGTGAGGAGGTTGGAAGGGAAATGGGTGGAGGGGATTGTGAGGTAGGAGGTTTTGTTGGAGATACACGCGATGGAGCTCCAATGGAATTGTAGAAGTACGTGTAATACCAAGCAACAGCTACGCGAGTTTTGAGTAGGACTGAGAGTGGTATAATCTCCGATGGACTGATCTAAACGTTCTTATCAGGCAGAAAAGCGTTGTCTTTTTCTTCAATTCCCGAAAGCACTTTCAAAGCCCTCCCTGTTGAGCCTTGAAAACTAGGGCGTATTTTTCAACCTCAAAAGCAAAATAGTATGTGGTCTTGCTCGAAGTTTTATATATATACCAAACAGAAAATCGGAGAGGAATGGCAAGACGGTGGAGAACTGGTCATGTATTTTGCTCTTCAGAGAATTCTAGGCCTGAAATGTCTTCCGCATCTGCGGGTGCACCGATATCCTCTTTCTTTGCCAACTTACTTTTTCTTATTCCTTCCGCCTTTTTTCTTTCTCTCCTCACATTTGGGTCCTCCCATTCCCCAGTATCACCTTTCCTCTTATCTTTCACGGCATCTACTCCATATCCAACCTTTTTCAACTCATCTCTAAACCGCTGGATTCTCCTCTCATTCTCACAAAACCTCTCGTTAGAAATCCGGAGCAGGGTGTCTAGATATGTGTCTTGTACGTTGCATTTCGGCTCGTCGTCTTCAAAGAAACCAACCAGCGATTCTAGCATAGTGCCTTGGGACCGAACGGCTACTATGGGAGTTGCGGCTTCTTTCCCAGAGGGGAGGATATTCACGGCTCCAGATTCACGGAAGCCTGCTTGCAATGCACAAGAAAGGATAATCTGAGCGTGCGAGAGAGACGCCGTCAGGACATGTAAGATCTGTTCTGGTTAGTGGATATTCTTGATGAAAGTTTCCAGGTAAATTGAGAAAACATACCATGGGCTCGAACTTGAAATGTATAAACCTCTTTCCCAAAATCTCATCATCAACCAGCTCGTGCTTTTGAACTTCTTTCTTTTCATCAACCCTCTTCATCCCCAACATCGCAGCAAGATCCCCCCTGCTTTTGTCGTCTACAACAACCGGATCATGGCTCACAAACAGCCAATTCCCACCACCACCTTTCCCACCAGCCCCAGCCGCCCTGACTTCCCCAACCTCTCCATCCCCAAGCCTCGCACCATTCCCGACGCTTTCCTCCTCCAAAATCGCCGCGGCGGTGTCTTTCCTGCGCCCTTCTAAGAAAATACTCACCCGTCCAGCACAACTGCTCGTGGTGACCCAACCCTCGCTTTCGTTGATCTCGTCGATTAACTCACGGATTCCTACGTCGATGGAGCCCTTGGGCGAGAGGTCATCGTATTCTTCGGCGGGGATTGAGAGCTGTGAGAGGATGGTGCGTTTTTTGGAGAGGAAGGATTGGGGAAATGACGACATGGCTTCTGAAGTATATATAATGAATGTCTCTATAGAATCTAGAAACCCCCCCGGATATCATAAGACTAGTTAACGCAATCTAGACTCTTTTCCTTTTTTTTTTTCTCTTAGGAAACCTTTTCCCACACGAGTGGTTTTTGGTTCTAAATTACGGATTGTAGAAATTTTTATCACGTGCGGTCTGGTCTTTTTAAGCGTTTTCAATTGTTAGAGGTTTCCAACATTGAAGAGTCAGGAGAATAAAAGAGAGTTGGAAAGATATTGTTTCGTAAAAGGTAGATATTTATCTCACCAATGGGGTTTGGCTACATTGAAACTCGTTCCATCGAAGCTCTCCGTCTTGGCAAGATGAAGCTTAAATCAACCATAGATCTTGATCTTTTGACCATTATTCTCTACCAAATGAATGAGCAATTTTTCAGCACTACAAAAAACATGCCTCTTATATCTCAACATTCACTCGGTCTATAGTATATCAGCAGCCATACGAGCATCGAGTGAGGTTACCACGGACTGGTTATGAGACTTTTAATATTGTAATTTCTTAGGCGATTTGCCATCATCAGAGATTTGTGTTTAGGGAGGTAGGTTTTGATCTCAATGATACATAAACAATATCTTCTTTATTTTATTTTCTCTCTGATAGTGTCTTTATTGCCTGAGAGCATGTACTCATTCTTGCAACTAACAAATTACTCAAATTCTGTCACAGTTGATGCGCAATTGGACAATACCCCGCTATAACAATTCAAGCTGAGCTTTATTGATTACAAGAATCTCGATGTTTCTTTTTCATTCGTCATATTTCATGCTGTACTGCTTTATACGGCTGTGTTCAAGTTTCTTTGTATTCAAGTCTGAATCTAAACTAGAACTATGTGTTCGCCACAGGAATGCAACCTTATAAGAGAAGTTACCACCAGTAAACTCTAGTTTTTCACAACTAGTCTATCTAAACTTGTGCTGTGTCCCATCAATTTTTTGCAAAGTAACCACCCGTCTTGGATTTCATATTCCAGGCCATATCAAAGGGGTTCGGCCCATCAAGCAGGACTTTTATAGAAAGCAATATAATACAAGAAAGATTTGGAAATAAACACCCTGAGTAGGCATTCTCATTCCATCTAAAGCAAATATCCGAACTGGCAGTAACCTGGGTCCAAGGTAGAGAGCCCGTGACTCAAACCTTAACCACTGTTGAGAGCGTAATTGCAGACAAATTCGCAAAGATTAATCAAGCCGACAAAGACGTTATTCAGATGCTTACTTTCTGCCTTCAATAGCAGGAGTAAGGGCTTGTCGAAGAAGAATCTCGATTGCACTCCACTCAACGCGCGCGACACTGGCGAGAGACATACTTGCGAGCTTCTTACCATCATGGTTGATGTACTTCTCAATGTCACCAAAGAGGTTGGTCTCACGCTTGTCATTGCCGGCAGCGGCTTGCTCGGCAAGGGAAAGTTTCTTCTTTTGAGAATGCGAAACCTCACGAATGAGAGCAATGTACCACTATAATTGTAGTAAGTATCTGCTCACAAATTGTGGAGAGTGCTCAACACTTACCAAAACCAGATCGGCGGGAGCGTTGGGCTTGACACCAATAGTCCAAAGACTCTTCCAGTGAGCCGCATATGGAGCGACACCACACTCCTTTGCCAATACCTCGTCAACGTTACAGAGATAGACGACGTCGTCCTTCATGGTTGGTGTAAAGCCTTTGCACTTGAGAGCAGCACGCCAAACACGCTTTAGCAACATGGGGGTTAGGTTGATGGTATCCGCCTCATTGTTGACGCGGTCCATTAGTAGAGTCAACAAATCAACTGTTGCCTTATACAATAAGCCTCGGTCCTCGATGGTGATGTAGTCAACCATATACCACGGATACTATTAGAGTCAGTAATAGAATAGGTCTGCTATCTGGGGAAACTTATTTACCTTCTGCAACGTGCTGATCAAACACTCGAACGGACGCTGGGGGCAATCCTTAGAAAAGGGGGACTATTGATGTCAGCTGAAGAAACCCAAAAGCTCCAAAGAATGCTTACGCGTTGCGGAGCTTCGACATGCTTGATCAACATCACAATCTCCTCACGGCTGATGAAACCACCAAATCCAGAGTTGAACGGGTCACTATAGTCAGTCGGAATGATCTCTGGTCGACCATTCTGAAAGACGACGTTCTTCGCTTTGGGGAAGAGGTCCTTCATCAACGCATCTTGACTAGAGAGCTCAACTTCGACATGACGTTGACCAAGACGACCACCGCGACCACCGGTTCTATTCGTCTCGAAGCGGTTGACAGCGGCGACTGCTTCGCTGAAATTAATGAACTCAATATAACAGTCCAAAGTCTTGCTTGTAACACGCTCCATGATGATGTGAACTGCCTCGCCATCCTGTTCAGGAACAAGTCTAGCATTGCGACCGAGGAACGCGAGAATCTCTTGACGACTGACCGAGTATGGAATCTAAGTATCGTTAGCTATAGATCTTCGGCTGGAACTTGGCGACTTACGTTCTTCACCTTAATGACACCCCAATCGTCCTCCTTGGCCTGGCGGCAGAACTCGGTGAATGGTAGGTTGCGCGCATCGAGAGCATCGTTGATGTTAGGCTTGATCTTTCCGTTCTCGGTGAGGATCGCAAGCTCCTTGCTCATTCCAGGTCGACCAACGAGATGACCTCTATATGGTGCAGAGAAAGGAGAGGAAGCGAATGGGGTAAGAGAAGTGAAAGGATCATTGCTATCGCCAACCGCCTTCAATGCAACTACATTATTTCCAGAAGAATACATGGCTGGCATCTTTGGTGGTGTTGCCTGAAAGCCCGTTAGTTTTTGGAGGTCGAACCATTACAAAGTAAATAGGTGTCGCGTCTTGTATGTATTGACGAGGTATTCATTTGGGAAACAATATTGAATATTCGGAGGGAAAGAGACTCGAGGAAAGAACTTACGCAACGCTTAACGGTATCGGGAGTCTGGCCTCTGACCGTGCTCTGACCCTTGATATGAGTCGGAGTATTATCGAGCCAGCTGTTAATAGTTGTCTGTTTGCGAGCGGGATCGGTAGTTGCGGAATTCGATGGGCCTCCGGCCGATTTGATTTTGGGTGTCTCCGCGTCACGTCGCTCGGAGCTGGTTTTGATAACGCGAGCAGGTTGACCAGGCGTCGAGGCCTGGATAAAGTTAGTATTGCGGGAAAAGTGAAGTCGTCAAAACTCAAAAGCGAAGCTATGAATAACTTACTTCGCCGTTTTGAGCTGAAAAGGGGACATATGGGGCTTGCTTGAGCTCAGAGATTTCGGATCGAGTATCAAAACTGCTTCCTTCTGAACTCTCGGCATATTCAGCTTTGTGCTCGGAAGGATACACTGGACCGCCCAAATTGTTCTTCAGCTTCAAGTTTTCCAGAGCTTTGTTCAATGTATCAATGCTTCCCGAGTCTCCTGCTTGACCACTCTTGGTAGAACCATGAGCCGATTTGTTCTTGACTCTTCTCTTGCTCTTCCCCTTGCCTTTTCCAAACTCTCTCGCATACGCCTTGACTCTATCGGTAGAGTAGTTGGAGTTGGAGCTTACGCTACGATTGCCACTATTATTACCGGCATACTCTGCTTTTGCATAGCTTGAGTGTGAAACGTATGGAAAAGGTGTTCGCATCTGCATTTGCTCTACTCCTTGCTGATTGAACAAGTCGTATTTTCCAATATGGTCAGAGTGGTTTGGCAAGGTCATACTGAATGGTGTATTCGACTGAACATTACTGTAAGTGCTGTTCATCTGGCTATTGGGACCGGAGTTATAGGAATAAGCTTGGGGTTGTTCCATGACCGTGCTCATAGCACTGGGTGTACTGTAGCTCATACCAGGAGAACTAACACTCTGGGGATAAGGCTGCATACTACCGTATTGATTGTTGTACTCGCCTTGCGCCACCCCATATCCGTGAGGTTGCATACCGAAATCTTCATATTGAGGACCGCTGATAACTCCGCCGTGCGAGTTATAGCCATCATAGTGGTTGGGAATAGTGCCAGTTTGAAAATTGTTTCCTTGGTAGTTGTTTGCAGGGTAATCTCCATTCTGGCAGGTACCACCTTGGAACTTCACATGGCCATCGTTCGGAACCCAAGGACAATTATCTTGATAGGTCCGCCCAATTTGGGAAGGCTGGTATGATGAAACAGAACCCATCGAGCCGCTACGACTGAAGTTACCCATAGAGCCTTGGTTTTGTGATGGATGACTACTGTTAGAACCGAAGCTCTGTTGATAGCTGTTGGGGACATAGGCAGCCGTGGTTGGATTCAAGGATGGAGTAGCCACTTGCTGGCGTGGGGGAAATCGCTGCATTGTCGAATCCTGGATAATGGTGGGAGTAGTGTATGGCTCGGAGTGGGGAACAAAGTTGTAGGCTTGTTGATGGCTTTGAGGAGAGTAAAATGGATGAGGGATTTGAGTCATGAGAGAATCACAACTACTGGTGGAGTCGTTTGACAAGTGTTGTTGCTGTTGAGAAGTGTTACTAGCTTCTGTTTGAACGTGCAAAGAGGCA
>Ga0247734_1001362_pt1 | contig 18723 bp, 12 predicted proteins | sample UWRJL103311B2_FD_180933 | JGI IMG/M metagenome (GOLD analysis project Ga0247734, IMG submission 180933) | Plant litter microbial communities from Arlington Agricultural Research Station in Wisconsin, United States - UWRJ-L103-311B-2 | ecosystem: Environmental > Terrestrial > Plant litter >... | reverse complement strand
CGCGATGGCTCACAAATGAAGGTTTCTCAATCGGTATCAATGATGTATACCCTACCAAAGGATTGGAAGTTTACAAGCAGCAACTAGTATCTGCGGCCTACGAGAAATGCGAGAAACTAATTCTAGATTACAAGACTGGAAACCTCAAAAAAGAAACCGGGATGAATATGGAACAGAGTCTCGAGTCCCAGATCTCCTCGGAACTGAACGGTGTAAGGAAACTAGCAGGAGAAGCATGCACGAAGTCTTTAAGCAAATACAATTCCCCCCTTGTTATGGCAAACTCCGGGTCCAAAGGCTCTGATATCAATGTCGCCCAGATGGTGGCGCTTGTCGGGCAACAAATTATTGGAGGCGAACGAGTACCCAACGGTTTCCAAGATCGAAGTCTACCCCATTTTGCGAAGAATTCTTTAGCCCCTCCAGCAAAGGGGTTCGTCAGAAACAGTTTCTTCTCCGGACTTCGGCCGACAGAGTTCTTAATGCACGCAATGTCTGGTCGTGAAGGTCTGGTAGATACTGCAGTGAAGACTGCAGAAACTGGTTACATGTCGCGAAGATTGATGAAGTCACTAGAGGATTTGTCAGTGCAATATGATGATACTGTGAGGAACTCTTCCAATATTGTCGTACAATTCCTCTTCGGAGCGGACAATTTAGATCCACTTGACATGGAAGGGTCTGCCGTTCCTGTCAATTTTGACCGAACTTGGAGTCATGCCGAAGCGTTGACATACAACAACGCTGAGCCATCTCTGCTTCCGGACGAGATAACTAGCCACTGTGCTAGCCTCCTATCGGGGAAAGTTGGCGCACTACAGCGATTCGGGCTCATTGATAATGAGCTATTGCCTTATGAAATGGCAGAGAACGATCCTCTTGTATACTATGGTGTCGACATGAAAGAGGGAGAGCGTAATTTCCTCGAAACAATTTCACAGCATGTGAGGAAGAAGGCTGAGAAGCTAGCTGAAGCGCGCAAGAAAGCGGGATTAGAAGTTGCCGACGAGGAGCTGCAGCAGGGTCTAGCCACAAAACTCCAAGCAGATATAAAGATGCGACAGGTCCAAGTCGAGCAAGTCGCGAAGGTTTCGCGCAAGACTCTAGAGATGTTCGTTGACCTCTGCCTAAGCAAGTACCGGAAAGCACTCGTTGAGCCAGGTCATGCAGTAGGAGCCGTCGGGGCACAATCGATCGGAGAACCAGGAACTCAGATGACGTTAAAAACTTTCCATTTTGCTGGTGTTGCTGGAATGAGTATTACTCAAGGTGTGCCACGTATCAAGGAGATTATAAACGCTTCCAAGGTCATTAGTACTCCCGTTATCGAGTGTCCTCTTGAGAACGATGGAAAGTCTATCGGTGCTGCGCAGGTTGTAAAAGCCTCCATTGAAAAGACATTTTTATGTGATATTCTGCGTTTTGTAGAAGACATGTGGTCTGCTAAGAACGCAGCTATATGCCTTGCTATCGACATGGATGCTCTTAATGACTTGCGACTTGGGATAACGGTCAGGGGTATTGCACAGGCAATTGTCGCAAACAAGAAACTGAAGGTTGCAGGTAGCGACGTAACCGTCACGGAAAATTGTATTTTTGTACAAGTACATCACGCCGGCGACGGAAAGGTTGGACGTGGTTCCAAGGCCAAGATTTCCATTGATGAAGGCGGATCCGATCTTTTGCTACGTGTTAATCATCTGAAACGTGCGCTGCCCGCACTGCAGATATCTGGGTATACGGATGCTGTTCGAGCGGTTGTTATGAACAGTGGGGATGATAGCAATCCAAAATGTACCGTTCACGTTGAAGGATATGGTCTTCGTGCCTGCATGAATACCGTAGGGGTTGAAGGTAGAAAGGTCACCACTAACAGCATCATGGAAATGCGAGAAGTTCTTGGCATTGAAGCAGCGCGATCAACTATTGCACTGGAAATTCAGAAAGTGATGTCATCCATGAATATTGACCCTCGACATATGGAATTACTGGCCGATGTCATGACTTACAAGGGAGAGGTTCTCGGTATCACTCGTTTCGGTCTATCTAAGATGCGAGATAGTGTTCTACAACTTGCGTCATTCGAAAAGACCCCAGATCATCTATTTGATGCGGCGGCGGGTATGAAGACTGACAAGATCGAGGGTGTCAGTGAATGTATCATTATGGGACAGACAATGAGTGTAGGCACTGGTGCTGTGCAGATGGTTATGGATCTTAAATTAACCACTGACCAAGTCATGGAGAAGCCCACCTTATTCGAGGAGGCATGGAAGGAAGAGTGCAAGGCGAGACGAAAGGAGGAGCGAGAGTGGAAACGTAGAGCTAATGGTGAGATGGAATTTTAGCCGAAGCCGGAGCTGTGATTTTTATTCGGAGTTTTCAAGCATTACATGGATGGAGTTTTACGACGGTTTTTTTGGGCGCTTTGAAACAAATACCCGGTGGTTTTTGGACCGTCCAAGTCGGAACATCATGGTAGTAGCATACTCTTTTGATAGCAGATATTGTAATATAGAAATGAAAGCAACCTTGCCATCAAGCTCATGCAGTAAATGTGCGATTTTTTGTTATTGAATATCCAAGTGTCGCATGATACTGCACGAATCACATATAATCTAATCAGGGCTAGTCCAGTGTATCTCTATATAGTACAAAGTTGAATTTCCAGACAGATACAATTGCATGAACTCAACAATCTAATACCAAGAGTTTAATGACCGATGTCGAACCATAGGAGCTAAACATTGTCTCTCACCCTCTCCTCACCTCCCTAGCTTTATGTATCCATTAATTAATTGTCCTTCAATCTAGTAGTAGCCAAAGCGCAATGCCATATGTCAACATAACTGGATCTACTACGAAAGGGATACGTAGGCTCACTCAGGCTTGGACTCATCTCACCAACTGCTGCATCATTAGCTCAACTTGCCAACCTTATTCATCAGGAATAAGCCAGGATTCCATAGTTATGTTGCTATTCCTTAACATAAGCAATTTCACAACTAGTTTAGTAGGGATTGAGATGTACAGTACACTCGTTCTAGGTTCGTGTTTCCTTCGTTTGTATAAAGATTATGTGTTAATCTTCTGTTTTATTAGATGAAAATAATCACAGATTTTGGAGGGGTATTATATGGTCTGATCAAATGATATCTAGAAAAATAATAAACTTTTCTCCTTTTGTCTGACTTCTCTTCTTGGTCATATCCAAAGCTCGCTTGATGGTGACCCACAATTTAAACACACTAATATTAAAACATACTAGCTCACGATAAGGTCCTTATCGACAAATGGAGGAAAAAAAAGTCGAGCCATCTCCCCCCGACCCAAAAAGAAAGTCTACAGTTCTTCATCGTACACAATACAAGCAATTATGGCGAAACGAACTTTAGATGACGCCGAACTGGCTAATTCTGAACCAATTGCAGACGCATCCGTTTCCAAGAAAGCACGAAAAGAAAAGAAGGAAAAGAAAGAGAAGAAGAAGAAGTCTGACAAGCCCGTTGAAGAAGCTGTTGAAGCGCCCCAAGCCGACGATGACGATAAAGCGAGAATAAAGGCAGAGAGAAAGGCAGCCAAAAAGGAGAAGAAGAAGAAGGAAAAGACTGATGAAGCTGGTAGTGATGCACCTGCAGCCATTGCCGATGCTCAGCAATCGCAAACCGAATCAAAAGAGAATATTATAGGGATAAGCGCTACAGAAGAGTCAATCAATCCATCAGATGAGACAGCAGACGTCAAGCCATCCAAGAAAGAGAAGAAGAATAAGAACAAAGAAACTTCAAAGACGCAACAGACGTTGGGAGCCACAGATTCTACGTACACAGAGAATCCTGAATTGACGGCCCTTCCACAATCCGAGCTTGATAAATTCTTAGCTGACAACTTTATCACAATTACGGATCCCAAATCCACAAGTTTACGACCTATAACCAAGTTCTCATACTTGCCTGTCACGGACGATAGTCAGCTGAAACCTTTTGCGAAATTTAAGGCTCCAACACCTATACAAGCAGCAGCATGGCCGTTTCTTCTTTCAGGTCGTGATGTTATTGGAGTTGCAGAAACTGGTTCGGGAAAGACTATGGGATTTGCTGTTCCCTGCGTACGAGCTATCTCTTCATTGTCCAAGAATGAGAGAAACAAAGGTGCCAGAGCAGTAATTGTGTCTCCAACACGAGAGTTAGCGATGCAGAGTTACGAAGAGATCAAGAAGTTAACTGTTGTCAACGGATTAGAGGCAGTGTGTGTTTATGGCGGTGTTCCTAAACATGAGCAGCGTAAGGCATTAAAGACAGCAGATATCGTTATTGCAACGCCTGGGCGGTTGAACGATTTGATCCAAGAGGGATATGCTGATCTGAGCAAAGCTAAATATGTGGTTCTTGATGAGGCAGATAGAATGCTAGACAAAGGGTTTGAAGAAGAGATTAGAAAGATCATAAATACCACTCCTGCGATTGGGAAGCGACAGACGCTAATGTTTACTGCCACATGGCCCGAGTCGGTCCGCACCCTTGCTGCAACCTTCATGCAAACACCCGTGAAGATAGCAATTGGAGACAATCCTACCGGAGATCTAAGAGCAAACGCACGAATTGTGCAGAAGGTAGAGGTCGTGGATCCAAGAAACAAGGAATGGCGGCTTATGGAGCTTCTTAAGCAATACACGCAAGGAGCCAAGAAGAATGATCGAATCCTCGTATTTTGTCTTTACAAGAAAGAGGCGACACGAGTCGAGATTTACATTCGAGGCAGAGGCTTCAATGTTGGTGGTATCCATGGTGATCTTAGCCAAGAACAACGAACGAGAAGCTTGGATGCCTTCAAGAAAGGAACCACGCCCATACTTGTAGCTACGGATGTGGCTGCTAGAGGTCTTGATATCCCAGACGTGCAGCTCGTAATCAACTGTACCTTCCCGCTCACTGTCGAGGACTATGTCCATCGTATTGGCCGAACCGGCAGGGCTGGAAAGGAGGGTTTGGCCATCACTTTGTTCACTGAGCATGACAAGGCTCAAAGCGGCGCGTAAGTTACACGTCTAGTATTATGTATTCCAAACCATCTGACCAACGCTTTTAGTTTGATCAACGTATTGAAGGCCGCAAACCAGGAAGTGCCAGAGGAGCTAATGAAGTTCGGCACTACAGTAAAGAGAAAGGAACATGAAGCATATGGTGCATTTGCGAAAGATGTAGACATGACCAAGACCGCTACGAAGATAACGTTCGATTAGATTAGATTAGATATCTACTTGAGGTCTACGCTTTACTCTGTCCTCGGACCGAACGATAGCATTCGATGAGGTATACCCGTTCACTTATAGCACTATTTTGGGGGAGTTAGTTACGTTAAAAGCTATGTATTAAGAATTGGGACGAGAGAGAAATCAAACAAAACTTACAGCACCATCACAAATATCCCTGCTATGGCTCCGCTTTTTATAAAATCCGCGATGCCGCCTGTAAATGACTTCTCCAACTGTGACAGTATAGCAAAAGTGGCCACTCCAGCCGTCATCGTCGTAGCTCGTGGCAGTAACCCCCCGACGCCAATCCGCGCACCGTTCCTGCTCATGTATGAGGTAACAAACATCGAGCTCCAGACGATTCTAAAGAGCATGTTGAGTGAATTCGCCCAAACCAATCCCTCGGCGCCCATATTCAGCGTTCTCAAGAAGAGATACGCGGCACCTCCAAAACCTAGCGAGAACGCGAACATCCACCCAGATTGTCGATTGACTTCGGATTTAGTGGCCACGGAAGATACGAAAGCTTCAGTAATTCCATTGATCGCAAGAAGCGGGATGTAGTAGCAATATGTAGATAGCACGTGCCCGGCACCCGAATCTGTCCATCGTCTGCCGGCGACGAGTTTCAAGAGGAGGGGCGCAATGGTCGGGCCCACTGACAGGATAGCGACGGAGAGGAGGAGATATGCTCTGATAAGCGAGAGGAAGTTGGTGCGAGCTTGCGAGATCTGTTCTTTGGAGGGGGGGCCGGCGCTTGATGAGAGGAGTTTGCCAAAGTGGTTGCGGCTGCTCTCTTCGATGGGCTGCAGGAGCAAGCGGGCGATAAGCCCACCATAGTTGTTGGCAAGCGCGTAGATACCCTGGGCTCGTGGTGAGGCAAGCCAGGAGATGAGGATTGTGTCACCCTGAGTGAGGACATGCTTGACAATCGATTGCGTGAATAAGCTGCCGCCCAGCGTGAGCAGCGGCCACGAGAAATAAGACCACAGATACTCGCTTTTCGCCCTCGCGTAGATAGCCTTAGGAATCAAAGAGAAACCACCCGCGCTAGATATGTCCCACACGTTCCATATATATACCACGAGTAAGGTCGCAGCATATCCCATCTGCCCGACCGCAAACGGTAACACCCCTACATCCCTTCCTCCCTTGGCGGCCCAAACCGCAAAGCCACACGTTCCTACGCACCTCAGCAGCGTGGCCGCGGCCTCCGCTCTGGCACGGACTGCAAACCTAGATTTCTGCTGCACAACAACAAAGCACGGTTCGGACAACAGCTCCCAGAAAGCAGCAAAGCCATAGAGCCTTAAGCTCGTTTGGAAAAACGGTGTTTCGAGCACCGACGGGTCGCCTGCGCGCAACGTGCTCACATAGAACACAGCCAGCATAGCACCGAAAAAGACACCCGCGTAGATGGGGATGAACGCCAGGTTTACCAACGCCTGAGTGCGTCCCGCGGCCATATCGGCATCCACGTGATCGTCCGGTATGGTGTCGGCCCCGTCGCCTTCCTTTTGCACGCTGAGTGCGGCATCAGGTGTATCTGTCTGGCGCTGGATGGCAACGCGCAGGCTCTCACGGGAGAAAAATAGCACTGAGATGGAGTAGACTTCGAGCTGAGTGGATATACCAAGGAGTTCGGGCGAGAGGTAGCGGAGGAGTACTTGGTTGACGATGAATGTCAGGGCGCGAGAGCTGATTTGAAGGGCTATTAGGAGGGAGGCTCCTCCAGCGGATGTAGTGAGCAGGGAGTGTCCTTTTGAGGCTGGCTTTGGGGAGGAAGAGGCTGCCATTTGAAGTGAGGGCGAATTGGGGAGGTTTTTTCGGTTGTGGATATAGGAGGTCGTTGGGTTTAGCAAATTAAGCGAGTTTTGATGGGGACACGTTTTTGTTCCAGAAATCCCCATTTACAAAGTACTAATTTTAGATCAAGGGCCTCTTGAGAGAAGCAGATTTCTATAAGCAACAATGGACTGTATGTTACAGGCTATATTGTACGTACAAATTTAGATGTTTGCTGGGTAATATTTTTTCCATTCCATATAGTTCTACAGTTCCTTTTTATATCCATCTTTGTCTATTTTAGACCTTTCAAGGGTATCATCCCGCCATTCGCATGCTCCGTTAATTTATGCACATATATAGATACATCATAGGGTATTGTACACACCTATGAAAGAAAACTCAAACCAAATTAATCATAAGGTGGGGTCAAATGAAAAGAAAGGAGAAAGGAGAAAGTGCGCAAGAAGATGAAGGATGAGAAAACTGATAGCAAAGAGAGTTAACTAAGAAAGACGCCAAAAAGATTAAACAATAACATGACCATATCCTCGTGTGTTCCTTGTCGCATTCCATCGTTTCCCATTAGTTTCATCAAACCCCGCATGTCAAAGTAAAATGTACATATATATGCAAAAGAAGTACCAAAAAGACAATTTGTTTAGAACCAATACAGATACAGAAATGAAAGAAAAATGGTACTCCAAAACACCGTAGCTATGTATTTTAATCTCATAAAAACCCCAAAAGCAAAAGAGACAACAAAAAGAAAGCAAAAATGTGTGGCTAGAAATGCAAAGGCAAATGACAAAAGAACAATAACAAACAAGTCGTGTTCCTCAAAAGAATCGTGCTCGTGATCGCCTTCCTTGCTTGATGCGTGTCAGGACTTGAATGGCATCGACAATGGTCATACATTTAGCGCCAATACCGTCGATTTCTAGTTGGGTTTTAACAGCATCGATCAATCCGGACGTATCACCCCGCGCCCTAGTCATTAAGAGATCTTCTCTGCTGAGGCTAAGCATTCCGTTGATGTAGCTAAGAGCTTTAAGTCTGCTTTCATCCACTGGAGTTTGAGGAGAATCAACTTCCATGTCAGATGTGTTAATTGCAGTCACCGGGCTATTGCGAGAAACGGCGCCAGATAAAGACTGCCGATGGCCAAAAGCCCAGCAAATCAATGCCGATACGTATACTGCCCAGTAATCTGAGATACAGTGCTCACCGCCTGTATATGGTTCGCCAGGATGATCTACCAATTGAGGGCCAGATTCTGAAGCTAGTGCCATTTGAAGACGGCGGCAGGCATGCTGAGTTGCGGCTGCAGCTGCTAATGACATTGACCAGGTCTTCAGTCTAGCTTGCGCGGCGTGAAACGCAGTTGGAGGAGTGATCTTTCGACCGAATACCCAGGTATCGCCTGCTATTGCAAGAAGGTCTTGAAGAGGAGTGAAGTGCAAGGCCAAGTATGTTTGAATCAGTGGCGAGTTGGGAAATACAAGATCTAGTTCAGCGACAGCAGGGTGTATACCCTCGAGAAAATAGTCATTAGGGTAGTTAGGATCATCTCCTGAGAGTCTTGTGGCGAGATTGCAAATGAGAAGTGACTGAACGAAACAAGATCTACTCATAGGATGCTGAGATAGTGAATTTTGCTCGACTGAGTCAAGGTGCTGTACCGAGTAGGCAGCATGCTGGACTGACCATTCTGATGCACTATTTGCATCCCAAAGGTTGTCCGAACAAGGAACATGGATTAATGAGGCGTCAAACTGAGGTCTTATCCGGTTTTGCTGGTGGTATATGGACTGATGAACATCATATATAAAACAGAGAGCCAGAAGTCGCCGCTGTGACTCAGCTTCAACCCACTGTTGCCATTTTTCTTGGAGGTCCTGCCGTAGTGATTGCTGTGGGGTTGATGGATGTGGGCTGAAGCGATCCATGAGAGATTCAGCTACTGTGCTGCGACTTGCTACGTGACTCGAATACCCGCTTTGCTCTTGGGTTGCATTTTTCCAAAGCTAGAGCCAGTTAGTTCTAGATGCCTGCAAGTATTATCATTTCCGGGGCATCTTACTCTCTTGTAAAGTTCTTCGAACTGTCGCGACAAAGATACTTTAGTTTTGCGGCCGCGGAATCGTGCGAATATCTCAGTGAGTAAAATGGCTTGTTGGTTGCGAAAGGTCCACGCGGTGCACTGAGTACCGATTAGAATTAAGTGCTATCGTCACATTGAGTGCATACCAGAAGAAAATAAAGCAGAAGTTGAAAAGAGCCTAATAGAAAACTACTCCTGTTCCGGAATACTCACATGATCAATACTCTTTTTACAAAACTCGTTCAATTCCATTCCCTTTTGTCGCGCTGCAGTGGAACTGTGATATTGAGTGCCAATTGCAGCCATAGCAGAGCTTAGCAACGCATCTTCCGAAGAATTGAAAGTCCCCCGATGAACTATTGGGAATAGCTGGTGAAAAGACTCCCAGTATGTTTCAATATAAGGATCGAGATGCGTAGATTGTTGTTGCTGCTGCTGGTGTTGTAGTAGGTAGCTAGACTGTATTGCTGAAGCGATTGGGTGATGTGACGGCTGCAGCTTCTGTAATCCATTGATTTCTACCATCCCTGAATCTGTTGATCGAGCGGGAGATGCTGGGAAAATTTGAGCCATAGGCTTAGTATATGTCGGCACGGCGGAAATACCCACTGATGTTTCCCTGTATTGAATACTTCCGTATCCACCTGGTATTTCTAACATAGCGCGACCAGGCGTGTTCATACCTGGGGAAGAATACTGGGGCTCAAATTGATCGATCATAGATTCAAATTGGGAGGCATTGGAGTGCCCAAGAATACCGTGTGATGGAAATGGAGGGAAAGGTGCAACCCAGTCTGGTGTATTATTTATGGACTGTGATCTAGCTCTGCTGCTATGACCATAATTCCGGCCAGTTCGAGACCCATCAGACTGGGTGGAGTAAGTGCTATCCGAGGCTGAAGAAGAGCAGAATGGTGAGTTATCCTGGGGAAACGAGAGTCCAGGATATGGCTCCTCTGGAATACGCAATAGTGGAAGAGGAACTGGGGTATTGTAATTGGTAAACTGGAGACTCTGGAAGTTTTGCTGTTCTGATCTTCCGTAGCCGCTTTGGCCGGACATGCCCATGTTTGAATTAGGCGAAAATCCCGAAAGATGCTCGTAGTTCTGTGGTTGGGATGTAGGCGACATTGCTGGATATTGATCCGAGCCCGACAGTTGGGCATCACCTGCTGTTCTTGTATGTGATGATGCTGGAGGATAGTTTACTGGCGGGAAGTTCCCTATTGGGGTCTGAAATGCTGTCATAGCCCCCTCAGCATTACTTGCCGTTGTTCTTGGGGTGATCGAATCTGAGTCTGTCGGCGAAGGCTGGGTAGCAGAAGTGACCCCATCCCCATGTGTTTGTATTTGTTGCGTTTGTGCAGATGCCTCGAGCTTGAGCGGTGGGGTTCGGCGTTCGAGTGAAGGACTGGCTGAAGGTCTCCGACCTCCCGATGTTTTGCGATGCGGCTTCTCTCCTTGGGTCTCACTAACTCACATATTAGCAATGCCAATTATGAACATGTGCTTTAATACATACTGTCGGTGCAGGTGACGGGCTAGTAAATCCGGTCTGTGAAATGCCCTCTCGCAGTCTCGAAATGTGCATGGATATGCTGGTTTCTGATGACTCAGTTGGTGCCGTCTCAGATGTTCTGCTCGTGTGAAAGTCTATAGTCATATATTAGCAAGTTCGAGTGAGTTACAAATTCCAGACATACTTTCACCGGCCGGCAAACATCACCTGGGAACAATTAGCAATGCTTCATATACCGAAAGCAGAATTCCACGAAGTTATTGGAAGGAAGGAAGTCTAGAAGAATTTATACGTACATGTATGTACCGGAACTCCTTTCTTTGCTCGGCTGACTCGACCCGTTATCGGCGTATACTTGACGGGAGCATCTCCAACCGGTTCTGATCCTCTTGACGATGATTGCTGAGGACTTCCCGCGGTGCTCGCTTGGTTCGAACCTCCAGCCTGATACCCGGTATAATCCATCGCCTCTGCGGCAGCACTACTACTTCGACGTCCACTTCTTTTGCGGATCGATGTCGACTGCCCTAACGTCTTTGAAGCTCTATGAGATCTTCGTCGGTTGGGAGGTGTTTTTCCTTTACGATCATCGAGGAGAATTGGTGAGGAGGTGACGGATATGGTTTCAAAAGATGGAAGTGAGGCTTGTTGTTCAGCAGCCTGCCTTGCTCTTGTATAAGCTTGGGACTCGAACGGCTCCACATCCACCGACATAATATCCTTAATACTGGCCATAGTGCCGGTCCTCAAATTGGAAACTAGAATGTTTGGTGGATCTTTTACAGCCTTGCACAGCCGACGTGAATAGATCTCTCCAAGGGGGGAGGGGGGGTCAAAATCTCAGTGCAGCAGTTTTAGTGTTGGCGAGGCTAGAGAGGTATTGAGGGGGGTAAGAAGCTTGGTGGTTAGGGTCAGAAGAGTCGATTTTTCAACAAAGATTATTGGATTTCTAGCCAATACGAATAGACCAGACGCGCAGTCGACAAAGATAGAACGAATCGCAGGGCATTGCTATGTGTACCGGTGGTAATGTTTACAGAAGAAGAATGGTGGATGTGGAGGAGGAAGTTCTGTGGGAGAGGCTGTTGCTGTTGCTTGTTGATGCTCTGCCCCCCTGTCGATGTTCCTTGTCAGTATGGCTGAGAGGTGCAGAAATCTTACCCAGCAAGCCGTCCAAGCCAGGCCGAAAGTGAGATAGCGAGGGGAATCGAAGCTTGACCAGGGACCCATAAATAGCAAAGAAACGAACGATGTGATGTGCAGTAAGCGCCCTGTTCATACTTAGAATCATCGAGCGAAAGGAGCGTAGCCTGATGCGGTACTGGTTCCATACTGTTTCTGACAGGTAATGGTATTGGGTATTGGGTATTGGGTATTGGGTATTGGGTATTGGGTAATGGGTAATGGGTACTTGGTTGGAGGTCGTACTGGTACTGCGAATGTACTCGGACTGGCAGTTGGAAAGTCAATTCCATGGCTAGTGGTGCTTCAGAGAAACTGCAGTCGGAGAACAGCCTTAAATCGTGACTAACTGGAGAGTATATTCAACCAGTCGTTGGAATGCCGGGCGAGCATACCGTACCTACAGTTCGACGCTGTAGGACTTCATTTACAAACATCCAGGAACAGAAAACCGAACGAAAAGCCTGAGCCACCCCAGTATGCGCTGTTCTGTATGCTCCATACCTGGCCCTATAGGGCTTGGATACCATATCGTAACTGCACCAAGTGGGCGAGCCTCATGCATCCTGGACTCCTCTCCTCGCCTCTCTCCTCTTCCATCTTCTCTCTTCTCTCCACACGCCCATCACCCATGCCATGACCAGATGAACTTTCCCTGGTGATCATTCCCCAGAACGCTCGCCTAAACGACTCCCCGCTCAGCACAGCACAACTTAGCTTAGTATCCATCCATACTGTACCCTACGGTACTTACTGGTACAAACACGTAGCCCCGGACTCGATGTATATAACAAAATGGACGCCAGCTTGCATGAAATGGTCATCGTACATATCCGAGAGGATAAGAATAACTGAACTTGACGACCAACTGTTGTCCTTGGGTGTTGGGGTTGGGGTTTGCGCGCTCGTACGCGCTAAGGCCGCCCAAAAAGTCCTTACCGACCAGATCATACTAATTCTCCGAGCTGTATGTATGGACGTTACGGACCAAAGTAGACGAAGTCCCGTCCTGGCTGCTCTCTTGGCTAGATGGGATAGGAGAGAGAATGCGATGCGATGCGATGCGATGGGACTGTATGGTATGGGCTCAGGCTCAGGCCCAGTCCTGTGCTGTGGTGTGGTGTAGAAAGTATGTACTGTACAGTCCTGTACTGTACTTCGTCATACTTAGTAGATGGTTAGTGAGTGAGTGACGGCCCGCAGTGCGGTTGCTCCTGGGGCTGCTGGGGTGGTCCTCCCACTTCCCACTCGATGCGCTAATGGACTAGCGTGACAGGTGCAGTGCAGGTGCAGGCTGGTGCAGTGCAGAAGAAAGATGGATGCGTGGATGTGGATGGATGGGCTGATCTAAATTTGGATGACATGCGCCTCTTTTTTAAATATGCGGGTACGCAGTATGTATGGAGTACATGGCCAGTGTACAGGAGCACAACGACGCAGGTACAATCCATCTGATCGATCACAAACTTAATCCTCAGTGCCGCTGTGCTGCGCTTTCTGCACGATGAGAAACAATAGATAGTCATAAAGCAATGAAAGGAACCAAGGAACCAAGGAATAAGGGTAGCGGGGGGAAAAGGTCACTCGAATAATGAAGCGTCGTTGAATTAGTATTTGTTACTAAGATAGCGTTTGCGACGATTGTACTGTACTTACGGAGTACTACTTACTGTACTGTACCGGCTGGCTCGCTAGTCCCGTTCGCTTGATGCACGCACCCCTGTCGCTTACTTCCTTACCTCCTTGTTTCCTGGCTTCCCTTCCTTGCTTCCCTACTTCCTTACTACCTTACTATCTTACTTGCCATACAACACACACGCACTTACTTACCTTACTGTGCCTCTTGTACTCCGTAGGTTCGAGAAATGTGATTTGCGAACGGCGAGAACAGGGAAAGGGCAACCTGCCTGGCTGCCAGGGCATATTGATTAACTACCGTTGGCATCTTCCATATACCGGATAACGGAAGTGAACAGGAGAGAACCAGCTTGCGCCAAAACGCATTCCTCCATACCATACGTCCGGTAAGTGTGGTATCGGGAGCACACCCTGCTGCACACGTTTTCAGGTACTGCCGTCAGCCCCCAATATTAGATCCAAAAAACCCCAAAATCGGTCACTATGAAATCATCATCATCGGTTGCTCTCAGGCTAAAGTTGTTGGTTGGTTGGCGGGAAGAGCAAAACCCTATCTTCCTATTTCTGCATCTCATCGTCGTATTTCTCTGTATCGTGTTGATTCTTGAAACGGTTGATGGCTTTCATAGGTATTTTCTAACGCGCACTCCCGAGGGATCGACAATGTGATGCAATTTTAACCTTTCCCCATCTCTAATTTTACGGCACCTATGTGGATTGATTTTAATATGGGTGTGGTAAGCCTACTATATCTCTGATTCGTCGCGTGTACGATATGTCTGTAAACGGTTCGATTCTTGGGGTTCGTCGTCGCCAGCAACCGTTTATGTGAAATCACTCCGTGCTCCTGCGTATTCATGGCTTTTCAAGCTTACCTTGGCCTACTTCGATTCGTTAGTTGTTCAATCAACCGTGTAGTTTCCCCCTTGTGGCATGTTTCGAGAACCGCGCTGTTCCCAGGTGTCATACGCGGCCGTGTGCCTGGAACTTGTGCTGTTTGATTTCTTGTCCCAAATCATAAGTTCTGCATTCTACACACAATTACCTTGCATGAATTATAACTGATTTATTTACAGTCGTTTCTGTTGTTCTCTACCACAGACTGCAGGTATAGGCTCATTCATACCTTAAGAGCCATATAGACCGTGAAGCAGGTCCAGGTCGGCGAATCCAGAGTCAGAAATCTTTATAGTGAAAAGTTAGAACTGCTCCGTCGCTCAACTGAATTAAATTTCAGGGCGAAAGCCTGGTCCTCATTTCTCGCCATCTTCGAATGGTATCCCAAGCAGTCCACCAAAATATGTAACTAAAGATCTCATCCCGTCCCGCAAAACTACCATTTGAATAGATCGACTGATCTGAGACGTACTTCGTGTTTTACATTTGATAATCAAATCCCACAAGCGCGAGTTGCTAGGTTTCATTTTCCTGTGTCACCACAACCACGAGGTCGCCAAACTTTGGTTGAAACTGGCATCGGCAATCTGCTGACCACCCAACTGGGTGTCCAGTAATCAATCAATGTGTGACAGAAGTTGTTGATTATGAGCACTTCTGAAGAAAAGGGAGCACAAGCGCACGGGAACTTTCATTTTTGGGGAGTATGGAGTTCGGCAACACCGTTGTCGTTTTGGGGTCGGAGACGGGAAGTCGGATATTCTGTGCGATCGAGATGGCTATTACGGTATAGCACAAAGGTGGCTTGACTTTCCCCTTCACTCGGTTTTTCGACTGAAGGGGACACAACAGAGCAGCAGCAGCAGGATGGTGTCACGACTGCGCCTATCTGTGCATGAGGAGTTCAGCCACTTTTGTCTCCCAAAAGGGGCATGCCAACACAAATCCAGCAAATATTTAAAATATATCATTGGCTTAAAAATAAGTTTCAACGTGTGCCAGGAGCCTTAAAAGCAGGAACATACAACATACATGGTGGGATTTTCAATACTTCCTATATCCCAATGAGATCCCTTCCTTTCAGCCGGCCTGCGAAGTACACAGTACTTACCAGGTCGAGTAATATCTTACTGCGGATGCAGCCGATGCTGCCAACTGCACTGCATGTTTGATGTATACTTTAAAATACTGTAAATCGGGGTGGCTGATTCTTCATACATTTTTCCACGTGCTTTCCAGAACACGGTCAGAAGCTTTCCCATGTACATACTACTCAGGCGCTAGTGCAAGCAGGATCCGGCACTGGCTTGCTGGCTCCCATGTATCTATGTATGTATCGTGCTGAGTGATCCAAAGATATCGTGCTTTTCGTACTATCGGTTCTGTGCATAGCGGGTCATCACGTAAGCGACCTCTCTCTTCCTGGTATTCTTTTGGTTTTACGCGCGTGTCCTACGGCCCTATAGCATCGCGCATATCACCCGTTAGCCGATGGCTTGGTACGTACCGATCACGTAAATAGAAATCTCACGAAGAATGCGGTTACCGCTGCAGAATATCGACATCACATCCCCCTCAATAGCTTTTCAGGAGCAGAGAGGCTGGCGCTAAAGAAACTCACCGAGTCGCTCCGCGACAGCTTCCATCCTGTAGACGTGTCCTCGCGTTTATTTTAGGACGGGGACTACTGTTTTCTCGAATCTTTATTGTCTTGAAGTCCTCAGGTTGAGGTTTATTATGGCAAAAGCGCTTCTGTCGCTACCTCAGTGGCGAGCGGTAAAGATAGCCGCTCATATCCAGGTCGGCGCTTTAATTGCACAAATAGTACTGAGAAAACGGGAAGCTATGTTTAAGTTGCGACTCATTAACGTTGCCTCTTGCTATTATTTGCCAAGACCCCGAGAACTAAAGATACGGATTCCAAAATGACCCAAGTTTGAACGGTTCGTGTCATAGCATACGCTGTTCTATACCTTCCACATTCCTTGAGAGTAACAAATAACTTTGATGACTGAAAGGTTTTGGACATTTCTCCTTACCCAACTTTTTGTTTGACTACTATTCTGCCCTTTCAAGACATTGTATCGAGCTACTTCTTCAATATCGTGGAAACATTGCTCCCCTAATCTCGTAAATTCCAATTTCTTCCACCCACTTTAAACTCGCTTGGCTACACCAGTGTGTCCCGGTTATATATATAACCACAGCTTCTTTTTTGTACAGAAATATTATTCTGAGTTCTTGTACTGTACTACAGATATGTCTGGCCGTTTGGAGGCGTTCCCTTGGTGGTGGTCCAAGGCTGTGGGCAGCTCGTTCGTTTAAAATTATGGGATCATGAGGAACGCGAATATCTCACCTCTTCAAATAGAAATTCGAAGGCCACTGAAAGATCTTTTAATCAGAATAGTGTTACTCCTGATTCAAATTATACCACATAAGGGTAGGTCTCATGAACCTCATGTAACTGAAGAACACGCTGGCTTGAGTTCACGAATTGATCACCGCAGTCTTTTCTATGTATGCTTTAACTTTCTCCACACAGCATCTCCAATTTACAAGGAAACCTAATAGTACAACGTGTAAATTTGACAATAGCTCTGTGTTCAACTATGTCCCAGGGAAGGACTGTTTGAGTTACACCAAAAATCCGTGGGTCAAGTCCTCTAATATATACGAAAATGATTTCCTTAGTCGTGGAAGTAATTTCGCATTTATTGATAACTGAAAATCCTCAGTTTTCGTCGTCTTTCGACATATTTGTTCATTTTATGTTCAAATGGTTTGGAAGATTTAATTATAATAAATGGATGATTCTAAATAGAGGAAAGCGCCTAGGTAAGCTGTAGGCTATAAACCCTGGATTTAATACAGTCAAAAACATAACTAGACCTATAATTAATCAATATCTCTCTGAGCCAGAAGAACTTTAGCGCCTCCTGACCGGTTTTCTTGTATTCTAGCTTTACGTCTCACCAAATGGAAGCCTTGCGCACAAGGCATAACATTCTTGGCACGATTACGTAGTTGGAAGTATAACGTGTAACAACAACAAATAGAACCTCGATTTTGGGAAAAGTCATGAGATAAAGCGCCACTATAACCCTCTGGGAGGGTAACGAAACTTCTGAAACTTTGAATCAGTGATGCTTGACACTTCTAAAGATGGCCCGATATCCACATCTAAAGGCCGGTCCTTCCGTAGATGACCAGCAATTACAAGCATCGAAATACGACATGTTGAAAGGGTATTACATGTTTCCCCTTTTTAGATCTTTTGATACAAATATATTCTTCCTCGCTTAAGCAGATGCTGACTTCAGTGTTTCAGGAAGGGCTTTGGGGAAAATGGCTCAAGACGGATTCCCTGGGTTAAGGCAGTTCTACTTGCATTGACGGTTTTGTTGGGCACAGCAGTCCTCTTCCAGCCTTTTCTCAACAATGACGGCCATTTTTGGAACTGGAGATTTCGAGGAAACAGAAATCCTGGAGGAATAGGGGAAAGAATTACCGAGAAAGGCAGTCAATACTTATTGGGCGTGGGAAAAGCAGACATTACAGGGTATTTTTCCTAAACTTCGGATGTTGTTTGATCTAATCATGTGATAGACCTGTGGTTGAGATTAATATGATGGGGTATGCGGATACCAAGCAGCTTGGTTCTGGTCTTCGACAACGACTCTACTCCAGGGCTTTCATTATTGGCGACATAGACCATCCGCAAGATCGGTTTGTTTATTTAGTTTTGGACACTCAATCTGGAGACACTGCAGTCAGATATGGCATTTTGGAAGGTGTCGCAAATCTAGGATCAGATTTTGCCATTTATGGACAGCAAAATATAGCGGTTACTGGCACTCATTCCCACTCTGGTCCAGGGGCTTGGTTAAACTATTTACTTCCTCAAATTACCAGCAAGGGGTTTGACAAACAGTCTTATCAAGCCATTGTTGACGGTGCGGTCTTGTCGATTCACAGAGCACACGAAAGCCTACAGCCAGGATATTTGACCGTTGGTAACACAAAGGTTTTTGGCGCGAATATCAATCGAAGCCTCTACGCCTACCTAGCTAATCCCGAGAAGGAACGAGCAAGTTACAACAATAGTAGTGAGGATGACGGTTCTGTTGAAAAGGAGCTGACGCTCTTGCGATTTCAAAGAGCTTCAGATGGGAAGAGCACCGGTGTCCTGACCTGGTTCCCTACCCACGGAACGTCAATGCTTGGGAATAACACTTTGATTTCTGGAGATAACAAGGGCGTTGCAGCTTCTCTCTTTGAAAAGAGTGTTGCTGGTTCTAAACATGTCACTGAGGATTTCGTGGCTGGGTTCTCACAAGCCAG
>Ga0247734_1001361_pt1 | contig 18724 bp, 18 predicted proteins | sample UWRJL103311B2_FD_180933 | JGI IMG/M metagenome (GOLD analysis project Ga0247734, IMG submission 180933) | Plant litter microbial communities from Arlington Agricultural Research Station in Wisconsin, United States - UWRJ-L103-311B-2 | ecosystem: Environmental > Terrestrial > Plant litter >... | reverse complement strand
AATATTTGAGCCGGTATGTTCCATAATAAGCCAGGTTGCAGCTATTATCAGAAATACTCATGGTATCATTTTTAATGAAATATTTACCATTGATAAAAGCTTTGCCGTTAACAATTCCATCGTAGGTGCTATCTGTTCGAAACACGAACATCAGATCAATTTGTCCGTCAGGCGTTTTTGTGATCTTGTTCCAGCGACCTAAAATCCGGTTGTCAGGTTCGGTAAAAGAAAATGTGAATGATAGAAAAGCAATACTTCCAAGTACAATAAGTGCATTTTTCATGATCGTCGTGTTTAGTGATTTATGACCACCACAAAACACGACTATTAGATTAGAAAGGGAATTTGGATTTGTTGCAGATATGTTTGAAAAAGTATCAGAAGCAGAAAAATCTTAGTCAGAACGGAAAATTCATGCATTTTTGAACACTTCACTGGGAGGAAATCCGAAATGGCGTGTGAAGCTGGTGGAGAAATTAGAGGGATTTCCATAACCCACCATATAGCCAACTTCTGCAACGGTTCCGGCATTTTTTTGAAGCAATTCCATGGCTTTATCCATACGTACAGTACGAAGCAGATCCCCGGGAGTCTGATTAATAAGTGCTTTTAACTTTCGGTGAAATTGCGTTCTGCTCAGGCCAACATCACTTCCGAGCAATTCGGCACTGTATGTCTCATCTGACAAATGGGCTTCAAGGGCGTTTCGTACTTTGCCCAGAAACGCTTGTTCCATTGAGGGCAGCTCTTCCGTTTGTATAAACCATAAATTTTTACCGTTGTATTTCTCTTGTAAAGACTGCCGCAGGGACTGCCGCAGACTGATCAGATTTTCTATCTGCGCAATGAGTTCAGGTTCGTAAAAAGGTTTGCGGAGATAGGCGTCTGCACCTGTTTGCAAACCTGTGATACGGCTTTCAACATCGACTTTTGCAGTTAAAATAATGACTGGAATATGACTGGTTTTTTCATTGCTTTTAATTGCTGTACAAAGTTGATAACCGTCTTTACCAGGCATCATCAGGTCGGTGATAATCAAATCGGGAATATTTTCCAGTGCCAGCGTAATGCCATCTTCACCATTTTCGGCTTCCATAATCCGGTAATTGCCGGATAAGGAAGAACGAATAAACGTTCTCAGATCTGCATTATCTTCCACGATCAGGATCAGGTTCGAATCTGCCGATTGCAGAAATGGAAGTTTGCCCGTTCTCAATTCCCGTTTGTTCGGTTCATTAATAGTAGCAGGCCCGCCGGTTTCAGGCACCAGCTGGTCCGATAAAATCTCAATCGGAAGCTTCACGGTAACTTTTGTTCCGATGTTTTCTTCACTTTGTACTTCAATGCTTCCATTTAGTAATTCAATCAGTTCTTTGGTGAGCGCCAACCCAATACCTGTACCTTCCTGAGGACGGCTGTCTGACGAATCAACCTGAAAAAAACGGTCGAAGATAAATGGTAGTTTTTTTGCTGAAATCCCTATTCCGGTATCTGTGACCTGTACCCGGACCTGGCTTAAATTGTCGTCATTAGAAAATGTCAGGTTTACTGAAATAGAACCGTCGCCTGGGGTGAATTTCAAAGCATTTGAAACAAGATTATAGAAAATAATTTCAAGCTTGGAGCGATCGACATGCGCAGTACATTTTTCTATATTTGTTGAAAAATGAAGTGTAATTTGCTTTTCACCAGCCAGCGTTTCAAAGGAATGACAGATGTTTCTTATTAAACTTATCAATTCCTGAGGAGATCTGTTTATCTCCATTTTACCTGCTTCCAGCTTGCTGAGATCAAGTAACTGGTTGATCATTTTTAACAATCTTTTTCCACTTTTTATAATCAGACTCGCATCACTTTGCATTTTAGGATCATGACTTTGGTTATGGATCCGCTCGGCAGGACCCAGAATAAGCGTTAAGGGCGTTCGGAATTCATGTGTCAAATTGATGAAAAAGCGTGATTTGAATGTGTCCAGTTCTCTTAGCTTGTCGGCCTGATGTTGTACTTCCGCTGTTCTTTCGTTTACTGTTTTTTCAAGATTCTCCGCCTGCTTTTCAATTAATTGCCGCTTATCTTTTTCGACTTGAAGATTTTCTGACGAAAGTTTTTCTATTTCTGTCAGTCTTAAACTCAGATCGTTATTAGTTCTTGCAAAATCGAGGGCAAGGAAAATGGAAAAACACAAAGGCATTGCAAGCAATCCAAGGGACATCAGGGCATCCACCATTTCATTTTTGCCTGTCCAGATATGAAGGACATCTGTACCAACAAAAAAGAAAAACAGAACTGTGATAAACATTCCTGTCCATATCAGCCATACACCTTTTCTTCCTGCCTGGAATTGCTTCCATATCACCCAAAGGCCGTCGCTAATCAGTATGAGAAAATACAAATCGAACAGCATTTGACTGGTGGAAAATGGAAAAAATGCGTAGTAGATCAGATAGAAAAATCCGGGGACCAGTATCAAGGCAAGTCGTATTCCCGAAATTGCAACTTTCCCGATTTTATAAAGCATTAAACCACCAAATACGGTTGTCAGTGTTTTAGTGATATTGAATCCGATTGAGCCAAGTAATTGAATAGCAGGATAAGAAGTTTCGACATATAAGTGCCGAAAAAGCAAGGTTCCTGCCGCTGATAAGACGAACAATGCATAGTACAGATTGACTTTTTCTTTTGGATAAAAAATGAAAAGCAGCAAATGCAATAAAGCAAAAGCCAATAATGCCCCAATACTCACGAGTGGATACCGACCAATGTCTGATGTAGATCTTAAAAAAGACGATAATTTCTGATAATTTCCAATCCAGGCCTCAAACCCGACAAAATCGGGAAACGTTGGCGCATAATTGGCATAGCGGATTGCAATCAGAATCGTATCGCCTTTATTAACATCAAACGAGATTAGCTGTCCGGGTTCACGCTTTGAAGTTGTTTCGCTTTTATTCTTCCCGATTTTTCCATATCCTCCTTTTTTTATTCCATTAATATAAATTTCTGATGCACCGTCGTGATTGATACGAAAGGCCAGTGTCTGACCGGCTAATGAAGAATCTATAACAAACCGACTCCTGAACCAACCAATGCCTTTCCAGTTTTTAGGCAAATTATTTTCTCCAAAAATGCTATTTACCTCAGTCCAGTTTTTGTCATCAAATTTTTTATTGGCCCATTCCTGATTGTCAGCCGGCTTGAATTTCCATTTAAATTTTCGCAATGAAAAGGAATTGGTTCTGTTAACCAGGCTGTCAGCCGAAAGATTTATAACCGAAGACTGAGCCCGGATTTCGCCGCAGAAGATTAAGCAAAAAAAGAATAAAAATTTAACCAGGCTTTTCTTATGGAAGTTGCTTAACGCGATGATCATCAGGCTGAGACGATTAATGATTGTCCAACTTAATGATTGAAAGTCACAATAGCAAAGTACTCCTTTGTAGCGCCTAATGACTATATCGTGTTTGATGTATCAACAATTCAAGTGAGAATCTGAATTTATCATATTCATTGAGAGTAAATGTCAGTAGGAAAAGGTACAGTTAAATAAGTAAAACTTTCTAATCAACCTCTTTAAAGAAAACACTTAAGCCTGTAATATGCGATCAATATTATCCGCTGTTTTCTTACTGATGTCAACAATCGTTTACGGTCAAACATCCGAACGATACCTTATAAAAGTGGGCAAATTATATCATGCTCAAAAGAAAATTTTCCTGAAAAACAAGGAGATTCTGGTTGTTAATGGTACTATTGAGGATGTTGGCCAACGGCTAAAAAAGACTGGTAGTGTTAAAACCATCGATTTGAGTAAATGCACGGTTACTCCCGGACTCATTGATATGCATACCCACTTGCTTTTTCATCAGAAACAAGATAAAAATGGCTTTGTGCTGGCATCGAAATTACCTGATGACCAGCGGCTAAAACATGGTTTTGAAATTGCACAACAGAATCTGGAAGCGGGTATTACTACGGTACGGGACCTTGGGAATTCAGGTCAGTATTTGGATATACAATTACAAAAACAACTTACAGCTGGTAAAGCTATTGTTCCTGCCATGTTTGTCTCCGGGCCGATTTTAAGTCCTCCAGGCGGTCAGTTCGGCAAACTTTCACGCGAAGATAGTGTGTTGATTAAACAGGAATATAGAGAAATACGAGGAGCTGATGACGCACGTGCGGCAGTTCTTGAACATGCTAAACACGGGGTGAATGTGATTAAAGTATGTATGAACACTGATAACGGAGTTCTGACCGCGGAGGAAATTAGGGCAATAACCCAAACTGCACATGAAATTGGTATACCGGTTACTGCCCATGCGACTTATGATGCTTCTGCCCGTGCTGCTGTATTGGCAGGTGTGAACGGTATTGAACATGGTTATGAGTTATCCGATTCCACTCTTATTTTAATGGCTAAACGAGGAACCTATCTTGTACCCACTGACGTATCGGGTGAACTGGCAAAGATTTTGGTAGCGGGTATAGGAATGTCCGGCAAAGAGGCTGATGATTATGCCAGTCAGTTTTTGAATAGAGTACATGACCGGCTAAGGCGGGCTGTCGACAAAGGTGTAACTATCGTTGCCGGATCTGATTTTTACCTGGATATAAAGGTGAAAAGAGGAAGGGGCGCTGTTGATGTACTTTTGTCATATTATGAGGCAGGACTTTCCTCAGGCGAAGTCCTGCGATATGCTACATTGAATGCTGCACAAGCACTTGGTAAAGACATTTCCAATCAGATTGGCGATATACGAAAAGGGATGAAAGCTGACCTGGTTTTTTTTAACGGAGATTTAGAACAGGATTTTGCCAAATCTCTTTTGGATGTAAATATGGTGATGAAAAATGGCAGAACTTTTTATCCAAAGGCTAATGATGCCAATTTGGTAGACCAACATTAATTTGGCCTCGTAACTTTTGATAATATCATTTGATGCTGTTTAAATAAATAATCGAACAGACATTTTGAGGTTTGGCAGTAGTAAATTCAGGATAAAAATTATTCAGGTAAAGTCTCCCAAAGAATACAAGCCAAACCGGGTTTATATTTTGGTAGGTGCTGCACCGTAAGCTTTTCTGAAAGCATAAGTAAAGTGCGAAAAGTCTTCAAAACCCAGATCAGAATATATTTCCGAAGGACGTTTGCCTTTTTCTTTAATCTGGAAATAGGCTTCCTGAAGCCTCCTCTGGATCAGCCAGCGGCTAGGTGAGATTTTAAATATTTTTTTAAAATCCCGTTTAAAAGAAGCAAGGCTTCGTCCGGTTAAATAAGCAAAACGGTGCATGCCCACTTTGAAATGAAAATTCTGCTGCATAAAACCTTCTAAGTCTATTTTACCTGGTTCGCTAAAATCAAACAATACATCACTGAGCTCCGGGTTGACCTTAAGTATGATCAGGAGTGCTTCCTTTAACTTTAATGCCAGCAGATCACGGTCCGTAAACTGGTCGGCGTCAAGATAAGGCAATAAAGATTCTACAAAATCCTTGTAAAGCTGGCTGTCCGCCAGTTTAATAAAGCCAGGACCATTATATGTTTTTTTCGCTTCATAACCATAGGTTGCGCTAAATTCCCGCAGTGTTTGCTGATCAAAAAAAATAGCAACAGTTTTAAACTCACCGCCCGGAGGCGGCTGTTTAAGATATTTAGCCAGCTGGTTTCTTTTACTCAGCCTGAAATCGCCTGGTTCAAATGTATATACCTGTTTACCGTCATTCACGATCATTGACCCGGATAGCTGGTAGCTAAAAATATGATGCGGTACAAAGTTTTCGCCACTGCTGCTAGCCTTAAAATAACAGGCATGAACAATAGGTATTAGCTGCATTTTATCTTCATCTGATGTCATAATCTGTTAAATTAAACAGAATAGCCGAATTAACCGACTATTCTGCAAAACCGGCTTATTGCGGTAAATACTTTGCAAAACCGCTTTTGATAGATTCGACATATTCCTGGTCTGTCATCTTTTGTCTATCATTCAAACGTTTAGTAAAATCGGCATTACCAATGGCATATCTTAAAGTTGTTGTACCATCAGTTGCGGCCTTATATATTACCTCTGCTACTTCCATAGTAGTGATAGAAGCCTGTTTCATATTATTAAACATTTGGTTGGCAGCTGTCAAAAACGGATCATAGTCTGTCAGGCTTGAATCATGTGCAAAAGTGTCTGCGCTTGCCTGGTTAAAATTAGTTTGTGTACCGCCCGGTTCAATGATCTTTACCTGGATATTTAATGCAGAAAGCTCGAAAGATAATGCTTCTGAAAAACCCTCTAATGCAAATTTGGACGCTGCGTACATTGAAAGCAAAGGTAGCGTGAACTTTCCCGCACCTGAACTGATATTCAAAATTATTCCTGATTTACGCTCACGGAAATATGGTAATATTGCTTTGATCGTGTTCATAACGCCAAAAACATTCACATCAAACTGGTTTGCCATTTGTTGTTGGGTCGTTGCTTCAAAAATGCCCATCTGGCCGTAGCCTGCATTGTTCATTAAAACATCAATATAGCCAAAATGTGCGATACCGGTAGCAATAGCGGTCTTTATCGTTTCTTCATCCTTAACATCCAGTTTGACAACTAATATGTTATCCAGTTGGTTGAGCTCGGTCTCTTTTTCAGGATTACGCATTGTTGCAATTACGTTACAGCCTTTACCTGCAAAATATTGAACGGTTTCTTTACCTATGCCAGATGAAGCGCCTGTTATTAAAATTACTTTTTTCATTTTTTCTGTTTGATTTTTTTTCAAGACAAAGGTCGGTAAACAGGTTAGCTTTAATTATGTTGAAAAGCTCAAATTGATGTGTTTAGAAGCTCAGTCACATCATGTGCCCCATATATTTTCCAAAATTTGGTATTTATCGCTCTGCTATTAGTTTCTGTTTGGCAGATAAGCAACTGCTGCGTGCAGAAGCGTAATATTGAGAATTTCGAATAGTCTGGTTGCTGATGATGTCTAAAGTTAAGATCCCGATCGCGTGATGAGAGTAAATGAATACTATCATCTGCCTTTGTTTGCAGTAAGCGCAGCAATAATAGATTCAGAGTGAAGAATTAATGATATAAACCAAAATGAAATTATGAGGAAAATACTGATTGTTTTACAGTTTATAATATATCCTTTTACTAATCTGATTGCACAAAATTATGATGAATCAAAAGTGCCCGCATATACCTTACCGGATGTTCTTGTATCTCAAAATGAAAAGAAAATAACCAGTGTAAAAGATTGGGAAGGCATTCGCAGACCTGAAATTTTATCTCTTTTTGAGAGAGAGGTTTACGGGACGATGCCAAAGAAATATGACAGGATTGCCTTCAAAGTCAAGAATGAAGATAAAAATGCTATGAATGGCAAAGCCCGTTTAAAAGAAGTAGAGATCGCAGTAACTAACAACAATGAAACGGTGCTGATAAATCTGGTAATGTTTGTTCCAACGCAGGCTAAGAAACCAGCACCAGTTTTCCTGTTAATTAATAACCGCGGGAAAAATAATACTTCTCCAACAAGAGACACGTTAAGCAGTTTCTGGCCTGCTGAACAGGTTATTGATGCAGGTTATGCCATTTCAGCGTTCCATTACAGTGATGCTGCCCCTGATAATAAAGATACTTTTGCAAACGGCGTTTTGAGATTATATCCGGAGCAGCTAAAAACGGACGACGGTATGAAAGCAATTGGCGCATGGGCATGGGCAGCCAGCCGGGTTATGGATTATTTTGAAAAGGACAGAGATATTGATCCTTCGAAAGTAATAGTGACAGGTCATTCCAGAGGTGGAAAAGCTTCATTGTGGGCCGCTGCACAAGATAAACGGTTTGCCATGTGTGTTGCCAATAATTCAGGAAATTCCGGAGCAGCTTTGTCGCATCGTCGGTTTGGTGAAACAATCGAAAAGATCAATACGACCTTTCCGCACTGGTTTGCTAATAATTACAAAAAATACAATAACAATGAACAGGCATTGCCGTTTGACCAGCACATGCTCATCGCATTGGTTGCCCCGAGGCCAGTTTATATTACCAATGCATCTCTGGATTTATGGGGTGATCCAAAGGGTTCTTATCTGGCTGAAAAAGAAGCTGAGAAAGTTTACGGGCTATATAATCTCAAATCCAGTCTGCCTGCCACACAACCTACAATAAATACTCCTTTTGTAAAGCCGCCGCTTGCTTATCACAACCGGGAAGGAATTCATAACCTTACTGAATACGATTGGGCGCAGTTTGTAAAAACGGCTGATCTTCATTTTAGGTGAGAGCCTGAAAGTTAAAATGGTAAAGATTTTATTACCTTCAAGTACGCTCATGCTGACAAAGCTTAACAGAAATAATGATGAAGACTGAAAAAGAAAAAATGCTGGACGGTGAACTTTACATCGCACTTGATCCGGAATTAACCGAAGAAAGGACACGTACACGTTTATTATTACTTGACCTAAATAACGGTCGGGAGGATGAGCCAGAGAAAAGAAATGCAATCCTGAAACAGTTAATTCCTAATTCAGGTGCCGATCTATGGCTTCAGCCACCTTTTTACTGTGACTATGGAAGTAACATCATTGTTGGCGATAAGGTGTTTTTTAATTTTAATTGTGTTGTTCTGGATGTTTGTGTTGTGCGTATTGGAAGTAGAACTCTTTTCGGTCCAAATGTACAGATTTACACTGCAACTCACCCAATTGATCACGTGGTAAGAGCCTCAGGTGTAGAGTTTGCCAAGCCAATAACAATTGGAGAAGATGTGTGGGTAGGAGGGAGTGCAATTATCAATCCCGGCGTGACCATAGGCGATCGTTCTATTATTGGAGCTGGAAGTGTAGTCACCAGGGATATTCCGGCAGATGTATTCGCCGCTGGTAATCCTTGTCGCGTCATTCGCCAACTGATTGGCTAATCAGGCTTCAATTTTTTCAGGATAAAAATCGTCGCGGTAATTAACTTTCGTAAACTACAAATGCATAAACCGGTTTTGAAAAAGGTAAAAATTATAAGCTTAAACTTCACAACACAAATTATAATTTAAGCATTAGCTGCAAATTAAGACTTAGTTGATAAGCACGCGTGTTAACACCAGAAGGAGGAATTGAATAGCTGAAAGTTGGCTGGGCAATAAGTGATAAGCGCTGGGCAAAATGGTAAATAATTCCTGCACCTACCATGGGCGATATCCGCAAAGTGTTATGATCCGACTTAAAAATGACCGTTCCAATATCAGGAATATTTACATGACTTCTTGTACCGAAATTCCATAATTTCTCTTTTTAATGGGTTTAGTTTCAAAGTGAAAACTTGCTACCCAGGATACTATATTTTAATGCCTGTTAGAGGAAAAATAAATTTAAATAACCGCTGGTATACTATGCAAGATATATTAAAAAAGATAAATAAGTAGCAATATTCCAACTGTAACCAGACAAATTCTGATTATCTGTTTCCATTAAATATTTAGAAGTAATTTAATTTAACTCCTGGCTTGCGTTGTAATTATGAAACCGGGAGTGCACTGTGTGATAGAAATAACTTTATTTAATCACAGCATTTACACATAATTTTTTTCTGTGTAAATGCTGTGATAATTATATTCAGGAGCAACATTAAAACGCTCTGTCAATGGGGAAGAAAAGCCAAAAATCCGCTTATAGGGAATTCAGTGGTTGTATAGGAATTACTACTTTTTGACCAGGGATAATACTTTTGTAAAGCAAGTTGCGATTATAAAAGCAGCTAATCCCAAAACCAAACCAATCCCAAATTCCTTTACTATGGAAGGAAGCTCCGGAAGAAGATGGTGGAAGTATTCAATATTATGAACAAAAATTCCACCTGAAACTAAAATTAAAGCAACGGTTCCCACAGCACCTAAAATCTTGATTAAAACCGGAAGGGCCTTGACCAACAAGTGGCCAAGCTTTGAAAAGACACCCTTATCGTCTGTTTTTTTAATCAGTCCGAAGCCGATATCGTCCATTCTTACAATAAGTGCTACAATGCCATAAACACCAACTGTTGCCAGCAATGCAACTACGGAAACCGTTATAATTTGTGTCGTTAGATTCTTTTCTAATACACTTCCTAAGGCAATGATCACAATCTCAATTGACAGTATAAAGTCAGTCGTTACCGCAGATTTAATTTTTTCCTTTTCGTTATCAGAGCTGAGTGCATCATTTTTCGGTTGACTTTCCTGAACGGCCGGATGTGCTTCTTTTTCATGATGGAAAAAGTATTCTATTATTTTTTCAACGCCTTCGTAAGCCAGATAAAGCCCACCTAAAATCAGGATATATGTGATAGCTATTGGAAAGAACACATTTAATAGCAAAGCTATGGGAACAATAATGAGTTTATTGATCAATGAACCTTTTGTAATAGACCACAAAACCGGTAGTTCCCGTTCGGACAGAAAACCAGTAGCTTTCTCTGCATTTACAGCCAGATCATCACCCAGGATACCAGCAGTTTTGCCTGTTGCTACTTTTGTTGCCATAGCAACATCATCCATTAAAAACGCTATATCATCTAAAATCGCAAAAAATCCTGATGCCATGTTTTATTTTACTTATTGTAATGCTTTATGAAATTTGGTCAGATAGTATTAATTGAACTAATTCTGGGCACGCTTAATTTGCGAAGGTAATAAACCAATGGCATAAATTGTGTTTAATATGAAGGACAATCTTATTATACCTGAACAAAAAAAGACCAAATCCTGTAAAGAATTTGGTGATCTTGTGATCCCGCTGGGATTCGAACGGCAGCGGCCGACCGTCCAGGACCCATACATTAAAAGTATATCGCTCTAAAATCGAAAAGGTCAAATCTATTGATGATTTGACCTTTTGTGATCCCGCTGGGATTCGAACGGCAGCGGCCGACCGTCCAGGACCCATACATTAAAAGTATATTGCTCTAAAATCGAAAAAGACCAAATCTATTGATGATTTGACCTTTTGTGATCCCGCTGGGATTCGAACGGCAGCGGCCGACCGTCCAGGACCCATACATTAAAAGTATATTGCTTTAAAATCGAAAAGGTCAAATCCTGTAAAGAATTTGGTCATCTTGTGATCCCGCTGGGATTCGAACCCAGGACCCATACATTAAAAGTGTATTGCTCTACCAGCTGAGCTACGGAATCAATTCAATTTGTTGGATTAGCCGGAGCGTTTTCCGTAATTGCGATGCAAAAGTAGAATTCTTAAAAGTAAAATGCAAGTCCTGTTCAACAAATACCTATTATTTTGGATTGTCATAAGCACTATTTCGGGTTCCGGAGCAGCAGTTGCCGGCGACCTAAATAATTTAAAAGCCGCTGACTCTCTGTTCGCTATGGCAAAGTATGCAGAGGCGGAATTAATATATAAAAAAAATTATACAGAGGATGAAAAAAATAATCAGTACCTGCTTTTGAAGCTTGCATTTTTAGCTGAGAAGTCGAATAATTATACAGATTGCCTTTATTATCTGAGTAAATTGGCCCTGATAAATCCATCTAGGCGATTATTTGAGAAAATGGATAATTTAGCTGTTCAGCAAAATCTAAGTGGCTATGAATTTGATGATTACAATTATTTTATAATTTTTTACCGGAGATATGGTGACTACATTCCAATATTGCTTCTAACTTTGGGGGCATATATCGTTTTCATCATGGTTTTGAAAACGCGTAGAAAGGAGCCAATTTTACAGTTTCACAAAGTATCAACCATCATTTATCTGATTGTTTTGCTGGGAATCGTAAATATTCCATCTCTTTATAAAACAGGAATTATTGTAAACGACAATACTTTTTTGAGAGATGAGCCGTCATCAGCTTCCAGTGTGGTTGAAATGGTTAGAAAAGGACATAAATTAACGATTTTTGGATCAGTGGATCACTGGGATCGGGTAATTTGGAATAACAGAATCGTTTATATTCGTAAAAGTGATCTATGGACCATTTAAACGCGTAATACTGGTATCATTTTTGTATCTTGATAAGTTTGTATTTATATTTAAGGGTTAACTTTTTTAAAAATTAAAGATGTATGAAAAAGCCAATGAAAAGTTTTTTACTATTTATGACCGGTATTGCAATGTTTGGTATGATGTCAGGGTGCAAGGACGAAGGCCCGCACGAGGATAACATTATTAAATTTTCAGCAACTATCAATAGTCAACAAACTGTTCCTAAGTCCACATCCTCTGCACAGGGAACCGGCGCTTTTGAATACAATAAGGCAACGAAAGAACTGAGTTATAATATTTCTTACAAGGACGTTACACCAACATCTGTAACGATCAATTATTCAATTCCTGCATGGGAAAGAGGTCCGATATTATTTGAACTTGCAAGTCCAACTGCTACTCAGGCCGTAGGAAAAGTTTCAAAAGTTTTGACAGACGAGCAACAAACCTGGTTAATTCAAGGATTATTTTATGTGAATGTTGTTAGCAAGACTAATATTTATGGAGAAATCCGTGGCCAGATATTAGCTGATAAAATTGACTAATAAGATTTTTCAGTAGCAAAAAAATGGCTTGCCGATTAAATCGGCAAGCCATTTTTTTGCTACTGGCCTTAACTATTTTCTCTTTTTCTTCTTCTTTTTTCCTGCTTCATAATCTTCTACTTCTTTCAACAGCGCATTGATGTCATCGACTGGTTTATCACTCGTAAAATCAAGCGTTTCTGAATAATCGGTTATGCTTATTTTAACAACATCAATTGGTTGTCCCAAATATTCCTGAATTTCATCCAGTACAACCTTTTCTTCCGGGCTGCAAAAGGAAACGGCTAATCCTTTTTGCGTTCCTCTGCCGGTACGTCCTACGCGGTGAACATAATTTTCAGCCTGTTCAGGCAAATCGTAATTAACAACGTAATCCACATCGGCAATATCAATCCCTCTTGCGCTTACATCAGTTGCAATCATAACCTTTACAATTCCTTGTTTGAATTGATTTAAAGCATCCAGGCGGTCGGTTTGGTCTTTATCACCGTGAATGGTCATGCTCTTAATTTCCATCCTTTCCAGCGCACTAAATACCCGTTCTGCACGAACTTTGGTACGCACAAAGACCAGGATTTTACTTTCAGGGTTTTCTTTTACAATTCTTTCCAGGAAAAAACGCTTATCATCCATTCCGATATAAGCAACAGAATGGGTAATATTTCTGGCAACTTTGTCATTAGGAGAAACCTGGATACGGATTGCATTTCTGACCAGCGAATAAGCCAGTTTCTTAATTTTCTCATTAATCGTGGCTGAGAAAAATAACGTCTGGCGGCTTTTCGGAAGAAATTTTATTAAATCCTGAATATCCTTTATAAAGCCAAGATCAAGCATATGATCGGCTTCATCCAACACAAGAATCTGGATTTTGTTAAGTTTGATATGTCCCTGGCTAACCAGGTCAAACATACGTCCGGGGGTTGAAATCAACACGTCAATTCCCTTTTCAAGTTGTGCAATTTGCGGGCCTTGTTCTACGCCGCCAAAAACACTAAATGCTTTTACTTTGGTAAACTGGCCTAGTTTTTCAAATACTTCTGTAATCTGAATGGCAAGTTCCCGTGTAGGAACCATCACGATGCATTTTATCCCTTCCGAGCGGGAAGAAGATTTCTGATTGTGTAAAAGGTCTATAACAGGAATGGCAAATGCTGCTGTTTTTCCGGTTCCGGTTTGTGCAATGGCAAGTACATCTTCGCCTTTCATGATAGCCGGAATGGCTTTAAATTGTATATCAGTCGGACGCTTATATCCGGCTTTTTCTAGACTCCTTTTTATTTCAGGAGCAATATGGTAATCCTCAAATTTCATAATAATGGATTGATCAAGCAACCCGCATTTCGGACTACTTCATTTAACATACCGCAAAGATACGTTGGTTATTGACGTTTCACTGAATTTGAAGGAATTCAACAAATAGAATCTGCTAACTAAATGTTTTAGAGTAGCGTTTTAATATTTTTTTATCATAGAAAATTACACTGAATGGAATCTTAGCTTTCATAAAACCGCAGCCGGTTTTTTAGCAAGATAACTTCTGCATTCATACGTTCAATACGATCCAGTAGTGTCTGAACCGCTTCAATGCCTTCCGGATTAATATTCAAATCATCGTGCAAACGGATAATGCGTTCGATTTTTTGAAGATGAGGAATATGAATAAACTGAGTTTCCTGAATCACAACTGTTTCAATTAATCCAATCTCCTGTAAAGTTTCAACAAAGGAATATTCTACATTGTAATAAGCGCAAAATTTATCTGTTGGCAGCAATTTATCAGTTTCCATATCTTTTTACGGATTAAGATTGAGATAATTCGGTAAATAATTCTTTTTGCCTTTCTGTTAAATTAGTTGGGATCCTGACATTAAAAGTAACGTACAAATCCCCAAATTTTCCTTCATTTTTATAAACAGGAAATCCTTTGCCTTTCAATCTGACAGCCGTTCCATTTTGTGTTTCAGGCTTAACATTTAATTTTACCTTCCCACTCAGAGTTTCAATCACAATATCACCGCCAAGTACTGCTGTGTACAAATCGACATCTTCTTTTATGTGAATATCATTACCTGACCGTCTGAATTTTTCATCGTTTGCAATCGTGAATGTGATGTACAAATCGCCATTTGGACCGCCGTTTGAACCATTTCCTCCATGTCCTGCAATTTTTATGGTTTGTCCGTTCTCAATACCGGCGGGAATTGTAATCCTGATATTTTTCCCGTTTACCGTTAAAGTTTTTTTCTGGGTTTCATAAGCTTCACGCAGGTCCAAACTGACTTCTGCTTTGTAATCCTGTCCTTTAAATTTCACCTGACGGCCTCCGCCAAAACCTGATGATGAGCCAAACATGGATTCAAAAAAGTCGGAAAAACCACCGCCTTCATCTCCTGAATAGCCATATCCCTGCTGAGATCTTGACCGGGATTGTTGTGCTCTCTGATATTCTTCGCCATGTTGCCAATCCTTTCCATACTGATCGTATTTCTTGCGTTTTTCAGCATCACTGAGAACTTCATTGGCTTCATTTAGCTCCTGAAACTTTTTTTGTGCTTCTTTATCATCCGGGTTAAGATCGGGATGATATTTTCTGGCCAGTTTCCGGTAAGCGTTTTTAATATCTTTTTCTGATGCCGTTTTATCCAAACCTAAAATTTGGTAATAATCAACGAAGGCCATAATTCACTAAATATTGGGTGATGAAGAATATTTTAAATGTCGTAATTGATCCTAAAATTATAAACTATTTTGTTTCGATCATTCGTAAATAAAGATCTTCTACCTTTTTGCGGGCCCATGGTGTCTTTCTTAAGAACTTGAGACTCGACTTTACACTCGGCTCAAACTGAAAACTATTGATATTAATATGTTGGCCCATTTGTTCCCAGCCATAATAGTCAACCAATTCATTCAGAATTACTTCCAGGGTTTTTCCATGAAGAGGATTGTTTTGTTGGCTTTCCATTCGAAAAATTAAATTAATTAAGTTAAATCCGGTTCATTAGAATAAATAATAATTCTGCTTACGTAATAGTTCAAATATATAATAATTGTTATGGATCAAATTAACTGGGGAATCATTGGCTGTGGTAATGTTACAGAAGTAAAGAGCGGACCCGCTTTTAATAAAGTTGAAAATTCTCATTTGATTGCGGTCATGCGCAGGGATGCAGAAAAAGCTGCTGATTATGCTGAAAGACATGGTGTACCAAAATGGTATGACAATGCGGATGATCTGATCAATGATCCTGATATTAATGCGATTTATATTGCAACGCCTCCTGGTTCTCATGAGGAATATACATTAAAAGCATTCAACGCTGGTAAGCCGGTTTATGTTGAAAAACCAATGGCAAGAAATGCAGCGGAATGCGAGCGCATGAATGAAGCCAGTAAAAAATCCGGTTTGCCTCTGTTCGTTGCCTATTACCGACGCTGTCTTCCTTACTTCATAAAGGTAAAAGAATTAATAGATAACAATGTAATCGGAGATGTGCGCTATATCAACATCTGTTTGCAATGGCAGCCCTATGACGAAGAGGTAGGAGCTAATGCTCAGCCTCGCTGGCGTGTGGATCCTGAAATTTCCGGCGGCGGACATTTTCATGATCTCGCTTCGCATCAGTTTGATTTTCTGGAATACGTTTTCGGGCCAATAAAAACAGCAACTGGTATTTCACGGAATCAGGCAGGGTTGTATGCAGCGGATGATATAACGGTTGCAAATTTCGAATTTGAGTCCGGGATTTTGGGAAATGGCGTCTGGTGTTATACTGTTGATAAAGCACAGCGGGAAGATCAAGCAATAATTGTTGGTTCAAAGGGAAGAATTACTTTTTCTTTCTTTGAAAAATTTGACATTATTGTTGAAACCGAAAATGGAAAAGAGGTTTTCAATATTCCTTATCCTCAGCATGTTCAGCAGCCACTCATCGAACAGATTGTGAAGGAATTAAGAGGAGAAGGTAAAAGTCCGAGCAACGGAGAAACAGGGGCCAGAGCAAATCAGATTATGGACTGGATCACTAAAAAATAGCTGATAAAAGTTGTTGACAGAGAAACGAAGCCATTTGTGAATAGAGAGATCTAATATAAATTGTGAAAATATTAGTTGCCCGGATACCAAATTTGAAACTAATTCAGTTATTTTACCAACTTAAACACTTAAAATAAGAACAGTCATGGCAAAAGGTAAAAATCTGGACAAGGGAAGTACCAAAAAAGAGCCAGAAAAGAATTTAAAGGAAAAACGCGCAGAGAAAAAATCTAAAAAGGATAGTAAAAAAGAATACTAACCATTATTTAACGGGCTCTTTCAGTCATTTGAAAGAGCCCGTTATCCTTATTGCACTTCTGAATCTGTTTTATATTTTGCCAATTTTTTCCGGAACCGGATAATTTTTGAATAAATCTTATTTTTTTCATCCTGCGTAACGACTTTATCCGCATCAGCTTTTTCTGCCGCAGCCTCAATAACTTCCTTTTCCTTCTTTAGACTGGTCAATTCAGTTTCTGTTATTTTTTTCTCCTTATAGGCCACTTCAATTTGTGCATCAAGTTTTTTTAAATCCGATTTGAAATCCTGAGCAAACGCGCTATTCATTCCAAAAATCAAAATCAAACCGGAAATGTATTTCAAAGACTTCATCTATATCTGTTTAATTAAATTAATTTATTCGTACCCTTTTCCTTTTAATTCAAGAACTGTTTCATTAGCAATAACGTCTATGAAAGCTGTATGTGACATCGGTTGGCTGAACATCGGGAAATCACTTTTTAACGCATTATCATGTTCTTCCTGGCTTAATGTAGCACAGCAATCGGTTAAGGTAATCACATTATATCCTTTATCATAAGCCGTACGCATAGTGGATTCTACGCAGCAGTTGGTAAGATATCCTGCCAAAACTACGTTTTTAATACCCATACCACGTAAAATGAAGTCAAGATTGGTACTGGCGAACCCGCAAAAACTGCGCTTGCCTTCAATAATTATATCTTCTTTTTCAGGAGTCAAAACGTCAGCAATTTCGATTCCCCAGGTATTTTTCTTGAAAGCGCCGTTGTCTACCACACCTTTCATGATTCCATAAGGTGTTGATGTAACTTCACGGTAATCTTCTGTAAATGAAATAGGTACATATACAATCTTTATTCCGGCTTCACGGGCAGCTTTTACAGTATCAACTGTATTTTGCAGCATATTATTAGAATTCATGACACCTTTAACAGCTCCATAAAAGATTCCTCCTTCTGTGGTGAAATCGTTTTGAAACTCTATCAGGACGAGAGCAGTTTCTTTCGGGTTAAGTTCCATTACGTGATTTGATTGAATTGAGTGATTCCTTAAAACTACGTGAATATAACTCCTGTAATTTGAAATTCGTATGACCTGCATACGCTATTTTTACATTTATAAAGCAAGTTTCAGGTTGGGTACATACCATATTTGAAGGATATTTGTACAACAAAATTAATCATCCGATGGACCAGGAAACTTATAATTATGAAAAAATTGCTAAGGCAATCGAGTTCATAACCACCAACGTAAAACAGCAGCCTTCTTTGTTCGAAGTTGCTGAAGAAGTAAGTCTCAGCCAGTTTCATTTTCAACGTTTATTTAGTGAATGGGCAGGAGTAAGTCCAAAAAAATTTCTACAATATATCACGGCCGACTATCTAAAAGGAAAAATAAAGGAATCTTCTAATCTGGTAGAACTGGCGGAATCTGCGGGACTTTCGAGCCAAAGCCGGGTTTATGATTTGTTTACAGGAATTGAAGCCGTTACGCCTCAGGAATATAAAAGTTCAGGAAAAGGACTGGATATAAAATATGGATTTCATCAATCGCCATTTGGTGAATGTTTTCTCGCGATTACCGAAAGAGGAATATGCGCAATGGCATTTGTAGACGAACAATCCAGAGACCAGCAATTAATTTTGCTTGCTAAAAAATGGCATTTTGCAACAATTCAGCAGGATGCGATTGCTACGGAAAATTATCTAAACAAGATATTTCAACCTCATTTGAGCACATTAGGCAAACTTCCGTTGTTGGTACAAGGAACCAATTTTCAGTTGAAAGTCTGGGAAGCATTGTTGGCTATTCCGCAAGGATCTGTTACAACATACCAGCAAATTGCTGAAAGTATAGGAAATCCCAGGGCGGTCAGGGCAGTTGGTACGGCAGTAGGGGATAACCCGATC
>Ga0247734_1001360_pt1 | contig 18728 bp, 14 predicted proteins | sample UWRJL103311B2_FD_180933 | JGI IMG/M metagenome (GOLD analysis project Ga0247734, IMG submission 180933) | Plant litter microbial communities from Arlington Agricultural Research Station in Wisconsin, United States - UWRJ-L103-311B-2 | ecosystem: Environmental > Terrestrial > Plant litter >... | reverse complement strand
GATTGTATATTATTCCGATAGATGTGAACATTTCGCGCTACGATATCCCAGAAATCATCATGCTAGGCTAGTCCTAATGGACCGGTACACCAAAATGCACTGGGGTCTGTTAATGGGGCACCTCCTGAGTGATGGCATGATACTCACGATGTGGTGAAGTCGAGGTTCTCAAAGCCTGGTAGTGCTCCTTTTCTGGTGCGATATTCTGCTGGAGCATGACAATGTTCATCATTGCCTATGACCATACTCGCCATGTGCTTTTTACCCCAGCCTGTGCGGTGGAAAAGCCGTGGCAACCAGAGATTTGGCATGAATGAAGACGGACTAAAGCAAGCTTTATATCTTGTTGCTGAGCTTTCGACCGAGTTCCTGTATCGGCCGTGGCTTGGAGCAGGAAAAAACAGGGCCGGGCCTTCACCACTCTTTCGAATCACCCAGCTAACACTGCAACCTCTCTTCACAGACTCATAGACCATGTCAACAGCAGATTTTCCACCGCCTAGAACGGTGATGTTTTTTTCATTGGAATCATTCAAAACAGATCTAGAAGCTTCACCAAAACTCTTGTGGTGAATGATAGGGGATTTGAAAACTTCTTGATTTAAAAAAGCTGGCAAATTTGGAATTGATGTGTGGCCAGTGGCGACAACAAGCTTGGAACAGTGTACGAGTTGAGATAATTTGTTAGTGCTGGTGGTTTGAATTGTCCATATGCCGCCCGTTTTCTCAACCCTCTGGACCTGCTGGTCAAAAAGTATCCTACTTCGTAGTGTAGTCCCATCGTAGACATGGGAGTTGATGTATGCCTCTAAATATTGAGTAACATATTTGGCTTGAAAAGTATCATGAAATAGAGGTGCACCAGATGGAATATTGAGGGGAACATCTGAGAAACCACTCATTCTACGACCGCTTTGGGTCCAAAAATTATCGTAGGATCGCGCTTCAGGCCAAACCACAACGATAAGCATTTATTTGATAGTAAAATTTCTCCGTCGATCACTTACATGAACTCCAAACCCCACCCACACAATCATCTGCTTCGAGGATTGCAAGTTTTGTTCTTGGATGGATATCTAAATAGAATCTAGCGAAACTTATACCACTCAGACCTATAAAAAAAGCTACACATGAGTTTGTGGCTATCAAGTACACAATGAAAGAGGCAGCAGCCACATCATACCAGCTCCGATAACAACAAGTTCATAGGTAGACATAACTAGGAAGTCTATTCAATATCAAGGGTCTAGTGATGAGAATGATTTGCGTGTTACATGGAGCTACGATGTGTGGCTCTATAGACCATAGCCAGGAATCTGTTGGATATATGAAAGTGATGGATGGAAGATCTTGCCACCAAGGGAACTATTGGAATTTATGTTGGCGTGGTACTGCATGTAGTTCGAATGAATCATGGTCTTGTTGGGTTTTAAATAGGCTAATTTAAAGTCACGTGTACTCGTTTCGTCTTCATTGATAATAGCGAATTAATTCAGATACGACTTAAAGGAGTTGCCATTTTAATTGATTCAGTGGAAATTCGCAGCTATAAACCTCCTACTAAACCTTTTCAATCCATTTCTTACACTGTAAACCTTGATAACAAATTGGCCCAATCACGTGCCTAAGTATTTTCTAGATGCTGGCTTTATTCTTAGGAATTTCAGTTATTAACATTTATAACGTTACTGGTGAATCACTGGCAACCTGGTAGAGTGGGCCAGCTTTGAGAAAAAGAATCCAAGCTGCTCAGCTAGCTTCTCATGTTCATCAGCTGAAAATTACAAATTTATATCCTGATTATGGAATCAATTTAGTTATATTTCCTAAGAAGATTTAATTGCAAGATAAACTTATGGAAACTTAATGACAGTAGCTCAGGTAACATGTTGAATGAAAGTGAGCATCTGTCTTCAATTCACGAAGAATATTACACATATCATAGTTTGCCAGAAACCAGATCACTACTTGACCATTCCATCCCTCCGACCTTTATATGGCGACTGCTCTTGGGTCTATGACATCTCAGCAACAATTATCTTTGCAATATGCGATACTAGTAATAGTTAGTTGGTTCATAGGCTTAAGACAAGAGACCCAGGTCTCTCTCCGCCTCCACTAGCTAGTACTTACCAAGTTACTCCACATGCCCAACAATCCTCATTTCTGTCGAATGCCTTGCAGTAAGAGAAATTACTATAGCACCTTTATTATAGATATGTTAGTAAATATTCCAAAGTACAAGAAACCCACGAATTCTGCCTGTTTATCTGTTCCGGTCAAATCACTAGAGGATGTTCAATGCTACTTACCCATCACAGCTCCCCCAGCAATTAGCTTTTTTCTCCAAAACTGAGGCCCCTCGTGGGGTAAAAGTCGTAGGTGGATTGTTTACAGCAAGCTCTGCTAAAAGTGGCTTAGAGGCAGCCAGAACTTGGGAAGCTTTCTCATGGGTGATGGCCACAACCATGATTGGGCTTATGAGTAACGACATGGCTACAATGATTCTGGAAGAGAACTGCATAGTGAAGATTGCGAGATTTTCTGAGATTTAAATGTAATCTTGTTTATTTGTCTGAGAACAGAAGATGAAGATAAGAAAATATAGAGAGGGATAGAGTTTCTTTTATGTTCTATTGTTAACAACCACCGATCTACATCTTGTACGGCTGAGGACGCTTTGGCATCTGATTTCTCAACAGATAGGCTATTCGTCTCTCGTATTTTATTTGAAGGAAGGTAGTATCTTAATATATGTGTTAGCGAGTGCTTTGATTGGATGTGGTGTTTTCATGCGAAATCTTGGAACCTTGGTATCTAGTCTCCGGCACTATTTTCACACGAGGAATGATTCACTCTTAAATCTAAGAAAGGTTTATGAGATATATTTAAATGACTTTCAACTTAACAGTATTCGTTTCCGAGAAAGAAATTAACCAAGTTACCAATTAACTACACCTCTGTTATCTCAAGAGATGTCAAACGCAAAGCTGTAAACACAAATCAAGCTATTCTGGATGGCAGGCTGGCTACTGGGGCAAGCCATATTGAGTCCTACCGAGCTACATGTCAGTCAATACCCGAACTCCAATACCCGAACATTCAGCTGGAGCCGACGTATGACGTGAGCAGAAGCCAGCAACCTTGGCAACTCGACACGCGCTTCCCAACGCCCGGTTCATCCCGTGGTTTAATTATAACAGAAGTAAGCTCAATTTCAAAAATGGGAGGTCCCTCAATGTAGAGAGAAGTTGTGAAAGCCCGTGGGTCAGATCTGCAACATATCAAAACGAATTTGTATACTAGTAACCATGTGGGGATCATAGTGTTTAAATTGAAACCAATAGAACTTTGGAATGAATTCGCCTTGCGAGGGTTCACAGATTATTCTTCTTAGTTAGATTGGTCTTCTGGGCTAAATCTTCTGTGCATTTGCCGATGACTTTTCTCATTACCTCCGTAAGTTGCCCGAAGGGATTGTTGTGGTGAACTATTGACTACCACGCCCCTTCTATGCATGTGTCGCATCTTTAGCACAGTGTAAGTTTTTCTATAGCTTTATGTCGAGGTTTGGGTATCTTAGCTATTCAAATAAACTCCTTATTATACTCCATTTATTCGTATTTTGTGATAATTCCTTCCAGCCACTTCCGCACATCTGAATAGCACATCTGAATATACCCAGCGATCAAGTATAGTGATTTAGGGTATTTTCAAAACTCTGTATATTATCTCATGGTCTTCAAAACCCTATCGGGATAATACTCTTGCCCAACTGGGACTGGTAATTAAATTAAGCAAGTACTTGAACCTCTAATAGTAAACTCGTAACCCGAACCTTTCTAGCCCGTAAATAATCTGCTATAATAATAATCTTAATAATATATCCCTAATCATCAATATAATTGAAAACCCTGAAGACCTAGCCAAAATCACCTTTGCCTAGGATTGAATTGAAATGTATTTATATTTAGTTCCATATATTAACCTAGACAACTCCCGGTCGCCTTCGCTATATTTCAGTATGAATGAGTATAGTCCAACGGGGTGGTCATCAACTGGAGCTTGATCAACAGATTTCCACAGAATCTAAATGAGAAAATAAAGCTTCACGTAATAGCCAAGTATTTTCGTGTGTGTCTAGGTGCTGCTAGTAATTTATTTCACTGAGCCATCATGGAGTAAGTGTGATAACAAATACGGAGTTTATGCAGGTGGCTTTTATCCCATTGAATAATTGTCCGTAAAATCTTTCAACCTAGCATGTACCCTAGGCGTTAAAAATAGACGCTATCCATGCTGAATTTATTCAGAGACAAAATCTGGGTGAATTATCTCAATGTCTGACTAACACCCAACCTAAAAGCGAGCTGGGGTTGTCCCTTTGTTTAAACAACACATTGTGCTTCTTCACCTTCCCATACAGACTTTTCTCACTGATTAAGAGCCAATATTATTCTATTTAATTTGAAAATGAGACTATCGGTTCATTCGGGGGTCTTATGGTGTCTATTACTGTTAGGCATCTTTACAGCAGTGAATTGGAGGCTCAGAAATTTCAATATCACTGGTCCATGGGGTGGTAATGCCATCGACTCTCATAAATGCCCTAATCAGCGCTACGAAATTCATATCTTCATTAAAGGTCTACTGATAATCTATATATCCTCTTTCTTGACAGTTTCTGAAATCAATGACTTATCGAACCTTAGGTACAGTATTGCTGCAGTTCTTGTGAAAATGTTTCTGCTACATATCTCAGTGATTCAGAATACGAAAGTTTTGGGATACTGTTACAAAATGGTTCAACAGCGATTTCCGAATTCTCTCGAACATGACACACCGTATTTACACGACGAACTAGCTTAGTCCAATGCATTGAAAAGCGCGCTGTAGCATTTCAAGGTTTCGGTGTCTCTACAGGATATATGGAGCAGCTACAGTTTGTGAATTGTGGAAATCAGCCTAATTTCGAAAAAATTATGATTGAAGCGAAGGAATCCCACGACAAAGCACATTTTCCGCATATTTACATGCGAATGCCACTGGAGGAGGAGCAATATTTCCATTGTTGGAACGTCTATTAGAGAGGGAGTGGCGTATATTCCTAGATTATGAAAGCAATACGGAAGGTGTGACTTTCATGCCAATTGGTTGCAATGCTATCTACTGGGAAACTCTGCGAGCTGATGGTGCTATACACAAAGAGACACTTCATGCTGAAACCCCAGTGACGACTTCGGTGATATAAGCGACCACCAAAGCCCCCTCCTCGCCCCAAGCTTCGATCTCTAAATTTGTTTTCCTTTACCATCGCCTGCAAAACCTCCGTATACACCAACATAGGCTTGTTTTTACTCTTGACCACCCCTCCTCACCAAACTCGGTCTCTAAGCCGTTAGAGATGAACGCATAACGGTATCCCTTATTTTCTGCATCATTATAGTGAGATAGTGCTATAGGCGCAGTATGTCATCTTAACTATCTAATATCTAAATTATACTAGTAGTGCATGGCCTGGCCGAGCCTGGGTATAGGTGAAATGTAGAAATCGCTTAAGACGGGAGCTAGCAGCGGCAAGAAACTAACATTCCCCCACGACGGAGGGGAACAATATAGTAAGTGAGCTAGCTAGCTTCTGCTTCACTTCTACGGAGTATAGTGTCTAGGATTGTACAGTAGAGTACTTCAGTGCCTGGAGTACAGGCTGAAAGGAGTGATCGTAGTCACGTGGTCTGAACCGTCCTTCTCGGTGATGCGGCAAATCGGTCGGCTAGCCGCACTAGTAGAGTGCAAGTGAGAAGAGTGGGCCGGCTGTCCACCTGGATTACATAGAACAGCGATATGATTGACTCCTGGCGTCAACGCTATTGAGGCTAGTGGTTCCCCGCTTGCGTGACTTTCAGCGAGTCCAAGAGGCCGGGCAATAGATTTACCCGCTCAACTGTTCGCACTGAGTGTTGCCATTTGTTGCTCCATATAAAACCACACAGAATAAGAATACGTGATTGCCGAACGCTGCTGCCGCTTAATAGCGTGGAACGATTCGTGCCTGTAAGGATGTATCACAGGTTCTCATCCGTGCCAATGCCCTACTCTGTGGAACTCAATTATAATATAAGCTTCAGTCCTCGCTTTATTTCCTCTTGAACTTTGCTTCAAACCCCAATTCACGTCTTCTCAGGAACTCTTCATTCTCCTTACCTTTCCTCAGCACCAGCCGTACCTGTGAAGCGAGATATATTGAATCAATTGTCTCATATACACACACTACACCAAGAAACGCGGAGAAACGTCATCATGGCGACTAACGGCAACGGCAGCACCAATGCTACCAACGAAACAAAAAGCAAATTCGATCCCAACTTCACACAACATGTCATTGACCTGATGAGCCCCGAAACGGAACCTAGACACCGAGAAATCCTCACGTCTTTGATCAAGCATATGCACGATTTCTGCCGCGATGTCGAGCTCAAACAAGACGAATGGATTGTCGGCGTCAACTACATCAACTCTCTCGGCCAAGCTTATCAGAAGAATCGAAATGAAACATGGAGGCTGTGCGACATTTTGGGAATAGAATCGTAAGTATGATAGCACGTGACGTGATTCGCCCACAATGATTCCCACGCTGTGTTTCTCCTGTCAATAGCACAGCAAGGGATTCCATTCCATTTTCAATAGCTAACAATTCTGGCCAGACTTGTAGATGAAATCAACCATAAGGTCGAGACGACCGAGGGACGGGTCCCGACATCATCCACCATTCTTGGACCTTTCTGGTCTCCGGAAACACCATTCCGGGATCTTGGCGCCACCGTCGTCCAGGACATGCCAAAAGATGGGCAACTCACGCTGTTCCACGGGGTCATCAAAGATCTTGACACTGGCAAAGGCATTCCCGGCGCCGTGTTCGACATGTGGCAAGCCAGCACCAACGGTAAATACGACGTCTTCGACCCGGAGAACCAGACCCGCCACAACCTCCGCGGAAAGTTCCGCACTGATGAGAACGGAAAGTTCTGGTTCTACTGCCTCAAACCCACCGAGTATGCCATCGATACCTCCGGCCCTTCGGCCATAGTACTGGGGATGATGGGCCGCCACCCCTTCCGCCCCGCGCATATCCATATGATGGTCACGCATCCCGACTACGTTGGCGTGACAGCTCAGCTGTACCCGAATGACGACCCATATCTAGAGACCGACACTGCCTGTGCGGTCAAGGACGACCTGCTTTTGAATTTTGTACCTGTGCAGAACGAACCCAACGGGGCAACCCTAGATGTGGAATATGATGTTCGTTTGCTCTCGAAAAAGTACAAGCCCGATTCTACTATGTTAATGGGAAACGCAAATCAAAACAATTTTTAAGTTAGAGATATATCGGCGGTAGCGAGCTGGATAAGCTTGTGTTTTTTAAAGAATTATAACGAACTGTCATGTTAGAGCGGAATGAAGGAGGACATTGTGGCGAGTGGTCTCGTGCACATGAACACAGGCCTGCAATCGGAGATAGATGTGTTACGAGTTTAGTGTATTATTGAATATCTACATGATAGGATCAATAGATGTTTTTTCTCGATCCGACATGAATTTTTGAGAATGCACCATTTTTCACCAGCGAGAATAAGTATCCATCGTTGACACAATTGGCGGTATTACTTAGGGTGAGTGCAGCAAAAATGACATGGATCTTGTGGAAGCGCCCCTGAAGGCGCCAACAGATACATATTGCACAGAACATAGGTAGATTTTAGTTTTAGAATACCTAGGGATGGAAAAGAGCTAGCTGATACTCCAAAAAAACTGCTCAAGAGTGTGGAAAAATAGAAAGCCTGTCTTATTCTGTAATTTTTTGCATCTATCGACAAAGCAAGACACTATTGAACGCAAATCTGTAAACTATTACTCTAGTTTATAAATAACCATCGCTTGCTGACCAGTACAGATCTTTGTCATCCTAAATTTACCGACAATCAATTTTGGTGCCAACCGTACCTTATACTTAGGCTAATTTAGCTTCATCCATGTTTCGGATAAACTGCACAAACCACTTGATCGTCTCAATGTGGTCTTTAATACTAACTCTCTCATTTACGGTATGGATTCCACCCATAACCCCATCCCCATCCCCATCAAATCCAGGCCCATATCTAAAGATATCTCTAGTCAAACCCCAATAAAATCTAGTGTCTGTGTTACCAGTCATAAGCCCAGGCGCCATCACGACTTGAGTGCCGTATTGGGCTCGTGTCGTCCCAGATAAGACACTCCAGGCGCTTACCGAATCGACCTTGGATGGTGTTACCGGTGCCGGGTCCAGATATACTGGTGCGGAGAGCATGATCGAAGAGGGTTCGATAGCCCCATCGTAGGCGTGCACCGTTAGGTTGTGCTTCGTGGCAACCTGTTTAGCAAGCTTTTCAATCTTGGATTTCACAAGTGACACCGAGTCCCCGATATTCACACGGTGGTTGACCACAACCGTGGCTTCTTCTGGAAGAGCGTTGGACTTTTCACCTCCAGAAATGACATCCACGGCAATCGAGGTGGTCATGAGATACTTGTGAAAGAGTGATTCCTTGGCCGCCTCTTCTGCTAGGGTGTCCTTTTTCATGCAGGACGTGGAGGAGGATTGTTTCTTGTGAGAGAGAAGTTTTCGGAGGCTTGATGGGAATTCGGGGGCGTATGCTGCACCACACAGAATCGTATCATAGTATGGGTTCAACGCATCAAGGTATGTAGGATATGTGCTAGTTTCGATGAGTTGAATAAGCTCACTAAGGACTCCGATGCTGCTGTGTGGTGGTGGGACTGAAGAATGGCCGCCCGGCATTCGAATGGTAACAGTCACATCGATAGCGCCCTTCTCGGCTACACCTGGCTGTGCAACCAATGCACCCCACAGCTTTTGCATTTTCATTCCTTCATCGACAATCACGGCCATAGAATCTTTGCCGTATTTCTCCAAGATAAATGGGGCGAGGTGTCCTGCCCCTTGGGATCCTCCAGCCTCTTCGTCAAACCCGAAAGAGAGAATGACTGTTCTTGTTGGCTTGAAGTCGGCTTTGAGTAGCAGCTCAACACTTTCGAGGATGGCTATTAGCTGGTTCTTGCAATCGGAAGAGCCGCGACCCCAAATGTAAGTGCCATCAAACACACCTCCAAATGGAGGATGTGTCCAAGTTGGAATTGTCTGTGCTGGGACTGGAACCACATCTTGATGAGCCATTAGCAGGGTTGGTTTAAGAGAGCCATCCATCCCTTCCCAGGTGTACACCAGACCATGGGTATTGACTTTGTCTAAAGACATGACCTTATGCGACATGGGGAAGGTTTCTTTCAAATATTTTGCAAATTCGTAGAATATTTCCAAGCGTGCATCCTCGCCAGGAACACCCATATTATCATGTGTAACCGTGGGAATCTTCACTGCCCCAGAAAGGTAGCCAATTGAAGTTTGCTTGTACTCCTCAGATGTAACCTCTGGTAAAATTGCATCAAGAGCTAAAGATGTTTTATTTGGGATAAGAACATCGGCTTGCGCACATTGGTCCTTAAAGGTGGGACGAGGAGATGCCAATGGATTGACTATTGTAACACCAGATCCATGCAGGACAGTCAAATAAGTCAACGCTGTAAATCCTACTGCTCCAAAAATGAGATGTCTCCAAATAGGTTTGCGGCGGACTGGAGCTACAGTAGTGGCGGCTGGATGATTTGCTACTGAGATGTAGCCTCCTAGCTCTTTGTTATCGAACGACATCTCGTGATACGTAGAGAAATCCAAGGGGAAACAAAACGTTTCAAGACGAAGGCAGTTGATGAACAATGAATAAACTTGCGATTACGAGTTTGGGGTCTGCGTCATGCTTATGAGGTTGACCAACGGTGGGGGATCCTCATCAAGGTCAAGGGGGACATATTGATAAGTAATCGTATCACGTGATAATAACCTTGGCTTGTCTTGATGTTCTCACATCGATTTGCTGATTTTGGATGGGAGCTATGAAATATAGGATATTGCTGTGGTTTTCTTTGAAGAATTGAATTGAGCTGAGGTGTGCAATTTAACTTTGTTGCGCCTGTTATAATAAAATTGGTCTCTGCTGCTCAAATTAACTGTAGGTGCTCAGTTCTCTTGGTGATACCTTATTCGCATCTTCTTCATGACTGCAATTCATGACTGTAATTGATTTCTGGCCAAGAATTTATGCTAAGCTGAGCTAGTTATACTATTGTATAATTTCAAGAGAAGTAAGTGTCTCATATTTTTGCTAAGCCGTTGAACTTACTTACAAAGATCGACAAGCTGAATTTGTCGTTCAAGCAACATATACTTCATTTACTCCCAACACATTCCACACTTACATCACCTCGCAGCATCTGCTTATCGATTCCCGCATCTGTAATGATGGCCACGAGTTTTATAGGTTCATGTTTCATGATTTACGTCCAGAACCATTAAAGTTGCTATCATACTAGTGAATCCATCCACAAGGAATTAGTCGGAGATCCAAGTTCCATACAAAACTTGGAACTCCTCATATAAATATAAGGTACCGTTGGTATAATCTGACCTCGAATTATACGGGTTACGTGTTTTCTCGACTTGCGTAATTCCGTACAACTGGTCGGTCCGAGTCTACAGCCGCATGCAGCCGTATTGACCCCCATATCAACACCATCACCTACCTACGTAGACCTTACAATACCATCAACTGATTACCACTGCATACAATGAGCATTAAATACTACGTATTGGTGCCTCGTATTCGAAGTGAATCAAAACCATGCGCATGGGGTGAATCGACAGGTACACTAGATATAATTCGCTTCATAAATATTTTACATAATATCACTCAATAAACACCCTAGGTTGCATGAGAATTGATTGCAATAGATAGTTTTGGCTTTACTAAGACATGATTTCCTCTTATACGGGATAACATCCTTCCAGAGCAATCAGCCACAAACCAACCATCGTATGTTAATTATATCCTCAACCCCACGGCTAGCATTATTGTTCCCTAACGGGTTACTAAATCTGTTCAATATAGTTATCCGCAGATCAATTGCATATCGTATGACCGTTACACATGTTGGCAAACACCAGTTGCACCAATACGTAATATCGGACATATTTTGACTTTCTATGACAAGAAGCGCATACAATATTCAATATAAAAGCCGTACTACCTCTCAACAGACATTCAAATTTTCCTTTCATAAATTAACCATCGTCACTGCAGTTCTTTGCAACTTCACTCAAACTTTCTTCGAACAATCAAATACTCAAACATGAAGCTCTCAACGTGCTGTACAGCAATTTTCGCTCTGTCAGCTTCCGCCTATCGCATTGATCTTTGGTCAAGTCCTAACTATCAGGGAACTCAGCGTGCTTATGTGAGTGACCCAGGAAGATAATTGTAATCCTACTACTAACCAAGTTTACAGACCACCGCGTAGGACTAGATACTCTATTCTGAAAAAATATATTAATGAATTGCAGAGGGTCTCACTCTCTCGGTTTTGCCGCAAAATCATGGATCTGGACATCTAGTCTAGGAGATGGATGCTGTGTAGTGTTTTGCCGTGGTTCCACGGTTTGTCTTCCAATTCTATCTCCTGAAGTTGAGTTGAACTCACGAATGGTAGAACGTCGGGAAGTTCTGTAGCGGTTCCCGCAATCCCGACTCGTCTGCTGGTACAACGAAGGTCGTTACTGGATGTGGAGGTGCAGTACTCAATTGCTAGACAGTCTCTTACAGTAGTCTCCTTGTAGTTTAGGGTTTAAAGTTATGATTGAGGAAACCCGACACTATGTAGTACAATTCAATGCATTTCTCAATTTCAGCTAATCGTTAAACTTTAAGTTTTGTGACTCCTCAACTGCATTCAGCCCCAAGAGTTCCTCCACAAATGTGACAAGAATATGTGTCAGTAGATGTTACGTAACTCAAGTCTCGTTTTTAGAAACTCTCTAGATTGACGGGGGCTTTAACATTTGACCACTAATTGTCCAAGACAACAGAATAAAACATGTCAACATGAGAATTCATGATCAGTCTTAGAATACCCGTGAGATCACCCAAAAAAAGCTTCGCACATACCGCCTGCTATTGCTGGATCTTCCTGAGGTCCAAATCACCTAATCTGTTGTGCAAACATTGGAGCTTTAGTTCCCACTGAAAGGGGAATCTGCTTCTTGGTGATGGTAGCTGGCACAAATTGACTCCGGATGTCAGCTGTTCCAGCGACCCCACTTCTTAATACCTCTCACCGGGTGTAAAAAATATATTAGCAGAAAATCCTTGTGATCTTTATTAGACTCTGCTGCACCATGCTAGCGACTAAGCAGATTAATAAATATATCCCCCATCCCTTAGTTTCTGCAACTCAGCCTCTAACTTCTCGATAGCCTTTGCTTCCGACTCACGTATACAATCAGCTCTACGCTTCTCATACATGCCGCCGTCCTTCTTATCATCATCCACATCACAAAACTCCTCAAAGCCCATATTTCCAACACTCAGATTTGCTTCCATGATCCAAGCTTCTTCACACTTCAGGCGAACACCCATCCACTTGTTGGTATGTTCTCCACGCTCACCGATAGACCCATCAAACACTCTTTCCACCAAGAGCGCAGTCATGTTTTCGAGGCCTTCTTGGTCGAGGATCAGCCATAGTGAAGCGAGTGCTTCTATTTTCAGCAGCTGACTCTCATGACTAACCATGAAGTCGCGGGTGTCATCAATGGACTTTCCAGCAAAATCACTTGGGCCGGAAATTTCTGGAATTCTTTTGGTTAGCACTGTAAGTTTCAATGAGGATATCCGAATCAATTAAAATTGAATATGGATAACGCACCGAACGGTGGTATAGATGCTTTGTAAACGGCATCTGGCAACTCAGTCGAGGTCAAAGGTACCCAATATGAATGTGCTAACCCGTCCTTAAACCCAAAATCAACAATCCGTAGCAACCACTCATTGAGTTTCTACAGCAAAATATAAGAATGTATCTAGAAATAGTGCAGTGTGTTGTTCACCTTCGAATCAATATTGGTTGCAGTAAGAAAAACAGGTGAAACTTTCTCTAAACTTTCTCTCGCCTCACTCGCAGTAGTCGCGTTGTCAGTCATTTTCTTGGCGTATGGTAGTTCATGGTGGCTAAGGTGCTATGGAAGGTGAGGGATCCCAATCTTATCATACCAAGATTTCCTTGCCACAATTAGGCAGATCAGCTGATGTTACAATACTTAGAATCATGACGTAAAGACGGTGCCATTTTTGAATGGTTAAGCCTGAAGTCTGAGGTTTCTGAAGATTGTGATTCTGTAATGAGAGGTTCTTGCAATGAATCAATATTTCCTTCACGTAACAGACCGTTGTCAGGTGATTCCTTGGAAAGGGATGCCGTTTTGTGTTTTATGAGTTTAGGTATTTGGCCTTTACCTTTTGATATATTGCTACCTATAACAACTCCAATCCCTTCTCCATTTCAAACGCCTATTTTACAGCCACTGAATGCAAAATTTGATGGCTAGTTGTCTTTCTGCTGTTCCTCCCGAAGTCTCCTCTGATCCGCCTTCTCTGCTTTCAGTATCCTTTCGTCTCGAATTGCTTTGACAATAAGTTTGTTTAGCACCTGATTGTTCTTCCTTCCAATTCTTGATCCAATAATGGGACCGAGGGCCTCATCCAGTCCCGCCTGGTCAACTTCAGGCTCTCCAGCCACCAACAATGCCTCACTCGGTGTCTCAATGAGTGATAATGTTTCAACAATTGCAGCAATAATCATCTTGATCTCAATCACATCATCACCCTTCTTCTTTACGACCCGGGTAATCATATATTCATATGGCTTAATGAGATGGACGATCAGTTTACGGACACCATCTGGGCCAACCATTTTTGAGATGCCTTTGAGAGCTCCGTAATGTGTGGCCAATGAGAAGTCCATATCAAGAAAATGCTTCAGCAGGGTCCGAACAAATCGAATCTTTGTCTGGTTGGTCGCGTCTTTTATATTCCGCGTCATCGTGCCGGCCAGCGAAGCTGCAAGGTCACGGAGCTCATACTGCTTCTGTATTTCCTCTGGGTCGCCGGTCCCAAGTTTGTGGGCAATGATACATGTCAGTACCGGTGGCACAAGACTAGCCATGTAAGGATCGAGAAAGAGGTTTTTGTTTCCAATCATAGCATCTAGCAGCAGCATCATCTGCTTCAATATGAAAAGATCATTTAAGCATGTGGTAACCTTATGTGAGATGTATTGATCGAAGTAGGGAATCAGTTGATGAATGCCAGACTCTTCTCGGACACTCGCCAGTGCGGCCGTGCGCATAGCCACCGTTTCTTCATCAGTTTGGTCGTTGATTATCGCTGCTACTACTTTGTCAAAGTACATGTTAAGCTCTTTCGATATTATATGTTTCACAAGAGGCTTTTGGGTAACATTGTCGTTGCCTGCCAAAGCTCCGAGGTGTTGATTGGCACCAGGTCCCTTTGGTATCAATTCTGTTGCTCTCGCCTCTGCAGTCGTAGGGTTCTGCGGTATTGATGGCTGGACTCCTTCGACGCCAAGCCAGTGCGCTGCTGCATATCAGTAATGTCACTGCAAGAGAGGAAAGCTAACTTACATGTCATTGAGATGTCCCGAGGAACTTTTGGTAGGGGCGCATTAATTAATTTCTCAAAATCAACTTCCTCGTCTTCAATATAAAAGAGTGGCTGCCCGGGTCCCAAAGATGCCTCCCCAAATCTTAACGGTCGTGTGGATTCGTAGCCGTACAACGGCTCCACGTCCAGCACTTTTAACGCCTGTGCAATATCTTGAGTTCCCAAAACTGTCCGCTTCCCCATTTGCATGAACCGCATCGCTTCCGTTGTGACCTGTCCTACCCGGTACTCAACTTCTTGTGCTAGTGATCTGATTGCTTCTGGATTCAGAGCCGATATGCCAACCGATTCCGCGACATCGCGAATATTATCCGTGTTCCACACCAGCTGTGGCGGCGGGTCGTTCGGCATATCGTATTGAGAAGAATTTTCGGAAAGAGGGGCGTTGGAATATTCAGGATCTGGCGTTAAAGATGGTGGAGTTTCTTCATCCGTTAAAGTGCCTTAATGATGGTATATTTGCTGCCCTAGAGATACTCGTTGCCGTTTCTCAAAAGAATTGTGACCCCCACTATTCGACAACGTCAGCGATTGTTTCTTGACACCAAAAGTGCGAGTGTCGAGATGTACACAGCCTTTAACACTAGCATACCTACGATGCGAATCCTCGAGAGGCCTTTAGAGATAGTCGCGCCTTTTGCTGTGGCGTTTTGTGGTGGTCCAGTTCAAACACAATGGAGGGATAAGTTGCGGGATCAAGCTGTATCGTAGAAGCAGGCTTCCGAAACGGCCTCGAAATCCAAAAGCTTTGTAAGGAATTAGGGAGTCGTGATCGTTTGCGCCGGGCGAGTCTGCCAACTGGGGAAATATGAAAGTTATCTAAATCGCGTTGATATGTTGTGCAATATTGCGTCGCGTAAGATCTCACACCACGCTCTATATCACTAGGATAAATTCACAAGGGCAGGTTCTCTGATCTGCTGGAGTCGTTGCTGCGGAGGTTGTGAAATAATTGTGGAAGGTTGGTCGTCTTCCACATTCCCAATTCCCCCATTCCCCAAGCTCCTGCAAGGCTGACAAGCTCGGGTGTCTTGGCATCCAAAGTAAGCAGAGCCTCACGTATTGTACTTCATATATCTCTGCTCAAATTCAATTGAATTCAATTGAATTCATTTCTTTCAATTTTGCATTGTCCATCTCTCTTAATAAGTACGTTAGAATTCGTGGATTCGATTGGAGCCTCAATTGCTGTAGCATTTATATATTACTCACTTAATTTGTTTCTTTTTCCTGTAGTGACTCCTTACTCACAAATACTATCGCCTCAGGCAGTAATATATATTGGCAATACTTTATTCTAATAGCCTTTTCTACTTCTATCGCAGGAAAACTTCTTCCTTTATTAGACTAGAATTAATTCACGAGACCTCACTCCTAGCTAAGGCGGCATCCCTCTATGTGTCTGTAGGGCTATGACAACAGATGATTCAAAAGGGGTAGTTTTAAGTAACCATGAGCGGATATCAGACATTATCCAACACACTGAATTTATACATTTGTGCTTCCTTTCCCATGGCTCGTGATCAGATTGACCTTAAGGATTGCTGACTATATGAATTCAACAGCGGCGAGTGCGGAAGCATAAAAGTTTACTTGAATTTCCTTGATGAAGCCAGGTTATAATCACATGTGTTTTGTTCCGTTCAAGCCAAGAGCCTTTATATCCAAATGTAACTGATTACAAACGTCAGTAATTCACGTGGATGAAAGTGACCTTTTTTGAATGCCGAAGATCTTTCCGATCGAGTCGGGAGGCAACCCATAATCCCGAACCGGGCCGGAGACCAAATTTTCAATTGCCGATCCTCCCCGTCTTATCTTATCCGGTCCTCCGCCAAGATCCGAGGCTCTCTCAACAACAACAACGCAACCTCTGCTGCAATACAACCATCATATAACACAACACCATGGCCCAAACATTCACCCTTTTCCCACTCCTTCCCACCGAACTCCGTCTGCAAATATGGCAGCACACTTTCCCCACCCCTCGTCGAATCAGAATCAATCGCTGGACTCCAGGTCCATCTGCGCTGTACGTCAACCACGAAGCGCGGGGGTTTGTCAAGCAGTTCTACGACCTGATACCAAGGCCAGTTGCACGCAAGATTTTCAGCTGCTATGGGTGGATGAACTTTGATCTTGATATAATTGACGGTAGCGGCATCCGTGAGCTCCACTATATACCGGAATACGAAGAGACGTGCAAGAAGATCAAGCGCATACATATGGACGTTGGCACCTGGATGGGGCTTTTTACCTTTCCTATCTTCACCGACAAGCTGGACTCTTATAAGGCAGACTTTCCGAACCTGGAGAAGGTGGATGTGATTGTGCACGAACATGCTTCCAACGGCTCCGAGACCGTAGATGAGGTAATCACGAAGCTGGAGCGAAATATGGTTCCGCGGGTTAAGGAAATAGAAGAAAAATGGTCATTAGAAGGCAAACAATGGCACTCACCCACTTTTGCGATCGATTTATGTCCCTCGACGAGACATTTGATCGCCACTCAAGGTAGAACAGAGTGTACTGATATTTATTGTGAGGCTCGTTATTAACTGGATTGGTCAGTCACCGCTGCGAGTCCTCGTTTAACATTGCTAAATTAGTCATTACAGCTAGATTTTGGCTATACCATATGACCCCGTGGACTAATATATATTTGTCTCAGCCTTTTCTTTATCGTTCCTGCCTGGTTGTTCCATCAGCTTCAGTTTAGGGCAATATCTAGCTAGTTCCGTTAGTTATGTTTAAAAATGACATGAATGCTTGAAATTGTAACTCGTTTCGTCGCCTCTCATAAGTGTATTAAGCTGTTCAAGCAAGGCATATCCCTTTCTATCGCAGAGATTATGTCTCGAATTTCACTCGTAGGGCTGATCATCGATGCTGAGGAAAGGCACATATTCCCAATAAATTAGACAACTATGAATAGGCGGGCTACAAAAAACCATCTCTTACGTGTCTCTATTGTTCAGATCATGAAAATTCATCCAGGCAACAAACCATAAATGTAGACCTCAGCATTATTTTTCAAAATCTGATTTTATAGATCGATCAATCACATTTGAGCTGTAGCCAGAAGATGAACCGTATCCAATTGGAGTATAATAAATTACTCTTTCTCATGTAGCAGCAAAATCACACAAGAACTTCTCACAGCACTAACAATTAAAAACAATTCCATACCCACCCGTAGGTCAACAAAACAAAATTGCCAAGTGAAACTCTGTTGGAATAAGTCTATGCAACAGGTCAGCCAAAGTACTAGGGTTAGGTTTTACACCGGTACAAAACAATGGACAGTCATTTTGTTTTACTACTAGTGCAACAAGCCATTGATTGGGACTGTAGGTATTTTGTCCACTGCGAGGCATGCATCCAGGAGGATTGTTTGTTTCCCGCAGTTAACGGGGGAACGGGGTCCAGCTCAACATATACAAATACTGTTTTCCCTTAAAATCTTCAGCAACAGCGTCTACAGCACCCCTCACATATTTCCTAATGAGCAAATATCCCGCCATATGCCCCGCTCGGGGTTCTTTATTTTGCGCAAAGAACCTTTAGATTATGGTGAACGCAACCAACAAAAAAGAAACACCTCCCGTGTCTTTCAGCTAGCTGCTGTACAGTATGGTACATAATTACCTACCCTGTGAAGGATATCAAAGCGGATAGATGGAAGAGGATGGACCGGGTCGGCAACAAATTTAAACAGAAGCAAATAAAAGAAGAAAGTTCCATATTTTCAGACCCGTTATTTTTGTGCAGATTATAATCCCCCCCCCGTCTCCCTCCGGAGCAAACCTCCGTGAGTTAGATATGCGCACACGGTCCCACGGGTGATCCACGGTCCATGTACGTATGGGTACCAGTAATTAAGTATGTGGATTGACGATAATTCCTCGATCCACAACCGTTCTTTCTTGGGGTATGCGAGCCTTGCCTTGCCTCGCCTCGTTCTATTCGCTTTTTTGAAGATGCTTACTTTGCAAAGATCTGAGAGGAGTGACGGGGAGAGGAAAACGTCGTCGA
>Ga0247734_1001359_pt1 | contig 18739 bp, 15 predicted proteins | sample UWRJL103311B2_FD_180933 | JGI IMG/M metagenome (GOLD analysis project Ga0247734, IMG submission 180933) | Plant litter microbial communities from Arlington Agricultural Research Station in Wisconsin, United States - UWRJ-L103-311B-2 | ecosystem: Environmental > Terrestrial > Plant litter >... | reverse complement strand
GTTATACTTAGTTATCCTTTAGTATATAAGGACTGCTACTTTGTATCTTAGTCTTTAGTTCACCTCAATCGAGAGTTTATCCAGTTCTTGATTCGGCGTGAGCTTCATCAGTGTGACTTCCGTCACATATTTTTGAACTTTCCCACAACTCTCATCTTCTAAACTCTACTCTACTTTTAACCGGCGTTTACGACTACGCTCGGTCTGATCAATCGACAAGGACGTCCTCGCTACCCGTCTTCGACAAAACCGACAAATTTCGCCAAATTTAGTAGCGTCCGTCTACCCATTTGCTACTGGCTCTTCTTTGCAAGGCGCTTTATGTGCCATTGAGTCTGGCGATGTGGTGATCGACCCAAATCTAATTCAAGCCTTGATCTCATACATGCTTTAGGCCTCCTTTCACCCTCTCCACCACTACCACATTTCGAATCACCGCCAATTCTTCAGAGCATACTCTTCCTCATTAATCTGTTGATCTTATCCAGAATATCAGGCACTTGGACACTGCTTTAGATGTCAACGAGCTAGTCTGTGTGTTGGAGTCAATCATTGGAGGACGTTGCGCAAATCTGACGTTGCGTAAGCCTGCACTTCTGGTACGTGTCTGGGACACTTTCGCGCACATACTACTATCTTAATTAGTCTTTGCTAAGGCTACCAGCTGCCTAGGACACGGCAGTGTGCAGTCTCTGCAACATGGCCACCTCGCTCTGCTGGCAGCATCACCCATATGCTCTGCAGAGGTTGTTACATTCAACAGAAGGGCTGGTGCCAACAAGGCCTTGTTATATCTAGTACGTGGTCTGATCATATATATTCTTGCTTTCGCCTAACTGATATTCACCTTGCTATAGGCACTCATTCTTTTCAGCAACCCACTGGACACCGACTTGACGTGGCGTCATTCTATAACGCGCACCCTTCTTTCCCTCACATTGCCATGCGCAATGGTTCTGCTCTATTGTGCGGAGACCTGTGCATAGCCTGAGGATCATTGTCTTGACGCCGCCACCCTATCTTGCTCACTCCACTAGCTTTGCTATTCCACTCCTTAAGAAGGCAAGCCTGGGTAGTCTATCGGGCTATTATGAAAACTAGCAGACGTGCGGCGCTTCAAGCCTCCCCCGGAGACTGATTTGCAAGGTTGGATTCAGGCTCGTTCATAGCTTTCTCGTCTCGTTTTTCCATATATTGTACTTAGTGTGTAGCTAGATACTTAAAATGGCTATATTTCTCTGCTTTTATTTAAACTTTTTTTGAGCATTTTGACGAATAACCTGCTGAAGTCCCGAGCTTGTTGTTGCAGACGACGACGACGAACGCGCTGGCATCGCCATCAGCAATACCGGAACACTGCCGAATGTGTCCGTGACGTGCCGACTGACGCCCCAACCCTCCGTGTACCAACGTGTTCAATGCCAACAATGTCAAGGTTGACTACACTATACTAGTTGGTATACAGTATTTTCAGAGTACGGAGAGATGTTTATAATAGACGTCTTCGTTTGGTCAAGTCGCCGTCTAATATGCAAAGGAAGTAAGTAGCGGAATAGAAGAAAATCGCGGAAAGATAAGTATGGATTCACAAGGAAGGAAGGAGCCAATTGTAAAGAAGCTTGGCTCTCCCATTCGCGAGGGGCTCTGTGTCCGAAATCCGGGATAAGGTGACAAGACCGAATGATTCGAGAGATCGGAATGACTTCAGCATTCGGGTATCCGTCCTTTTTGGATCGCCGTACTCGATACATGAGGCTATGGGGGTCAATTTGATGAAAAGGAGTAAAGTGTTCAATGTATGCAAGAGGTTCGCTATAGGTGCCTAGAGCTGGAGGAAGATCAAAGATTACTTTGACTTGAACGTGCCAACTTATAAGAGATTGTTATAAATCTCTTGTATTATTTTGCTACGCTCTACGCCTACAAGACTACGCCTACCGCATCAGAATCTATTTCTGCACAAGGGAATCAGCAAACGTAGAGCCTAGACTTCTCGAAACTACGAGAGGTCTTAATTAGACTACTTGCACCTGAGAAAACCACAATAATCTTTGAGACTTACGTTAGGGAGGTGGGTGGGAGAAAAGACTGAATGAGCGTTCAGGGAATTGAGATGAGAGTAAGTGGGAGTCGGAGACAAGGAGACGCGGGTCACAGGACAACGGCTTCACTACTTTCCGTCTTCGGAAAACGCACAACTCTACTCTCAAGTTCGGCGATTTCTTTAACCCCAGGAATTGTCCATCAGGTCTAAGGTTTCCGTCGTATGGACCTCCAACTGGGCATAGTGGATGAAGTCCAATACATGCCGTGTTGCCTCCACCACATCTGGGTTTGACGTGCCAGCAAGAACCCCAACAAACACCTTCTCCATGCTCTTAAACTCTTTCCCTGTCCATTGCGAAGTTGTTGTTATTCCTTTGCTAAAATGCCGTAGATTGGAATGAGGAGGGAGAGCACGGAACCGAGCGTCGATTTCGCTGTTTCGGGTGTCTTCGTTGGTTCCTAGTGTGTGTATACACCAATTGACGAGGTGGTCATGGAAGACGCCCTTGTGTAGCTGATGGTGAATGTCGGGAGTGATGCATTCGTGAATATTGCAGTGGGGCAGATTACGCCAGAATGGCTTGATTGGGCGAAGGTTTAGTGAGTCAAATGTTTCTCTATCGTTCCCTATAGACTTTTCTGATAATGCATTCAAAGTCGTAGATGCCTCGCGAGGTTCGTTGTATACATCGTCACCGCGCTCGCCTGGAGCCACAGTGCAGTTAGGGCAGCTGTTTTCTTTGTGGCATCCCACGAGGCACTGCTCAGGATAATCGGCGATGTAGCTAGCCAGTGGACTAGGGATAGTAGAGGGAGACTCAGAAGGAGGCAAGATGTGACCGAGGAAGAAGAGCCCGAGTCACAGGAAGTAGAGACTGGTATGATTACGTAGTCAGACGCACTAAGAGGAATACCACGACGTTCTCGACTGCTTCCGGCCTCTCCACCAGAATTGGGAAAACGTGACGGATGAATCCATCTGCACAAGCCAAATCAACACCGTCGAGACCAGTCTTCTCAAGTGGTTTGAGAATGAGCTCCATGGCATCGTGGAAAAACTGATGCTTCGCAGCAGACCGATGATTGGCGCTGAAGCACTCAAGCTTTGTATAGGGCAAATATCCCAGGAGAACAGCAGCACCCGAGGATGGCTTTCGACGAAGAGATTTGTCAATGTTGCCGATGGTGATATAAACAGGCCAGGCCACTTTGTCTCCACTGAGAACAGTGAGCTTTGTGGCGTCAGATGCAAGGATGACAGGGACAATCGTTGCGCCGTCAGGTAAGAGTTCCTACATCCTCATATAAGCGATACAGTGACCAAAACTATTCTAGTATCGCACCTGTAGTTTCCACCACCAGTCACCGCTATTCATCTCTTTATACTCTCAATTGGTTCTCTCTTTGTCTCGGAACCATCGCTCTGGCACCCACTTCATGTTGTCTTTGAAGCTGATTTTCTCCAGAAGGTCGGCTATGACTTCGACAAGAATCGCGATGCCAGACATCCAGAATTTCCTCCCTTTTATTGCCCCGCTCATCAATGATATCGCCAACAACCTTTAGCGGTGTGCATTGGAACTCTGGGCCCTGCGGTAGAGCATCAACTAAGGATAAGAGCTTCTTCTTTCCGCCTACTGAAAGGTCCATGTCAGTGACCTGCAAGTGAACAGTTGTAAGTAACGTTCAACCACATGTATAACTATCTCGTCTTACCTTTCTCAGCTTCAGATATGAATCAATTTTCCCTTGGCTGACTCCTGCTGTCATCAACCACCTCACTAACTCCCATTCGTCAGTGTCCTCAAATGGGGCTGACGGAGACAGTCCTTCGCCTTCTTGCTGTTGACAAAGACGGAAAAAAGAGGTTGTACAGGTCCCCCGTGTCTCGCCAGCTTCTCGTTTCTCGGGGAAGTTTTCGATATGACATCTGCAAAAACCTCAAATGTGAATTTTGCATTATTCTGTCATTTTACGGCAAGTCGTACATTTTGTGGCAGAACGTTACCATTTTTCTGCTTTTCTTGCAAGTGTTGGCAACTCCGAGTAAGATCCTAGCAACGCCATCAATATAATGTCATATCCAAGTCATATTCTGCATCTATATATAAAGAGTCATAATTAGGATGGTACTGTATCTTCAAATAGCTGGAACATATGCCGATCATTATGGCTTATCCTGTTCGAAGTGCACAAAAAGACCGCGCCGCACACACAGTCGAATTCACGGACCGCGCGCACACTTTTGGTCGAATTTCGTCTTTGGGACTCCGCGCGCGCAAACTTGCGGCCATTTCTCGACTTAGATACGGTTATTATAGAATACTAGGTGCTTTAGTAAGCTATTTCGAGGCTTTTGAAGCAGTCTCGTGATCTTCTATGAGACCGAAAAAGGAAATCGACATCAGACGGAGAGGAATAAGATACAACCCTCGGAATCCGGCTTTAGTACCACAAGCACTCATCTTGCTTTCACTCGTTAGCCCACATCTACCACTACATTCCCAGATCCTTAGAATTTTCAGTCTGCCTTATCATGTGCTCTCCTATTGCCCTGATGTCTCTTGAGGTGGGGGAGGCAGTACTTAGACTATGAGCTATATATGCTATAGCAAGTACGTCCTTTTGTAGATATGTCGACTAATTATAGCTATAATATTACTCTGTTTTATGAAATGTTATTGTCAGCCAGCAGATGTCAATACGTGGCCGTCAACGGAAAGGTCAAGCCTTGTCGGTTCGGCTAGGTTATTGCTTGCAAGGGTTCCCTGGTGTCTAATAAGGTAGTATACATGCCTTGCAATGCCAACAATATGAGCAAACTATGCTCAATGCTGTGCAGCGAGGGTGTACCGTCGAAGCTACAATGGTTTTGGGCAACAGTGGCCGGTCCAGACCCGGCAGCGGGCTCCGACATCCGAGCCTGTGGGCCTATGTGAGCGCGCGCTGCTCTAATTCAGATAGCGCGTTGACTATCCTGTTTACTGATAGAGCGCGTTCAACAAGGTTCAACATCAATCGAGAGCGCTATGACTATACCTCTTATTTGAGAAACCAGTGAGTTTTGGCCTACTTTATAGCGCGCTAAGCTAAAAAAGACATAAGAGACAGGATTTTTATTAATGTGCAGATATCCTAGCATAGTTTTCAGCCATTCATCATATTAGATTATGCATATTATGGTAAATAGAGAATGCAAATATGCTTGTGGCACCGTTAAATGTTGTTTTGGAACATCTTGACCATGATCTCTTTCACATACTCTTTTCTAATCTACATTAGAATCTACATAACCTAAGTTTTAGCTAGGTCACTCATCCGGACAAAAATTTCCGTTCTAGGCGACTTTTGCGAGTCACACATAAAAGAGACTGCCAAAGGTCGGTGTTCCTACAGCTCAGAGGCAGTTCTTGATGCTGCAGCTTCGATGTTCTTCTGAGAGGTAGCTAATATAAGCTTCGGTAGCCTCGAGAAGTCAAATTGTTGAAATTGATGCAATGCAGGTCAAAGGATGAGATTCGAAGACATAGAGACAAACCACATGGTTTGAGTCACGCGTCTACCGAAGCTGACAGAGCACATGTCAAATCCAGGACATCACATGACAAAAACTCATTGAGCGTGACAGCCTCGTCTTGCGGACTGTACCGGATCAAAAGACACCATTTCTGCTTTCCAACAACCTCCACGTCGCCAACAACCATAGAAATGTCTGGATCAGAGCCAGTCTCTAGTCATTTGTTAACCCAGGGGGAAAAGAATGCAAAAAGACCCAGAGGTACCTTTTCAGCGTCCGACAACACAAGCAGATGCAAGAGGCCCAGAACTAGCTCTTCAGATTTAGAAAGGCTTCATGCTGATCTTAGGCAGGCAAAGACAAAGTTGGCAGCATTTCTAGCAGGGGAGACAGATGGGGATTTGACTCTTGAAAGCTCAGACAAAGTGGTAGAGTCTGACAGAACATTGGAGCTCAATGAAGTCAAGAACACTTTCCTAAAATTTCTGATGTCTGGAGATCCGAGGAGAAGCCCAGGTTCAGCTACTAACACAGGAGCCAATGAATTGAAGGGCAAAGAGAAGAGCTGCTATATCTCAGAATCTGACATAGATGCAAGATCTAGCACGCCAGAGTCTCTTGGTTCTTGTGACTTCTTCTGTCCAACCAATGAGAACTGCAATGAAAATGTGGGAGATAGAGAGCAGGATGATGATAGTCGGCCTCTAAATGTTCTGCAATGTAGGTTGGCATTTCCACAAAATTCTGTAGTCTGACTATTATATCTATAGCTCGCACCCTGTGGCCCTCCATTCCGCTTATTTGGGGACATGTATGGGAGGATCTGCACACTTTAAAGCCACAGACATGGATTGCAAATTCCATCATTGACTGTTGGCTTTGGCGCCGGATGCTTGCTCTTGCAACTGCGGTTGTTTATGTTCCATGTGACTTTCTGCAAGGATATGAGTTTCAATCTCTTGGGGAAGATGAAACTTCATGTCTGCGACTTTATCTGGACTCTCAGAACAGGCCACAGGCTCACACCGTGATAACTGTTGTGCATGTCAATGGAAATCACTACTGTTTGGTTGCTTATGATACCATTCGACATGTTATGCACGTGATGGGCCGTAGATTGGAATTCCGTCACAACACAAAAGGGGCTTGTACTGGCAAGGATTTGCTTTGCTGGTCACGTCTGTCGCAGATTTTTGGATGGGAACAACAATCTGCACCGGAGGTCCGTGAAGTTTCATGGAGCCAAAATGGTTATGACTGTGGGATATATGCTATGCAGATTGCTGAATACATATTCATCCGCGGAGAGATCAGTCTATCCAATGGCTTTGCAGAGCTTCCTCAATTTGTTTGTAGCCACACATTTAGAACTCGAGTTCTGCTGGCCTGTCAACAATCAGCAATAGAATCGCGTGCCATATTCCAGGATATGTGGATACGCTACCCTAGTTGGCTTCTGAAAATGGGTGTTGTTGATCACATGGGAGCTTTGGAATCTGTCCCACAAAGCTTATCTGAGGATTCTCATAGCAATATCATTCAAGAGTTGGAGGAAGAGCAAGCATCATGTATTGATTGCACCAGGAGATCTCCGTCCATTGCTGGACCTTTGGTGCAAAAACGCAACAAGACAAAGGAACATTTTCTGAAGGACATAGAGCAAGCGATAGAGAGTGTGTGTGATTTGGAGATGAGGATTGGCTCTGCAGAGGAGGTTAAGAAGAGTGCCAAGGTAGCATTGGGCTATCTTGTTGGACTAGAGAAGAGGAGGTATCTGGAAGTTGATGAAAGACGAAGAAAGATTGTTGGTTCGGAAGAGGGAACCGTTATCTCAGAGGACTGCAACAACAAAGATGGAAACAGGAACACAGGACAAGATGAATCAGATGCTGACACTTCAGATTGTGTGCAGCAATTGAAAATTACAGAGAGGGAGCAGCAATTGTCGTCATACCAACGCTTTCCAGTGCCAAAGCTACCTCCACTGAAGGTTACACTGTACCGGCTTAAGCCAAATTTTCACTTTGACGATTACGAAGGAGGACCCCTTTTGGATGATCTCATTTATCCGTTGAATGCTTGGCCCCAAATGGCAAATTGGGATCTGGTTCATACTGTTTATATGACCTCCAGGTACCCATGGGCCAGATATCGGGATTGTGGATGGCGCTTAGAGCCAGGTTGGCATATGATGTTTGGTGCTGCAGACCCTATCAATCCTCAAAATCATCTTCTAGAGATTCCCCACAACTTTCCTTACTCTGACACTCTATCAAAAACACTGCCAAGAGTTGGTGCAAAGGAGATGAACAAAATTGCAGACATAGAGGGATCAAGGACAATTTTCTACAAGGGACGGGGATTAGAAGCATCTCGTGTGGCATTGGATCTTGAGAGAGATGGAGTGTCCTGCAAGAAAGTCCACATTACCATCCGAATTGACATTGACAGTATGATGTGGTTTGGCCTGTCCCCTCCTGTGATTGACGGTGTTCTAGTATACACCTCACCTGTGGTTCGAGATAAAGCACCAATATGGAAAAGCAACCACTGTTATGTCAACCTGACCTATCCACAGACAGAGGAGGACCGTGCTAATGGAGGACGTTCAGAATATTATCAGCGGAGGTTTAGCCTTAGCCAGTTGCCGCACACATGGTTTGGGAAAACTGGACAAGGGAGTGCAACAGCAAACTTCTTCATTGTATTCCCTCGAATGGCTCATCAAGATATTCACACTCACCGATGGACTTCGGTCATTCCCTTTTCCATCTTGTCCGCATTTTGGGATACCCTTCTCATTCCTGCAATCCGTTATGCGGTGGAGGACATGGATAGACCTTACGTTGGTCTGGACCGGAGTCATGTCAAGTACAAGAAAGGAAATACAAAGTTCCCACCAAGTCATCCTCTTTTGGCTGAACAATGGGATAAGATGATTGACTGGATGAGAACAAAGGTTTGCACTGTCTCTAGGATTCATTTACTACCTCTAATGGCACTGTCACAGATCAAGTCAAATGTCGACAGTTCTCTGGCAAGATTTGGCTCATTCTTCTTTGTCATTGAGATGAAGGGCATAAAAGGCTGGACAAAGCAGGTCATGAAGAGCACAGAAAGCTCAGAGGGATTTGACACAAGTATCTGGGACGACAGCAATATTGAACATTGCTTGGAGGATGTCTACGACGCTTTGAAACGATTGGTTCCCCGTCTTGACTGGTCCCACATGATAGATCGCTCTAGAGGGGAATTACTATTGGACATGGCAATAACATTTGGTGGGACAGCTGACAAAGGAGTAACAAGTCTTGTTGGGCTTCCTCGTCTCTCAAAGCTAGAAGCAAGCTCGGCTCAGTCCAGATTCCTTGCAGGACAGTGTCATCCAATGGCTGGTTTAGATCAGTTTGGCGCATTGCAGTGTGAGACAGCTTCACATGTTGCAGAATCCTCGCATGTTGCCTTCCGTTTGACATACCCTCTTGCGTACGAGGTGGCTCGAAAGACCGATAATACCCGTTCTCTATTTCAGCCCTCTGACGTTTATCAACGGAACAACAGGTTCCATGATGACGTGGAGTCTATTACACAGTTATTCTCCAGCAAGAGCATTATGGAAACTGGGTATGGTGTCAGACTGGAGTTCCGACTCGGCGGAAAGGCATATTTTATGATTGCAAAGCATCTTGGAAGAAAGGTGGGAAGTGTTCCTGTTAGTCAGACTATGCAACTATCTTGACATTATTTTCCCTCTTTTCTAGCTTCGCACTTATATTGACAGTGATCCCATACTTTGGATTCCAACGTCTACTTGGTTCACCTTTCTTTTGAACAGAGTTATTGCAATAAACAAAATGCACGAGAGGCTGCGGAGAAGAACCCTACCCAACTATGGCATCATCTCCCTTCTCTCTTCCTTTATGCTTCAATCTACCATCTTCACTCCCCCTTCAATTCCTGCTGATCTTCGTGTTGCACTATCTCAGTTGAGCTTTGGCATAGTGACAAAGGAGTATGGCATATTCTTCCTTGCTCACATGGTTCCAGAACGCACAATCCCTCTTGACGACATATGCGCTACAGATTCAAAAGAGCTTCTGAATTCGCTCGGAGCTCCGTTGAATCAACACATTACGGTTGCAGACGTCAGGGATGACTTGGAGATGCGAGGAGCGAGTGCACTTCTTCCTTTAGGCCCATTGCCAACGTTGAAAGACTTGAACAGAGTCCTTCATGGTGCACCTATGAAGGTTATTGCTCCATTCTCAATGGATCCAGAAATGTCGCGGGTAGAGACTGTGGCAGCAGCAGATCAAAAATCCGTTGAAGCATATGCTGTGGATTCATTCTGCAGGTTCACATTTTGCATTTGGATCACCCTCCGGGATACTTGGAAAGACCAAGAAACCTTTTCACCGAGTGATTTTGACCCCAATAGTTTGGAGGAGGCAATGGAAATGTGGTCAGCAAAATTTGTCAGCGAAGCTATTCCCTCTCTAGTGTGTGAGGTGTCAAGAGATGACACGCTAAAGGGTGCTCTGAGAGGGAAGAAAGGAAGAACATTCAGTGAGATTGGTCGAGAGGTATTTCCCTCTACGAAGATGTCATCAAAGAAGAACAGCTGGCAGGTTTTCATGGAACGACCAGGATATCTCCACTTCTATTGGCTGAAGCGTCAAGAGCTCGAGAAAACGGAGGGAGGGAATGAGAAAGTCACTCAGCTTGAGGATATTATAGAGTCTATCTTCAGAAGGCTTCAGACGCTGCCTTCCATGCGGCTTGGCGGAGAAACATGGAGGATCAAGGACCAGTCTGCTGTTACAATGTTGGTGAATCCTCGTGTTCTATTGGTCGAAGGAGTAGGCAAGTCCAGAGACAGCAACAGAAAGAAAGCCAGACAACGGACCGAGGCAGCAAAGTCTGTGATTCAAACTGGTCTTCTGAAACGTTATACCAACAATACTGCTCGCGAGATTGCAACCGCTGTGACCGCATATACGCAGGCTAGAAAGCGTGGTCCAAAGAATAAGAATGCCAGAGTACCTCCTATCAGGGCGGTGGTCCGAAATCGACCGCCGTCGTTATCATCACTGGAGGATCATGAAGAGGATGAGCTTGGTGATGAAGAGAAGGATTCTGAAAGCAACGAAGACGCTTCAGACACAAGTCATGCTGGATCGTTATTCAGTGATGAAGATTCGTCAGATACAGACCATGCTGGATCAGTGTTAAGTGATTAGAAGCAACTTATGCACATCGAATAGGCACTGTGGCATACCTGGGTGGTTTTTGTGTGGGTGAATTTTGTCGACTTGAATTCGCTCGTTGTCGACTTAATGGGGACTTATTACGCAACGGAAAAGTTAATAGTTATATTGCCGAAAAGATTAAAAACATGGCAACAACAATGAGTGAACCCAAGGAACGATTGGGTTATGAGTTAGTTACGACAAAAAGGAATACCAAAGTCTATCTTAGAGGGCCATGATGGTGCCAATGTGCAATCCATTATTCCAAATACCCTATGATTTTTTGAGACCGTGGCATCTGACTGGACCATTTGAACGAGAGGATTAGGTACTTAATTCGCATTCTGTAGCTAAGTGGTGAGTGTTCAATAATCGCCTCTGGATAGGTCTAAACATCCCATTCTCGTCCGAATAGGCATCGGGATGTGTGCAATGCTACTAGAAACCTCTAAGGGCCGTGTACATCTGGAAAAACTCTTTTTGAGTTTTCCAGCGTATCCCAGCGTAAACGACCGTTTTCGTTCAAATACGTACTTTTGCACAAAAAAGGTGTTTTCAAGCGTTCAACGGCGCATTCCGTCTTCGCGGGAAGGCCGTTGCGCAAAGAAGCTGGAAAACGGATGTAAAACGGACAGAAAACACCTGTAGACTGGCATCTACCGATCGTTTACATGGGATTATCTTAGTCCTCTGATGCATACATGAGTGATAGTGAGCGAGGTAAAAGGATTATTATTTATTTGTGCACAATTACAGTAGGCGTATTGGGTCCAGTACAGTAAAAGAAACGCTAATTCAGATCCAAAGACACAACACCATCTAGGTTGTGTGAGCATGAGCGCGCAGAAGTTAGAGAAAAGCACATACCACATGGTTTCGCGGTATATCGCACATGAGAACTCTGGGTAATGGGACGTAAACTTCTGTTTCAGTTTTGCGGGTACTTGACATGATACTCGTAGTCGATTCTGACGTCGGGATTGGAGAGGTCATTGAAAAAATTGCCAGTAATGATAGCACTCAGACCGTAGTGGATCTCAAAAGGAGATAAGTAAGCTTTCACGCAAAGGTACAGGCTGTACGTACAATCATCCCTACAAGAGCAATCAAACCCTCGTGTCAGTGTATCCAGTCAATAGTCTTGCTGCGTTTGTCTTTGAACACTGTATTGTAACGATTGGAGACGGGATTGGGGCTGGTGAGCAGAATCTTCTTGAGGATCTGGATAATGGCAAGGTGGCGGTAGGAACACTTCTCGTCATAGATAGCTGGAAGAGCTTCTAACTAGCAAGTTAATAAAACATAAACAATCTATGAAGTGCACGCACATCGTTATAGGCGTGAACACAGGCACGGGTAAATGGTATGCGTTCCTGCTGCCCACCGTTTGTGATCCTGTCATGGTCGTGAGCCAGCGAGATAGTACAGTATAAGCATACGCACCTTGTGGGGATGGAAAATCACGATGGCTGCTATCTCCTTTGCTAGAGCTGTTTATGAGTAAGTAAGCCACAAGCTTGTTACGCTACTGGAGCAGACATACCTATCCTTGTTTACCCGCAGGTTCTCGTAGATTTGGGTACTTTCTGCCCATCAGGAAGTTCCGTGTGAGATAGGTTGGCCTCTCTGCAGCTTCACTCAGCTTGAGCTGCTGTCAGTCAATATCCATGAAGACGAGTGGCAATCCGATGACTACATACCCGCTTTTGTGTGAGCTGCTGTTGTACCTAGCATTTACCAATCAGTATTTTGCAGAGCAAAAGCATTGTGCCAACGTACCTCTATCCTTGCTGGCTGTTCTTTGGGCACCTAGTTTGTGTTTCGACATAATGCGCTACACTCGCCTGCACTGGTGGTGGCAGGGAGGGAAGATTGCAACAGTTACGTAATGTTACCCTCATCACTGTATCCTGGTAACGCGCCACCTTCTCCCACCCTTCCATCTCATTCGAGAACATACCCTCAATGGCATGACTCAGCTGTAACAAGTTGTTATATTATCCCTATTGCACAGAGTCCATATCTTCAATGGCTTTTATCTGGACAAGCTTCATACCATCTCCGTGGTATGCAAGACCCACAATGCATAGCATACCGTAGACAGCTCAATCTCAGAGCTCCAAACAGGAACCCTTTTCAACATCTCCCAGGCACTATCTCACTTTTTGGCGTGCAGCTATATCTAGCTATCTCCCATGCAAAGCCGTATTATTGACAGAACGGCCGCGTTTGGAGACATCAATGCATCAATGCAGCAAAGACTTACTTGTTGAAGCTTCTAGATAAACAATCTGAGTGATCAACATCTTTATGGTAACTTGAATTAGCTTGTAGTATTACTTGACATTTTGCAGTAGTATTCCTATAGAATACTGTTCTGGACACGGGCTGACACTCAAAACCAGTAAAATACGGAAATTTCACTGGAAATCTCCGTTTTTCGTCCGAAATCTGCTCCGTGGGTTTTTCCTGATGTAAATTTGAAGGGAAACGGATAAAATCTCGACTCATAGCGCTTTTGAGAGGTTCAACAACTAATCTTCAGGATGAACCCATCGACCGTGCTTCACATTGGCTGCAAGTCTCTAAATCTGTGGCATATATAGACTTAAAGGGTTATAAAGAGCTCTCTGCCAGTGTCGATTTCTCCGGCATGATCCAGAAAGGGAGGGAGCGCATATCTACAAGAGAAAGATGTGCTCCTTGCGAGCGTGACAAGCGCTACATGCCCTGATATCATTTGACACTCCGACGCATAGCGGTTTAGTGTTTCGTGCAGGTGATGCCGATGTGCCCTTGAGGTAATTTGTCAACACCGCCAAGGTACCTTCAAGGTGCATCAAGGCAGCACCCAAATTAGGAACATCGCACCTTCGAAACCCAAGAGCTCTGCTTTGCGGTGTTGTATGGCGAATGGACATGTACTAAGGGTGATACGACATGATGGAGGCTAGAAATGTAATTCCGAGAGGCCCTAGGGAGACAAGGGAGCCTCGGAAGAGAATTATTGAGAATTATTGAACACAACAGGCGTGATAGTAGTGCTAGTGTATTATATAATTGTATCATGTAATTGTGGAGTTACTGCCCTCTAATCCGATGTATTATTCCAAAGATTTGGAGGATTGGCTCCAGCTGCCATATACAAGCCAGGCTCACTGTTGCAGACACACTACTAAAAGATCAATACTTTTGTTTCCAAAACCACTAAAAACACGCTAACAAACACCCCTTCTGCTTTGAGCATGTTTGGTGGCCAAACACGTCGAAAATATTGGCCATGAATCATGAATTCTCGATTTAGACATGTTTTTAGCCCGATTTGGCAATGTAAGCATGTTTTCAGCCTGATTTGTCACCGTGTTTGGCCACCAACGTGCTCAAATAGACAAGGGTGTTTGTTAAAGTGTTTGTAGTGGCTTCGTTAGCAAAAGTATTGATCTTTCAGCAGTGACAGCGACGACGAAGGTGTTTTCGCCGCCATCAGCAACGTCGATCCCATGCTGAAAGTCACTGACGAAACACAGACTAGCGTTGCACATGCCCAACGTGTTGAGCTACCCGCCAAGGCCACCTACGTCTATTGTATTCAATAATGGATAGAATTCGTGTATGCGTGCAGAAAGAGCGAGATAGGCTGGAAAAGAAGAAAGCAAAGGCAGCCCTGAAGAAGAGAAGCAAACCTGCGGAGGATGCAATTCGTATTATCTCAGTCATCAATGAACACATAAATATCGCCAGTCTCCAGAGTCTCTAGAGCACGAGGAGCATGGGAGACAAAGCCCCCTTTCCAGAGCACTCTAGAGACGTGGCCTACACTTCCAGAGTTCGTCAGAGCCTCCAGAGCCTCCCTGGAGCCCGAAAGCATTCCCAGCTCCGAATGTCACTGGTCTCTCCAAGACATATACACTCCCTACTATCTATATCGCCGCACCGATAGCAATAGTAAACCAGCATGTGAATATATACAAACATAATATAGACGGAAATAGCACTGTTTATGATCTGCATCGTACCACTAGAACATCCTACGACGGCCTGCCGATAACCTAGGCGTCAGACTAATCGCTTGATTCATCCTCGATTTTGGTTTTGCCAGTTCTATCTGCAACTCCCCTCGCTATTCTCCCCTCTTCGTTGTTGCTAAGATGAGAGACTGGCTCCGCGGCATCTATACCTGCAGTAGCGCTGAATGAATTTCATTGTCAGAGATAGCGAGGAAACAATACACTGCATCACATACTGTGCTGGATCATGCACTCGACGGCGAAGGTTCGTTGAATTATAGTATTAATCCTACCTACATGTATTTCCTTTTCTTTCTCTCTCTCTTACGGTACCGGCTATCGTCTATACCCATACCTATTGTGTATACTTACTTATTATTCCTTTTGTCTCTCTTACTACTCCGCATTGTAGCTATTATACTGTTGACAGTATTTAAGCATTACTTATGTAGCTGAATCGATATCTCATTAACTCGTTCACACACTCGCTCGCTCTCGCTCACTCGAACATCTCTATTACATTCTAACTACTCGTCACTCGGTCCTACCGTTACTCGTTCCCTCGCGACTCGTTGTGACAGTGGAGTTTGCCTTTACCCATTTCTCGACATCGGCAGTGTGATCTGAATACTCAGCGGCATACTCTTTGCTCGTGAAGTGGTGTCCTTTGACGTGGGTACCAGTCGACCATCCACCAACAACAAAACGGGTCTAGATACGATGTTAATGCGCAATTGCAACATTGATATAGACTGAGGAATTTGGGAGAAGACCGGGACCGAGAACACGAAGGGTCCTCTCGCTCCCTTTCAACCTTTCGAGTTATCTCTTGCTATGGCTTACCAAGATCAGCACAGTTTGTCTTGCAATAATTATAACAAGCAGAAGAAGTTACATGTAGGACAGTAATAGACTCAAGTATCGTCTCTTATGTAGTCTCGTGGGCACTTCTCGAGCATCGCCTCCTCCCAAATTTGGGTTGGCTGTGCAGATTTTAGTGGGTCTTGGGGTGCCCAGGCCAAGAGGGGTTCGGCACTGGAATGGCAGACCCTATGCCCACCTGCCTAATTTGGGGGGGTGGGGGTAGAGAAGCAACGGACCAACGGAGAGACACCCCCCCTAAATCGAGTAATTGCCGCCGGCCGGCCGGGAGCAAGGCGGCGCGCCTCTGAGTGGCGCCTCAGCTTTTCTCTTTCCTCAGCCAGGTCTTTTAGCTTTTCCTTGACTCTGAAGCTATACTCCCCTAATATCTCTGCTTTATATTTAACAGCTGCATGTACATGTAGAAGCTGGCTAGCGACAAGAAAGAGCGCACCAGTAGATGTTTCGGCAATTGCCGTCCCACCGTCTTCCTTCATTCGAGGCGCCTCCCGGCACACGGCAGAAGCACATCACGTGAGAGGCACCCAGTTCTGCCATTCCAGTGCCGAACCCCTCTTGGGCTGGGTAGGAGCCTGGGGGGTGCCTACAATTATGAAAACAGCTGCGGGTTACTACCCTTTGCATAATTCCGTGAACACTACGATTTTTTCTCAATCCCGGTCCGGATGATCCGAACCTCAATAAGGAAGGTAGAACGGCGTTACGGTGACCTTGACCATGGCACTTGGACTACAGCATACTGCAGCATAAGCATTTAGGGGCTTCAAATCCACCCGGTAAGAAGTAACCTTTGTGATTCTTAGAATCATGAAACTTTTAGATACTAGTAGGAATACATGGCCTCTGTCACACCGTCTGTCCTCAGTCCCATCCCAGTCCGGTTTCTTCCCTATTGAGGTTCGGATCATCCGGACCGGGATTGAGAAAAAATCGTAGTGTTCACGGAATTATGCAAAGGGTAGTATCGCAGGCAGCAATAAGGCACAAATGCTAGTTTGACCCATCATGCCATCTTACAGGGTACAAAACGAAGTGATTATAATCTGGATACAAAAATATGACACTCTTCAATCTACAGTATGATAGCTCTTGATTGCCACACATCACGGCTCAGGAAGCAGGAAACCAGGATGGATTTTGAGTCCGAGAGCTATCAGCAGCTGATGGGATCACAATTCTCGCGCGTTAGGCAACATACACTCCTCCCGTTTCTCGGTTTCCATACGCACAGGGTTCAGTTGTGGCTCCATCGGCTCTGAGCCTTGGAGGAAAGCTAGAAATGCTTTTTTAACCTGATGGCTATTTAGTTAGTTCTTAAGTTTCACTACATCAGGCAGAATGGGTATACCCGGTAAAGATCACGATATCTCTAAGTGGTAAAGCTTTGTGAGCCGGGCTAAAAGGTCACCTCACCGAATGTACTCACGGAGTCCAAGTCCGAGTCCGAGTCCGAATTTGCATCTTCATCCGGGGAGTCTCGGCCCGATTGCATGTCCGAGGCCGAGTCCGAGGAACTAGAAGCGGACGGCGTTCTAGCGAAAAGAAAATACTGAGGTGCTCCTTGTTTTGCGCTTTGTTCTGCACCTTTCGCAAGTTCCAACACCAATGCCGAGTAGTCGGCTCTCAGAGCGTTCAGCGCCTGTGATAGCCTGGAGTGATCCTGCCTTGCTCGTCTCTACAGTGTCGCAGGCTGTCAGTACTCGACTTTGTATTGAGAGCGTAAAAAAGCTCGCCCTCAGACGTTCACTGTGTGCCAACTGAGCACGAACGTTAGAAAGCTCATTGCACAGTAGGGATATCACGGGCTTGGACTTTTTGTCGCTGGATGATGGGTTCATAGAAAAGCTGCCCTTCATTGGAAGGAAGGGATGTCGTGGTCGCTGTCGAAATGGTCAAGAGCCACGTGGTTGTAAAGGGGTGCCAGCGTGTAATTGATTCTGAACACAGCCACGTTGCAAGCTGTCACAGACGCAAAGATGTGTCTCTTCGGCAACATTGTTTGAGCGGTAGAGGACCACTTTTCCACCTATTATTTCGCCACAGCTAGTCACAAGGGTTGGGTTCGACATGATTGTGCTTGGCCTATGACACAATTAAGCCAACGTTTGTCAGTTGCTCACGCATGCCTACCCTCTCCCTCTCGAGTCGCGTTTTTAACTTACAATGGTTGTCGTTCTTTCACATCTGCGCCAAGGAGCTGACAGGCAAATATTTCCTTTTCTGCACGTCAAATCTTCTTGGCCTTCTTTGCTGAGAGCTAACTCTGACTAAGATTCCTCAATTGTTTCACTCTGTCGTTCGATGGTTGTCTTGAGAAAACCATCCGTAAAGTCAAAGAGGGAAAAATTGAAGTAGAGATTTCAGTCCTTACTCTTCTTTATGAGGAGACACTCAACTGGCAGACAAATAACAGACCGCCCTGTCCTCCTCAAACTGCAAGACTGGGCTACATAGCGCCCAGCTTTATCTCGCCAAAGCTGATCTCCACTCTGACGTGGAGTGTGGAGCACCGACATCATACATGTACCAGCTATCATTGTCGATGATGTGTCAGATGCTTGCCTACGACCATTTCGACAAAGTCAACAAAGAAAGCTGGGGGACATGTCATGTCTACAGCTGTGAGAAGGGTCCAACTTCGGCCGAGTAGGATACACTTGGTCACATTTTTGTCCACCTTTTCACATTTTGTACACTTGGTTGCATTTTGTCCTTTGTGCTGGCATGTCACATCATGTGCTTGAACTGGTTCTGCAAACGTGTATTACATGTCTTAAGATGGGCTCTGAAGGGCACCATCAACCGTGTTGAGATCTTTGCTCGGTACCATTGTATCCACTTGGTTAGATTTTGTCCACTTGGCCGTGTTTTGTCTACTTGAACCTCGGAGCAGCATGAGATTTGTTGTTGGAACTTTGGCAAGAAGCTCGTTGCCAGGGATCGGAAGCAACAGCAAATCGATGCTCTCAATGCTAGGCTTGAAGAGACAATTGCTACAGCGCTATCATTGCTCACGGAAAGCAGTCAATTTCATAGGG
>Ga0247734_1001358_pt1 | contig 18779 bp, 10 predicted proteins | sample UWRJL103311B2_FD_180933 | JGI IMG/M metagenome (GOLD analysis project Ga0247734, IMG submission 180933) | Plant litter microbial communities from Arlington Agricultural Research Station in Wisconsin, United States - UWRJ-L103-311B-2 | ecosystem: Environmental > Terrestrial > Plant litter >... | reverse complement strand
CTTACTTTTATCCTGGCCGGTATTTATCCTGCCATGCTCGTTGCCGGATTTAATCCCATTGCAGCTTTACGAGGCCGTTCTACACAGGCAAATGATGCGGGCTTACGTCGGGGATTGGTCGTTTTACAATTTGTACTGGCTACTATTCTTATTAGCGGAACACTGGTTATCGGAAGGCAGCTGCGTTTCATCCGTGAACGTGATTCCGGTTTACAACGGGAGCACATATTTTCGTTCAATGGGAGGAAGTTTTCACAACAGTTTAAACAGGCACTGGCAGGCGAATCCGGGGTTGCAGGAATATGTACCGCAAGTGGTACGCCCATACAAATCGAAGAAGCAACCGGCGGAGTGGATTGGGATGGGAAAGATGCCAACCGTATGGTTATCATGGCTCAAATGAGTATCGACCAGGCGTTTATCCCAAATTTCGGCATTAAACTGGTAGCCGGTCGTAATTTTGATGGAAACGATGGCGATTCCAATCATTTTATTCTGAATGAAACAGCTATAAAACAAGCCGGAATTAAAGATCCTATTGGCAAAAGATTCAAACGTTCGGGTACGGAAGGTAAAATTATTGGCGTTGTCAAAGATTTCAATATTACCACGATCCATGAACCGATCATACCGCTCATTTTATTTAGCTCTCCCAAAAATAACAACTTTGTCCATGTTCGCACCAGCGGCCAGTTGCCATCCGCAACAATAGCGGCTGCCGAAAAATTGTGGAAACAATACGCACCGGAATATCCTTTCGAATATACTTTCCTGGATGAAGATTACAATCGTGATTACAAAGCTGAGCAGCAAACGGGCCAGTTATTTAATTTTTTTGCAGGAATAGCTATCCTGGTTTCTTGTCTCGGACTTTTAGGTTTAGTCGCTTTCACTGCTGAACAGCGCACCAAGGAAATTGGGATACGTAAGGTGCTGGGTGCAACCGTTGCGAACATCACCACTTTGCTGTCAAAGGATTTTATGAAACTGGTAATTATTGCCATTTTGATTGCGTCGCCCATTGCCTGGTTTGCCATGGATTTGTGGTTACAAAATTTTGCTTACAAAATCACCATTGGATGGTGGATGTTTGCCGCTGCTGGCTTACTGGCAGTTATCACAGCTTTATTAACAATAGGTTTCCAAAGTATAAAAGCAGCACTGGCAGACCCGGTGAAAAGCTTGAAAACAGAATAAAGGGATTAAAAGGTTAACAAGTTAACAGGTGAACGCCGCCGGTTAACCTGTTAACCTTTTAACCTGTTAATCTTTAACCCTTTACCCCTTTAAATTATGATTCGGAATTATTTTAAAATCGGATTCAGGGCTTTGCTCAGGAATAAGAGTTATGCCTTTATCAATGTGGCTGGCTTGGCTCTTGGTCTGGCTGCTTGCATTGTCATTTTTTTGGTGGTTCAAAATGAACTGGGTTACGATCGTTTTCATAAAAAAGCCGACCAGACTTACCGCGTAACCGTTCACGGGCTCGACTATAATCCGAGCGTTTCTTTCGCCATTGCACCTGCATTTCGCAATGATTTTCCCGAGGCTGAGCAGGTTTCCCAATATTATTATCAATACAGCGGTTTGCTGAAAGTCGGGCAGGAACGTTATAATGAGGAAGGCTATGCGTTTGCAGATCAGTATTTTACAAAAATATTTGATTTTAACTGGCTTTCCGGAAATCCCGAAACGGCGTTAAAAGAACCTAATACAGTTGTTTTAACAGAAAGTATTGCAGAAAAATATTTTGGTAAAACAGATGTGCTTGGTAAAACAATCAAACTGGATAATTCCAAAGATCTGCGGGTTACCGGTGTGATTAAAGACCTTGCTTCCAATACGCATTTGTCTTTTAAATTTTTGGTATCGTGGGAAACGCTGCGGAAAGAAGTGGAAACTTCAAACTTTTGGTCTATTTCCGGAGGCTATCTTTATGTCGCACTTCCTGCAAATCTTTCAGGTGAAACTGCTTCTAAACGCTTGCCTTCATTTATCAAAAAGAACTGGGGAGAGGACATTGCCAAGAATACAGAACTGATTCTTCAGCCGCTTACAGATATTCATTTTGACCAAAAATACCTGAACCAGATCAGTATGCCGAGATCGAAGCAAACGATTTATGGCCTGGCTGGAATTGCATTATTTATTATTTTAACGGCCTGTATCAACTTTGTAAATCTGGCAACTGCGCAGTCTTTGCAACGTGCCAAAGAAGTCGGAATCCGTAAAACCCTGGGTGCTTACCGGAAACAACTGATTGCACAGGTAATGGGTGAAACGACATTGCTGGTTGGTTTTGCAGTTATTTTTGCATTATTGGCCGTCGGATTTTTCCTCCCATATACAGAGTCACTATTAAACAACCGCATTGAAACTGCAAAGCTTTTTGAGCCGGAAGTCATTGGAGCAATTTTAGCGATCACAATTTCTACGATTCTTATTGCAGGCTTGTATCCGGCATTGATCCAATCAGGATTCCAGCCTGTCAAAGCACTGAAATCAGGCGTTTCAAATCATTCTACCGGGAATTCCTATTTCAGGAAAGGATTAGTAGTTGTTCAATTTGCTATTACACAAGTTCTTATTGTAGGAACCATAGTGGTTGGGAGTCAGATGGATTACTTTTTAAACCAGGATATGGGGTTTGAAAAGGATGCGGTTATCACTTTTGGAACCGGAGGGAAAAAAGAAGTATTGAAACAGGAATTGCTTGATAACAAAGGAATTGAAGCGGTCAGTTTTGCATCTGGTGGACCGGTGTATAATTCTAATTTTGCTCCTTTTTCTTCACCGGAATCAGGAATGACTGAAACGGATGTAACAGAATTGAAGTTTGTGGACGAAAATTATTTTCCCATGTATAAGCTGCAACTTCTGGCCGGTGAGCCAATTACTAAAATTGCGAAAAAAGATTCTATACATAGAGTTGTTGTCAATGAAACTTTAATCAAAAGGTTGGGAATAAAAGATCCTGAAAAAGCAATTGGGAAACGAATATTGATTGCAAATGATCCTGTAATCATAAAAGGTGTTGTACATGACTTTCAAAGCGAATCTAAACACGATAAAATAAGAGCATGTATCCTGATTTATCACCCCGATTTTTTTTGGCAGGCAAGTGTAAAACTTCGTCCTGAAAATATGCGGGAAACCATCGCTTCCATTAATAAAGACTGGTCAGAACTCAATCCTGAATCTTTGTTTTCCTATGAATTTGTAGATGATCATATTGCAAAACTGTATACACAGGAAGGGAAAATGTACAATGCATTCAAGATGTTTTCAGGAATTGCGATTTTGATTGGCTGTTTGGGATTATACGGATTGGTATCGCTCATGGCCGTTCAAAAAACTAAGGAAATCGGAATTCGCAAAGTTTTGGGTGCTTCTGTTCCGGGAATTGTAGTGCTGTTTTTCAACCAGTTTATCTGGCTAATTGCGGTAGCCTTCGTAATTGCAGCACCGCTAGCCTGGTTCACTATGGATAAATGGTTACAGGAATTTGCCTATCACATTTCTATTGGCCCAGGCATTTTCATGATTTCCATTTTAGTAACATTCATCATTGCCGGTTTAACGATTAGTTACCAAAGCATCAGAGCAGCGTTGCTGGATCCGGTAAAAAGTCTTAAAAGCGAGTAGCGGTTAGCTTTTAGCAATTGGCTTCCTTTTGACAGAAATCAAAAAATTAGAATTAGGAATCAAGATTAGTCTTTTACATACAACCAACAGGCTAAAAGTCAACAGCTAATAGCTAAAAGCCAAAAATGATTAAAAATTATCTAAAAATCGCCCTTCGGAACCTGGTTAAAAACAAGGTTTTTTCTGCTATTAATGTTGCCGGACTTGCACTTGGTTTGATCTGTTGTTTGTTCATTTTCCTTTGGGTACAAGATGAAAAGCAGGTAGATAATTTTCATGAAAATGGAAAGGACATATTCACAGTGTACCAAACGACTACTGCGAACGGGAAGGTAGAAGGTACTTATTCTTCGTCACCTTTTGTACCTCCAGGATCTGATCATTATACTTTTGTAATGGAAAATGTAACTGAAACTGTTCCGGAAGTGCAGTATCAGGCATATTATGCGACGGGTTATGAACTGCCTTGGGGCCATCCCGAAACTTTTCAGGTTGGTGATAAAAAAATCAAGCTGGAAGGCTCCCGTGCTGGCGAGGACTTCTTTAAAATATTTAGTTACAAGTTGATCGAAGGTAATGCGGAAACGGCTTTAAGCGATATAAATGGCGTTGCAATTTCCAGAAAAATGGCAGAAATGTTTTTTGGAAATCCTGCAAAAGCAGTTGGAAAAACAATGCGTTTTGAAAACAAGATGAACTTCAAAGTAACCGCAGTTTTTGAAAATGTACCGCGTGAAAGCTCTTTAAAATTTGATTACTTATTCAATTGGGAAGCTCAGAAAACAAAAATTGAATTTGCCACCAATGATGTTCATGTATATTTAAAGCTTGCGGAAAATGCTGATCCCGCGAAGGTGGAAACCAAGATTGATAATTATTTGCAAACCAGATTGGCAAAGAAAGAAGGTATAGTTACACATGCTGGTCTTCAACCGTTTAGAGATAAATACTTGCATGGCAGTTTTGAAAATGGCAAACCTGAAGGCGGCCGGATTGAATATGTCAGGATATTTAGCGGTGTTGCCCTTTTTATACTGATAATCGCCTGTATCAACTTCATGAATTTATCCACAGCCCGTTCTGTAAAACGCGCAAAAGAAGTTGGTTTAAGGAAAGTTGTAGGTTCATCGAGAACAAATCTCGTATTACAATTTTTTGGAGAATCCCTGCTTTTTGCATTATTGGCAATGATTGTTTCAATAGCTTTTTTACTTCTTTTACTGCCGTCTTTCAATAGTTTTACAGGTAAGAATATTGCTTTTCCAGTTAATCAGCCTACATTTTGGGTATTTCTGACTTGCCTATTATTCATCACCGGTGTTGTTGCCGGCAGTTATCCGGCGCTATATCTCTCTTCACTGAAACCGGTCCGGATTTTAAAAGGAGTTGTCACTTTTACAAAAGGTGCTTTATGGTTTAGAAAAGGCCTGACCGTCTTTCAGTTTGCGCTTTCAATTATACTGCTTATTGCTACAATTGTCATTTCACGGCAAACCAATTTTGTTCAAAATACACATCTTGGATTTGATCGTGAAAACCTGATTTACATTCGTATTGAAGGTGAACTGATGACCAGAAATAATTACCTGTTATTTAAGGACCGTGTTTCTGAATTAGCAGGAGTTGCCATGGTGGACCGGAGTACGGAAGCACCGCACAATATGGGGTTTTTGATAGCAGATGCCATTAATTGGGAAGGGAAAGAGAAGAATTCCGCCGTGTTTTTCAACCCAGCGTCTGTCGGTCTGGATTTTGTCAAATTAATGGATCTGAAAATCGTAGAAGGACGCGATTTTTCAAGAGCAAATAGTACCGATTCAACCGATGCCTTCATGATCAATGAAGAAGCGGTGAAGCAAATGGGTTTGAAAAATCCGATTGGTAAATGGATATCGGCGTGGAATAAGAAGGGGCATATTATTGGAGTACTGAAAGATTATCATACACAGTCATTGCATGAGCCGATCAAACCTTTAATCATTGATGTCAAAGAAAGCGAGTATTTTGGTGTTATTGTCATTCGTACCAAACCTGGCAAAACCACGGAAGCACTTGCAGGTATCGGTAATATTTACAAGGATATCAATCCTGATTTTCCATTCAATTACCAGTTTCTTGATCAGGAATTTGACAAACTTTATCGCAGTGAACAGGTTATAGCCAAACTTTCAAATCTATTTGCACCTCTTGCAATTATTATTTCATGTCTGGGTTTATTGGGACTGGTAATATTTTCAGCCGAACAGCGAACTAAGGAAATTGGGATTCGTAAAGTCCTTGGCGCTTCCATTGCGAGTGTTGTTACATTACTTTCCACTGATTTTTTCAAACTGATACTGATTGCTATTTGCATCGCTTCGCCCGCTGCGTGGTATGTGATGAATCAATGGCTTCAAAGTTTTGCCTATAAAATTAGTATTGAATGGTGGATTTTTGCCTTGGCTGGTTTTCTGGTTTTGTCCCTGGCACTACTAACCGTTTCTTTTCAAAGTGTAAAAGCAGCGCTGATGAATCCGGTGAAAAGCTTGCGAAGCGAGTAAAAAGGGGTTAAGGGTTAAAAGCCGGGGGGCCGGTGCCGTCAAAAGGTTAACGGCGGACAGTCCCTGCGGTTGAAATATAATCCAATTAATTTCTAACTTTTAACTATACAGCGTAACCATCAGCGCATTAGCCTTTTAACCCGTTAACCTTTAACCCTTTTCCAAATGTTAAATAACTATTTCAAAATCGCATTCCGGACTCTTTTTAAGCATAAGGTTTATTCGCTTATTCATCTGACCGGGCTTTCTATTGGTCTTTGGGCTTGTGTGATGGTGGCGACGGTAGTTATTGACGACTTGTCGTACGACACGCAATGGACCCGCAGCAATGATCTTTTTCGTATTAATTCCAACAATAAAATGGGAGAGGGACTTACTGATCGGTTCCCTTCCACCTTTGCCGGACTGCCTCCTGCATTGAAAAAAAACTATCCGGAAGTAGAATCCTACTCGCAGTTATTTACAGGCGATTTGGATCTGAGATTGAAGGAAAATGATTTTGATGGTGTTAAAGCTCTGGCTCTGCATGCTGACACCACATTTTGGAACATGCTTGATATCAATATTTTACAGGGAAATCCCCGGCAATATGTTGAAGAACAGGGAAATCTGATTATTTCTAAAACTTTCAGTGAAAAGTATTTCCCGGGTCAGGATCCTGTTGGCAAAATAATTTATGATATGCCAAAATATGCGGAAAAAGCAAAGCCATTTCTGATAACTGGTGTTATGAATGATCTTCCTTACAACAGCCATCTTCGGGCAGATGTTATTTGGCTTCATAAAGGCAGGGTTGAAGAATTAAATGCAAATGGAGGAGGTACGTTTTCCCAGAATTATATTTTGATGAAACCAGGCACTGACATGGCAAAGTTTACCAATAAAGTAAATAAATGGTATAAAAACTTTGTAAAAAGAGACAATTCCTATGCGTACGATTTTCAGCCAATGAAAAATATTTATCTGCATTCTGATTTTGCTGACCGGCAGACTACGAAAGGAAATGCAGCTAATATTTTCATTTTTTCAGGAGTTGCTTTGTTGTTATTATTTATCGCCTGTGTCAATTTTATTAATCTGATCACGGCAAGAGCATTTACCAGATTGAAAGAGACTGGTATACGAAAAATTTTGAGTGGATCGAAATACCAGATTATTCTTCAGTTCCTGTCTGAAACTTTATTGATTTTTGCAATCGCCATTATAATCGCTGCCCTTATTTATCAGCTTTCTCTGCGTTCGGTTGAAGATTTTCTTGACCATCGTCTCGTTCAAACCTTCACCACTAACTGGTCACTTGCTGCTTACGCCATTGCGATTATATTTGTAACGGCAATTCTGACTGGCTTATATCCCGCTTGGCTGATATCAGCTTTAAAACCGGCCAACACATTAAAAGGAGTTCTTTCGTCCTCTCTTTATGGACAAAACTGGTTACGTAAAAGTCTGGTTGTGGTCCAATTTTCCATTTCGCTTATCGTGCTTTTGGCCATGATAGTGGTAAGGCAACAACTTGGGTTTATGGAGAAAAAGGATATTGGGTTTAATAAAAGCAACCTTTTAAGCATTGATTACATTTCCTGGGACGGCAAGAGCGATGCCTTCAAAAATGAATTGTCGGCCATACCAGGCGTTACAAGTGCAAGTGTATCGCAATGGATTCCCACGCAAGGCGCTGGATTTATGTCAAAAGATATTGAAGATCCTTCCAATTCTAAAAATAAAGTGAAGGTTTGGTATGTATCCGGAGATGTAAATCTGGCAGAAACACTTGGATTAAAATTGGTAAAAGGGAGATTGTTAAATAAGAAATTTACTACTGATGCTATTAATACAGATTCTCTTCAAAATGCGGACTGGGGAAAATACGAGGAAACAACCAAACTGCAAATGTCGATGATCACAGAATCTGCGGCCAAAATCCTGCACATTAAAAATCTGAATGAACAAATAAAAGATGCCAATACAATACCGGTCGGAATTGTGGAGAATTTTAACAACGAATCTCTGCATGAACCGTTAAAACCGACTGTTATTATTGCCCAGCGGTCTTCGCAATACGGCGGTATGCTGATCAGGATTATGCCCGGAACTGAAAAGCAGGTAATAACAGCTATTCAAAAACTATGGAAAAAATTCTATCCCGTCAAACTGCTGGATATTAATCCAGTAGACGAAATGCTTGGCAAACAATATGAAGCAGAAGCCCGCTTACACCAGCTTTTCATCTTTTTCAGCAGTCTGACTATGTTTTTATCGGCATTAGGAATCTTTGGATTGGTAGTTCAGGCGGCAGAGCAACGTTCAAAAGAAGTCGGAATCCGAAAAGTTCTTGGAGCATCCGTGGCTGGTATTGTTGTGTTACTTTCTAAGGATTTTGTCAAACTGGTATCAATAGCCATTATTATTTCCTCACCTATTGCCTGGTATGGAATGGATAAGTGGCTGCGAAAATATCCTTATCGGATAGAAATCAACCTTTGGATATTTGCAATAGCCGGTTTGACAGCATTGTTAATCACCTTTTTAACAGTAAGTTATCAATCCTTTAAAACCGCAATGATGAATCCGGTGAAAAGCTTGAAAAGTGAATAAGAAGAAAGGTTAACAGGTTAACCATTAACTTATTAACCCTTAACCTTTCTTGAATATTTTTGATGGTTCAAAATTTACCTAATAAACCGGCTTTGAAAATCTGTTTCTTAAAAAATAATCCATCAATAACAGACCACTTATTGCAATTAAAGACATGCTATAAATAGGAGGAAGAGCGATAATGTTATGAGAAAAGATTGTAAGTACGCTATTTGAACTCGTTATTCCAGATGAAGTATTTGGTGTTTCTCTGGCAAAAGAGTAGTAAAAACTTAGTAGTGTAATCAATACAATGCTTGCGGCTGCTACCAGATACCAGGTTTTTTTGCTGATAATAGGTTCTGCAACAATTTTATAAGCGGGAACTTCCACAGCAGACATCACATTTGCCATAAAATCGGCAGATGGTTTTTCAATAGCGTTTTGCTGTAATAAAGATTTTAATTCAGCATTAACGACCATTTCACTCTGAATTTCCAGCTGAACTCCATGCATAACGAATTCAGTAAAACCAGGCGATGGAGATTCTATACCAGCTTCCTGAATCAGTTTTTTGAATAAATCGTCTTTACTGTTTTCCATTTTACTCATCTTTATTTGCCAAAGGATTTGCCACCTAACAGTGACTAATATTCACATTAAAAACTGTAATTCTTTCTCAAGTATTTTCCTGGCCCGAAATAATTTTACTTTAATATTTGAAGCATTCAACCCCGTAATTTCTTCAATTTCCTTAACTGTGTTTTCATTTATATAAAACAACGTTACCAATAATGCTTCTGCTTCAGGAAGTTTTTGAATAGCTTTTTTGATGAAATATCGTTGTTCATTTGCCTGTAATAATTCCAGTTGCGGCGAGGAATAATCGTAGGTAAAGTTATTGTTTAAATCTTCGTCAATTGAAAAGGTCAAAACCTTATTTTTTTGCAGTTTTGAGACAGAAGTTCTGTAAACAATGGTATATAACCAGGTTGAAAATTTTGAATTTCCCTGAAACGTATTTAATTGCTGATAAGCCTTTACAAAACTTTCTTGCGCTGCATCTTCTGCATCCTGTGAATTCCTAAGGATTTTTAAAGCAATTGTATAGGCCATATCCTTATATCTGTTCACCAGAAATGTAAAGGAAGCCGGGTCTCCGTTTTTTATTTTATTGATATAGACCTGGTCTTCAAATAGTTTCATTGGCGTCGGTTAGCTTTTGGCAGTTAGCTGATAGCTTTTTGCAATTGTTAAGGTATAATAATTAGTTATTTTATATTTTTTGGTTAGACAGAATTTTAGTTAAACAGGTTACAGCTTTTCGCAATTTTTATATTTCTGATTTTTTTTATGTCAAATCTGTAACCAGTTTTCCAGTTTGTATGTCAAATGGGTATAACGAAACAGATACATTTTTAAAATGAATGATATGCCAGGGTTAGATGATTTCAAACACATTATTATATCCATTGCCTCCATAGCAGCAATTTTTGGAATTCTCTATGTATTTCTGATGACGCGTTATAAGGAACGCATGGCAATGATTGAAAGAAATGTTGGTGCTTCCTTGTTTGTAAGTAAAGATAACGCAATCTCCCCAACCCTTAAATTCGGAATGTTGTTTGTCGGTATTGCATTAGGAATATTGATGGCAAGTGTAATACATACTTATTCGGATCTCAGCATGGGTATTTGTCTGCTTTCCATGATTTTTCTCTTCGGTGGCATCAGCCTGATCCTTAATTTTATTATTGAGAGAAAATTGGAGAACAAAGAATAGCTAACAAATTCGCGTCTATCCAATGTTCATTTTAAGTGAATCATTAATCCTGAACGGCTGAGAAACTCAATTTTTAAACAAATAATATAATCCTGAAAATTAAGTTATAAATATTGACATAGTACCTTGCAATGCAAAGTACCTTTTTATATATTTGCTATGTAAAATTGATAACCAGCCATGAAATAATTTAAGCAGGCCATTCGGCATCCTAACTACTCAGAATTTATTTATTGATCAGTCCTTTAAAAAGAGCATTTGCTCTTGACAGGATTTCTATTGCCTTTTAAATCTATTAGCCATCAAAAATTTATGAAAATGAAAACATCAATTATTATCGCCCAACTGCTCCTGATTTTATTAGGATTTTTCGCTTTCAAAAAAACAGCATTGGCTCAAACGCCTGCTGCGGATTACAGGATTACCGGAATAATTGCAGATTCTGTTTCACAAAAAAAGCTGGATTTTATTACCGTTAATTTGATCACAGATGAGAATATAGCGATCAAAGTTGATTATAGTAAAGAGAATGGATCCTTCGCATTTTCAGGATTAAAACCTGTAAAATACAGTGTTGTAATTGTTGGTGTGGGTTACAAAAATAAAATGGTCCAGGTTGATCTTACAGATTCTACCAAGAGAATTATTAATCTTGGAACAATTGTGATAAGTCAGCAAGTAGTTGGTTTGAAAGAAGTTACGGTTACGGCAGCGAAGCAGATTATTAAACAGGAAGTAGACCGGATTTCTTATGATTTACAGGCTGATCCGGAAAGTAAAGTATTTAGTGTGCTGGATATGATGCGAAAAGTGCCGTTTTTGTCACTGGATGCCGACAATAATATTTTGTTAAAAGGCAATACGGATTTCAAAATATTGATCAATGGAAAGCCGTCGAGCATGGTTGAAAGAAGTTATAAAGAGATTTTACGAAGTATGCCCGCTTCTTCCATTGAACGAATTGAAGTGATTACAACGCCTCCTGCCAAATATGATGCAGAAGGTTTGGCCGGAATTATCAATATTATTACCAATAAAAAAGTGGATAATGGTGTCAATGGTTCTGTCAATATCAGCGAACGGTTTCCGGTTGGCGGGCCTGGAGTTGGCGGATCTTTTTCGGCTAAACTGGGTAAATGGGGTATGTCGGGTTTTGCCGGCGGAAGCATTTATAATACGCCTGAAATATCTAATTCAATTAACCGGACAACATACAGTTCTGCCTCGACCAATCTTGCTCAAAACGGAGTAAGTCAATCCGATAGCAGAAGTGGTTATATTGGTTATGAAGTTAGTTATGAGGTTGACAGTCTGAATCTTATATCAGGGCAGTTTAATATAAACGGAAATAAATCGAAAGGTTCAGGAATGCAAAATTCATTGTTAAATGGGTTTGAAGGAGTTTTACAACAATATAATCTTGCCAATAAATACAATGGTAATGGAAATGGAATGGATGCCGCACTGAATTATCAAAAAGGATCAAAAGCGGATAAAAATCGATTATTAACTCTTTCTTATCGTTATTTCAGATTTGCCAATATACAGAATAGTAACCTGTCCATATCCGATCGTATCAACTATAATGTACCGGATTATCAGCAGATAAATGATCAGGATTTTTCGGAGCAGACTTTCCAGGTTGATTACGTTTACCCGGTAAAAAAACTAAGTATTGAAGCGGGTCTTAAAGCAATATTAAGGGACAATAAAAGTGATTTTGGTTACAGCTCATTTAATTCAGAAACTGGTCAGTTTGAACTTGATCCAGGTTTTAGTAATAAATTTACCAATACTCAAAATGTGTATGGCGTATATAATACGTATCAGTATAATTTTAAAAAATGGAGTGTAAAGGCAGGAGCACGTATCGAACAAACCGTGATCAGCGCTGATTTTATTTCAACAGAATCAAAGGTGAAAAGGGATTATCTGAATGTGATTCCATCTGTTTCTATTAACAGAAAACTCAAAGGAAACAGCGCTTTGAACCTGGGCTATACACAAAGAATCCAACGGCCGGGAATTTATCAGCTGAATCCTTTTGTAGACCGGTCAAATCCGAACTTTGAACGGACAGGAAATCCTGATTTAAGGCCAGCTCAGGTAAATGATGTTCAGCTTGGATTCAACTGGTCCAAAAAAGCTTCAGTGAATTTTGGCCTGGGTTATACTTTTTTCAGGGATTTGATTTTTCCGGTTTCTGTATATGATTCCACAAGCAAAATTACCCGCACAACTTTTGGTAATACGGGCCATGCCAAACTACCGCAGGCAAACCTGAATATTAATTTACCAATCACAAAAAAATGGAATTTCAGTCTGAATACCAGGGCTGCTTATGGTATGGTGGAAGGAATTGTAAACGGGATTTTGATCAAAAATGAAGGGCTTATGTATAATATTAATGTTTCGACTGGCTATAAGTTCCAAAAAGAATGGCTTATCAATGCTAACCTGAATGCGAATGGACCCAATGTTAATTTGCAGGGAACATCCAATACAATGGTAAGTTCTTCATTTAGTGTAAATAAGGATGTTATCAAAGATAAACTGTCGTTTGCAGCTTCATGCAGTAACCCATTTACAAAATTCAGGAAAGATCACCGTGAAACATTCGGCCCGGATTTTAACCAGATAAATGACAGACGTGATTATTTCCGGTCATTTAATGTCAGTTTGAATTACAAATTCGGAAAACTGAAAGACGCGATCAAGAAAAATAAAAGAGGAATCCGGAATGATGATGTGCAGAGTGGGAGTTAGTATGGGCAATCGGCTTTGGTACTGAACTTATAGTTAGTTGTAGAAAGCTGGTAAATGCTGTTTGATAAAAATGCTTATATATTTACAGCATGAGTAAGCAACACACCACTATACATGACAACTTTATCAGAGCTATTTTATCAGATAAGGTTGTCGCAATCAGTTACTTTGAAAACTATTTGCCTTCATTTGTTTCTGAACAATTAGACTTTTCCACCTTAACGCAAATTCCGGATACTTATCTTTCTGAAAAATTGCGGAAAACCATGTCTGACATTGTTTACACTTGTCATAAGAAGGCGGGAAAAGGAGAAATAAAAGTATCATTATTAATTGAGCACAAGAGTTATATTGATAAATACACTCCAGTTCAAATTGGTGGATATATTTTCTCAGGTTTACAAAAACAACTGGATAATAAAGAAAAATTATCAATCATTATTCCTGTTTTGTTGTACCATGGAAAAGGAAAATGGGAGTATCAGCCTCTTTTAAGTCTTTTTGAAAATGTGGACCCTGAATGGAATTCATTTGTTCCAAATTTCGACTATATTTATAATAATTTAGGTGAAATCCGTGATGAACAGGTAGAAGCGTTGAACAATAAATTTCTTGCTGCATCTTTACTGTCCTTAAAGCATACATTTCAGGAAGATTGGCTAGGGCTACATATCCTACGAATGTTATTTTTAGCAGAGGAAGCACCTAAGAACTTGCAAAAAAGTTTTGCTGTTTATCTATTTGAGAGAAGTAAGTTAAGTGGAAATGCCATTACACAATTATTGCAATCGTTGCCATTAATATTAAAAGAAACAGTTATGAGCACTGCAGAATCATTTGTTGAAAAAGGAAAAAGAATTGGAATAGAAAGAGGTATCAAAGAAGGTCTTGAAAAAGGTCTTGAAAAAGGCATCGAAATGGGTAAAGCAGACGTTATTACAAGCCTTTTGTTAAATACAGATTTTACCATTTCTAAAATAGCAATGCTTTCCAATGTATCGGAAGATTTTGTTGTTAAGATACAATCACAAATTAGCAACGTAAAATAATCGTTTACCAAATATAAGCGCATATTCTTTCAATGTATTGCCACTTTTCGCTCTGAATAAAATTGCTCATGCTCGACAATTTTATTCAGAGCTTTTTGCTGTAAGCAGTCGATATCTCATCTTCAAAAGTCCATTACGGAGAACCATTTAATCCTTTTCAATCTCGTCAGCGTAAGTCTGTAATTCTGGCTTGCGCTGACGAGTTGCATGTTTAACTAATTATTATTTCTTTTAATACATAGTTATAAATGTAAAATCAGCTTTTATATTTCAGTAAATATTTATTTTGATAAACCTCTCCTAATCCATACACGTCCATGAATTTATTCAGGATTATTATTTTTGTTTTTTTAGAAGTAATATTTTTTGGATATAACAGTCAGGGGCAATCAACTGAAAAGTCCAGCTCCTTCGTTCATGGCAGCCTGGAAGCTGGCGCCATCGTTTCAACAGATTCACGCACGCCTTTTTGGTTACGGACTAATGTTTACGGAATTATTCCTAATCAGGCTCCGGTCGGAATTATTCAGGCAAGTATCTTCAAAAATTATGATAAACCTGACAGCATTTCAAAACGACGTCGCAAGTTTGACTGGGGATATGTTGTAAATCCTGTTGTAACTTATGACCGGGAAAATAAATCCAGGATTGTACTGCCGGAAGCACATTTTAAAATCAGGTTTAAATCAATCGAATTTTATGCTGGTCGAAGGCGTGAATTAATGGGATTGGGAGATTCAGTTTTATCATCCGGTTTTTATGCAGTTTCAGGGAATGCGCTTCCTATTCCTAAAATTCAGCTTGGCACAGTTGGTTACGTGCCTATTGCATTTAGAAAATTCTTGTCCATTAATGCCGGGTTTTCGCATGGCTGGATCAATACGCCTCCATACATTTATGGTGCCCGTTTACATCAAAAATATCTTTATTTCCGGCTTGGAAAACCGGTTTCAAAAGTCAGGTTTTATTTTGGGATCAATCACCAGGCCATGTGGTCGGGACATTCAGAGTATTTGCGGCAAAATCCGGATCTGGCATTAAACGGACAGTTACCGGATTCGTGGAACCTGTATAAATTTGTAGTATTGGCTTACACGCCAAAAAACTGGTTTCAAAAAGCAGGGTATACTTCGTTTGACAGCTATCGGATTGGCAACCACGTTGGGAGTTATGATGCAGCTCTTGAAACGCGCATAAACGGGAACAAACTTTTGTTTTATTATCAGCACGCTTACGAAGATGTATCCAGTCTTTTATTTAAAAATGCACCTGATGGATTATGGGGAGCAAGTCTGGAATTACCGACTGGAAATAAAACAGGAGCTTTTAAATTTACACGTCTAACAATGGAATTCCTGACGACCAAAGATCAGTCGGGTTCCCAGTTTTATATTCCTGGCAGCACATATCAGGGAGCCGATAATTATTATAACCATAGTCAATATACAGAAGGCTGGTCATATTCTGGCGCTACAATTGGTACGCCTTTTATTGCTCCGGCTAAAGATCTGGATTCGTCGAAGCCGCTGGCACCCCGGTTCTTTCCTAATAATCGGGTCAACATGTTTTATTTGGGTGCTCAGGGAAAATACCGCAAATCTTTACTGACGTTCAGGGCCTCGTATAGCCGTAACTTTGGTATGCCGGGAGATGAATTTACTTCACCCAGGGGACAGTTTTCTTCTCTTTTATCTGCCCAATTTCCTGTTGTAAAATGGTATAATACAACCATTGTAACTAAATTATCCCTCGATAAAGGCGACTTATTTCCTAACTCTTTTGGTGGTTATCTTGGGATCAGAAAAAACTGGTAATATTCAATTTTTCTCTTCCGTTCACCCATGAACAAAACTGTTCGTATTCGGACAATTTATGATAATAAAATTCTTTTAAATATTTGATTTATAATTGGTTATAAATCTGGCATAAGTTTGTTGCATGATATACTGCGGCATTAAGTTTAAGAATAATTCTTACTTTTTGTACACTGTAAAATAACCTGCTTCAAATTGAGTATGCTGAAAAATTATTTAAAAATCGCTTTTCGTAATATTTGGAAAAATAAAGTTTTTTCAGCTATCAATATAATGGGATTGGCCATTGGTATGGCTGCGTGTATTGTTATTATGCTTTTCGTTTTTTACGAACAAAGTTTTGATAAAATACATAGCAAAAATATATACCGTCTTGGTGAAGTCCAGAAGTATGAAGGAATGGTAGCGCCGCAAAAAGTGGCTTTATCTATGTTTCCAATGGGACCAGCCTTACAAAACGATTATCCTGAAATTAAGAGTTTTACGCGTATAAATTCTTCTAAAAAAGTACTTGTAGCTAATCAGGAAAAAAGAATTGAATTACCTGAAATTTTATGGGTTGATGCTAATTTCTTTCAAATGTTTGATTATAAATTATTTGAAGGAGAAAAATCAAATGTTCTAAAAGAACCAAATAGTGTTGTACTTTCTAAGAAAAGTGCTGCCAGTATATTTGGGTCTCAAAATCCTGTTGGACAATCCATTGTAAGTTACGGACGTGATACGCTGGCTTTTAAAGTGACCGGGATCATGGAAGATATTCCTGCCAATTCACATCTACAATTCGACGCATTATTTTCTTTCAATACGATTATCAAGCCCGATTTTATGCAGAATTGGGGAGGAAACTGGCTGGTAACATATCTTGAACTGTCGCCTGGTGCCAACATTGCAAGCCTGGAGAAAAAATTCCCTTCATTTCTTAAAAAACACATGAAAGAAGGGGGCTGGAAATATTATGAATTATTTTTACAGCCGCTCGCCGATGTTCATGCAAAGTCAGTTGATCTTACCCATGATTATGTCAATTTTCAAAAGTTCGACCGGATCTATACTTATATTTTTTCGGTCATTGCTATTATCGTATTGATTATTGCTTGTGTCAATTTTATGAATTTATCCACTGCCCGATCTACCGGAAGAGCCAAGGAAGTGGGTATTCGTAAAGCAATTGGTGCACAAAGATATCAGCTTGCAGGTCAGTTTATCGGTGAGTCGGTTTTACTTTCATTTATTGCATTGTTCCTGGCAGTGTGTGCTGTGAAGTTACTTCTGCCATCAGTGGCTCATTTTAGTCAGCGGCAGCTTGATTTTTCAATTTTCAGTAATCCGGGTCTTATGACAGGTATTATTGCGGGAGCTATTTTGATCGGTATATTTTCGGGATTGTATCCAGCCGCATTTCTGTCCGCATTTGAACCTATTAAAGTACTGAAAGGCACTTTAAGAACAGGCAAAAGTGTTTTTAGGAATACTTTGGTAATTGCACAATTCAGCAGCGCAGTGTTTTTAATTATTGCTACTGGTTTTGCAGTCAAACAGCTTCAATACATGCAGCATAAAGATCCGGGTTTTGATAAAGAGCAGGTTATAATTGTCCCGCTTGATGCTAAATCAGGCCCAAAATATCAGTCACTTAAAGAAGAATTACTTTCAAGTTCATTGATAGAAAGTGTAACCGGTTCGGGGCAACGGCTGGGCAATAATTTCCATCAGACCGGCGTAAAGTTTAAGGGAGACGGCCCAATGAAAGAAATGGCTTCTTCACAGGTTGTGGTCGATCCGGATTATTTATCATTATACAGAATAAAGCTGGTGGCAGGTCGTAATTTTTCTAATGAAGCTTCTGAAAATGCCAAAACTTATATCATTAATGAATCTTTGGCAAAAGAATTATTAAAGGATACACCAAAAACAGCTATTCAAACACTAATTGGAAAAAGTTTTGGTTTTGGGGGAATGGATTCGCTTGGAACGATTGTAGGTATTGCAAAGGATTTTAATTTTAATTCTATGCATCACAAAATTGAAACGCTATGTCTGTTTAATCAGAAAAACTGGGGATACAGCGAAATGTCAGTGCGTATTAAAGGTAAAGACGCAAAACAGGCAATTGCTTCCATGCAGTCGATCTGGAACAGTCAGGTTCCTGAAAAACCTTTCACTTATTCCTTTCTAGATGAACATTTTTCTGAATTGTATAGGTCTGATAGTCAAGTGAGTAAAATTATTGGTATTCTGGCTGGCCTGGCGATATTTATATCCTGTCTCGGGCTGTTTGGACTGGCATCCTATTCAGCAGAACGAAGAGTAAAAGAAATAGGGGTGCGCAAAGTAATGGGTGCGTCGGTAGGTGGAATTGTAGCATTACTTTCAAAGGATTTTATGAAACTGGTGATTATTTCAATTCTGATTGCGTCACCTGTTGCCTGGTGGGCTGTTAGTTCCTGGTTACAGGATTTTGCTTACCGGATTGACATAGAATGGTGGGTTTTCCTTTGCGCTGGCTTATTAGCGATAGGTATTGCGCAACTTACGGTTAGTTTTCAAAGTATTAAAGCAGCATTAACAAATCCAGTCAAATCACTTCGGTCGGAGTAGGGGCAGA
>Ga0247734_1001357_pt1 | contig 18782 bp, 16 predicted proteins | sample UWRJL103311B2_FD_180933 | JGI IMG/M metagenome (GOLD analysis project Ga0247734, IMG submission 180933) | Plant litter microbial communities from Arlington Agricultural Research Station in Wisconsin, United States - UWRJ-L103-311B-2 | ecosystem: Environmental > Terrestrial > Plant litter >... | reverse complement strand
CCTGAGCGGCTTGCCAGCCGTAGGTTCCGCCGCGCATCCAGTGGTTGGTGTTTTTAATGGCTACACAGCCGATACCATTGGCTTTTGCCAAAGTGATGGCCCTATCCATACTAAAGCGGGCGTTGAGCATACCGGGGGCAAGGTTGCCATCCCATTGTTCAATAGCACCGAAAGCGTTTATGAGGGATGGTTCGGCAGAGGGGTTTACAAGTGCTTCTTTAACATACTGTACAAACACCGGGAAACGGTTGAGGCCGTGCGTGGCAACGCCATCGCGACTGTTATCAGCAAAAATGCCGGCGCAGGCGTCCGCTTTGGCATCGCTGAAGTTGAGGGTAAGCAATATGCGCTTAAATTCGGCTTTGAGTTGTTGATAGGAGATGAGCATGCGCACAAGTTAAAAGTCTTGCTCCAAAAAAGCGTAAAAAATGGCGGGCGAATTTTTAAATAAGCAATATCTATTAAAATTGGTTCTTAAAATAATACGCGGGCAACGGAGTTATATTAACTGGCAAACGCAGGTTTGTAAGGGGATTTTCTATTTTTGCAACAATTAACCGGAATGAGGATAAAAAATATTTTTTGGTATTTGCTGGGGATGCTTCTTTTATGTGTGGCGGTAAATTCCTGCAAAAAAGATAATAACGATAATATTACGAACTTATTAACCAAAGGCAGATGGCAACTGGCATCGATGCAGGTTTACCATTTTATAGGCGATAGCCAAATAAGTACCGATACACTCAACACTGATTGCGATACCACGCAACTTTTTACATTTTTTAAAGATAAAGTGTGTACCTACACTAATTACGATTGTAAGGTGCAGCCTATAGCGCGCGGCACCTGGAGTTTGTCGGATACTAAACTGGTTTTAAACGCCGATATTACTTGCCAGGATAATAGCGTAGCGGGCAGTTTAAAGCCGTTTTTGAATGCACAGATCCAAAACCTGGGCGATTTTTCGCTGGTGGTGCAAACCGGGGATACACAAAATTATTACTCGCCAACACAGCCCCGTACTATTTACCGTTACGCCTTTATACGGCAAAAAGAGGTTACTACGCAATAATTAGTTAAATTTTTATAATTTGCATAACTAAAGCTACCAGCTATTTTGAAAAAGAGAATTGCCATTTTTGCTTCAGGGTCGGGTTCAAACGCTCAAAAGATAATGGAGCATTTTAAACGGAACGCCGATGCCGAGGTGGTTTTGATACTCACCAACAACCCGCAAGCCTACGTTTTGCAGCGTGCAGACAACTTTGAGATCCCATCGCATATATTTAACCGCCAGGAGTTTTACGAAACCGACGATGTAATAAACCTGCTGAAAAACCTGCAGGTAGATATTATAGTACTGGCCGGCTTTTTATGGCTGGTGCCAAAATCGCTGCTGGCGGCGTTCCCCAACAAAATAATTAACCTGCACCCCGCCTTATTACCTAAATACGGCGGCAAAGGTATGTATGGCGATAATGTGCACAAAGCCATACTGGCAGCGGGCGAAGAAGAATCGGGCATTACCATCCATTTTGTAAATGCCGAGTTTGATGAAGGCGAGATCATCCACCAATCACGTTTTAAAATAGAACAGGGCGATAATTTAGAGATGGTGAAATTTAAGGGGCAGCAGTTAGAGCATCAGCATTTCCCGAAGGTTATAGAGGGACTGTTGAAGAAGATGAGATCGTAGTGATTAGAGGCTGGAGATTAGAGATTAGGCTACGAATTGCATTATAATTTAGAGTTTAGTTATAAATACGAATAACTCAATGGGAAGTTTTATGGATCTGGAGGTTTGGAAGAAATCGCGAATCTTGAGAAATAACATTACGGAGCTTGTCAAATCATTTCCATCTGAAGAAAAATATCGTTTAACAGATCAAATTATACGCTCATCCCGTTCAGTTGGGAACAATATTGCTGAAGGGCACGGCAGATTTCACTACTTAGATGCTTCCCGCTTTTTAACCAATGCCCGTGGCTCTTCATCAGAAACAATAGACCACCTTATAATTGCGCTTGATAATAAAATTATCACGGAAAAGAGTTTTGAAGCACTAAAGTTGGATTGTGAAGAAATAAGCAAAATGCTAAATGGCTATATAAGCTATCTGAAAAACAAGGCAAATGAGAAATAGTCAATATGTAAAATAAGCGATTAGGCGGGGGAATTCACTTACCTTGTTTTATAGGCATGTCATATCTATCTGCCTAATCTCTAATCTTTAACCTCATAAAAGCAACCTTAAAAAAACCTAATCTCTAATCGCCAATTTCTAATCTCTAATTACTACCTTTGCGGCTCAAAAAACGCCCTGCAAATGAGCCAGTCTGTTCAAATCAAAAATGCCCTTATTTCTGTTTATTACAAAGACAACCTCGAGCCGATAATTCACGAGCTGAACCGCCTTGGTGTCAACATATATTCAACCGGTGGTACCGAAACTTTTATCCGCGACCTTGGGGTTGATGTGATTGCTGTTGAGGACCTTACCTCGTACCCATCCATTCTGGGTGGCCGCGTAAAAACCCTGCACCCTAAAGTGTTCGGCGGTATTTTATCGCGCCGCGGCTTAGCCAGCGATGAGCAGCAGCTTGCGCAGTACGAAATCCCTGAGATTGACCTGGTAATTGTAGACCTGTACCCATTTGAAGAAACCGTAAACTCCGGCGCAGGCCAGGAAGATATCATCGAGAAAATAGATATCGGCGGAATTTCTTTGATCCGCGCAGCAGCCAAAAACTTTAAGGATGTAGTTATTGTAGCATCTAAGAACGATTACGGTATTTTAGAAGAGATCCTAAAAAGCCAGGAAGGTGCTACTACTATCGATCAGCGCCGTACGTTCGCCCAAAAAGCGTTCAACATCTCGTCTAACTACGATACGCACATTTTCCAATACTTCGACCAAACCGAGCCGATGCCTGTGTTTAAACAAAGCATCCAAAGCAGCCAGGTTTTACGTTATGGCGAAAACCCGCATCAGAAAGGTACCTTCTATGGTAACCTGGATGCCATGTTCACCAAGCTGAACGGTAAAGAACTTTCTTACAACAACCTGGTAGATGTTGATGCTGCCGTTGCGTTGATTGATGAGTTTACCGAGCCAACTTTTGCTATCTTAAAACATACCAACGCATGCGGTATCGCCAGTCGCTCTTTTATTAAAGAAGCATGGATAGACGCTTTAGCCTGCGACCCGGTTTCTGCCTTTGGCGGTGTGCTGATTGCTAACGAAGAGATTGACGCAGCTACCGCTACCGAGATAGACAAGATCTTTTACGAGGTATTAATTGCGCCTGCTTATACAGATGAGGCCATTAAAATATTATCAGCCAAAAAGAATCGCATTGTGCTGATTCGCCAGAAGGTGGAGCTGCCGCTTAAGCAGTTTAAAACCTTGCTGAACGGTGTTATTGAGCAGGATAAAGACCTGGTTGTAGAAAGCCCGGCCCAGATGAACTCTGTTACTACCAAACAAGCCACTGCCGAAGAACTGAAAGACCTGTACTTTGCCAATAAAGTGGTTAAGCATACCAAATCTAACACCATTGTTTTTGCTAAAAATAACCAGCTGATGGCGAGCGGTGTGGGCCAAACCTCACGTGTAGATTCGTTAAAGCAGGCAATTATTAAAGCCGAAAGCTTTGGCTTTGATCTGAATGGCGCCGTGATGGCGTCTGATGCGTTCTTCCCTTTCCCGGATTGTGTGGAGATAGCGGCCGATGCAGGCATTACAGCAGTGTTGCAGCCGGGTGGATCGATAAAAGATCAGGACTCTATCAACATGTGTAATCAAAAAGGCATCGCCATGGTAACAACCGGAGTAAGGCACTTTAAACACTAAATTAGTGGGTGGGGAGTAGTGAATAGTAAGTGGTTTCTGATGTGATTAAGGGAATTTTAATTGCTAACAACCAGTTTACTAACCGCGGAACACATCAAGCAAATACGAATTTTACAAAAACGGAGTTATTATTAACTAATTCATTTTTAATTGCCGAAGTTGGTTAACAACTACGTGATTTCGTGTAATTAATGTTGTTTAATACTTAACTTTGCACCTCATTATCGAAAATATAGCCAATGGGTTTATTTAATTTTTTCACACAAGAGATTGCCATCGATCTGGGTACTGCCAATACCCTCATTATACATAACGATAAAGTGGTTGTCGACGAGCCGTCGATAGTTGCTTTTGACCGAACCACCAATAAAGTAATTGCCATTGGCCGCCAGGCGATGCAGATGGAGGGTAAAACCCACGATAACATCCGCACTGTTCGCCCGCTTAAAGATGGTGTAATTGCCGATTTTAACGCTGCCGAGCTAATGATTCGCGGGATGATCAAAATGATAAACCAGGGTAAAGGATGGTTCTTTCCATCGTTGCGTATGGTTATCTGTATCCCATCGGGTATTACCGAGGTAGAGAAACGTGCGGTACGCGACAGCGCCGAAATTGCAGGCGCCAAAGAGGTTTACTTAATCTACGAACCAATGGCTGCCGCGGTAGGTATCGGTATAGACGTTGAGGAGCCTATGGGTAACATGATCATTGATATTGGTGGTGGTACTACCGAGATTGCCGTTATTGCCCTTTCTGGTATCGTGTGCGACCAGTCTATCCGCGTAGCGGGAGATAACTTCGATTCTGATATTGTACAGTACATCCGCCGCCAGCATAATATTATGATTGGCGACCGTACTGCCGAAAAGATAAAGATTGAAGTAGGTGCCGCCCTTCCGGAGCTTTCAGAACCACCTGCAGATTTCGCCGTACAGGGCCGCGACCTGATGACAGGTGTGCCAAAACAGATCACTGTATCTTATACAGAAATTGCGCATTGCCTTGATAAATCTATTTCTAAAATAGAGGAAGCGATATTAAAAGCATTAGAGATAACCCCGCCGGAGCTTTCTGCGGATATCTACCAAACCGGTATTTACCTAACAGGCGGCGGTGCCTTACTCCGCGGGCTGGACAAACGTGTGGCAGCCAAAACTAAATTACCCGTGCACGTAGCCGAAGACCCGCTGCGCGCCGTAGTACGCGGAACCGGTACCGCCCTTAAAAATATTGGTAATTTTAAGTTTTTAATGCAATAGTTTTTGAGAACCAAGACGTAAGAGTCAAGAATCAAGAAGGAGCAAAATTTTCTATCTTGCATCTTGGTTCTTGTCTCTTGAATCTAATCCCCAATTTTTGAGTAGATGCGTAACCTCCTGATATTTATCACTAAGTACAACGCATTCTTTTTGTTCCTCATTTTCGAGGTAAGTTCGCTTATCATCTATATTAAGTATAACTCTTTTCAGAAGGCTACATTCATCAACAGCACCAATAAGGTTACCAGCAACTTTTATGCGCGTGCCGATGAGGTGAAAGGTTATATGAACCTGCGTAATGTGAATGATGCATTGGTGCGCGAGAATGCCGCTTTGCGCAACCAGCTAAAATCATCCAAGTATGTAGATTCGGTTGCCAAACACGTGGTGAACGATACCGTTTACAAGCAGCAGTACGAATACATTGATGCCAAGGTGATTAATAACTCGGTTAACAAGCGCAACAACTATTTAACTATTACCAAGGGGAGTAAAGATGGTGTTGCCAAAGGTATGGGGGTTATTACCGGCGCAGGTGTGGTTGGGAAGGTAGTTTACGTGGGCGAGCATTTATCCATTGTACAATCGTTGCTGCATAAAGATTCGCGCTTTAGCGCTATGCTGGCCAAAAATAAAGAAATAGGTTACCTGGAGTGGGGCGACGATCTCGATCCGCACAAGGGTTTACTGGTAGATATTACCAACTCTGCACAGCCGCGCGTTGGCGAGTGGGTGGTTACTTCGCAGCTGTCGCTTTTCCCGGCGGGCATCCCGTTGGGGAGGGTAAGTAAGCTGAATGCCAAAGGTGCTGGCTTTTTCCTGAATATGGAAGTTGCGCTGGCGGTTGATTTCAGCAAGCTGGAGTACGTTTACGTGATCAATAACAAGTTTGCCACCGAGCAGGCGGGACTGGAGGCCCAGGAGAAAAAAGATGAGTAGAATAATCCTGATCAACCTGGTACGCTTTATTATGCTGGTGTTTCTGCAGGTTTTCCTGCTGAAGAATATTGCGCTGTATGATCTGGCCAACCCATACCTGTATATCCTGTTCATCCTGCTGCTGCCTTTTGAAACGCCGAATGTGGTGCTCTTCATCCTGTCGTTTCTGCTGGGGTTAACTATTGATATGTTTTACGATACACCCGGCCTGCATGCCGCGGCTTGTACGCTGCTGGCGCTGGTGCGGGTACTGTTCATCAGTATCACCGTACAAAAGGATGGCTTTGATAACGAGCCGGAACCAACCCTCAGTATTATGGGCTTTAGGTGGTTTTTTACTTACGCGTTAATTCTCACCTTATTTCATCACTTCTTTCTGTTCAATCTCGAAGTTTTTCGTGTCGACGAGATCCAGTACACACTAAGCCGCTTTTTATTGAGTTCAATATTTACCGTATTTTTAATGCTGATCTCGGGCCTGTTATTTTTTAGAAGAAAAGAGCGTAAATGAACAGTTTTTTTGAACGACGCTATATTGTTGCCGGTATTTTCATAGCCTTCATATTGATATTGCTTGGCCGCCTTTTTTACATCCAGGTGGTTGATGACCGCTATGCCCTGTACGCCAGCCAGAACGTTATCCGCAAGATAGTGCAATACCCCGCACGCGGGCCTATCCTGGACCGCACCGGCAAAATAATGGTGCAAAGCGAATCTATCTATGATATTATGGTGATCCCTAAACAGGTTACCCCATTTGATACCGTTGAGTTTTGCAAACTGCTGGGTATCGACAGGGAGGGTTACGACAAGCGGATTGTAAAAGCCCGCAAGTATTCGCCATACCTGGCATCTGTTTTTGAGAAACAGCTTTCGCCGCAATTATATGCATCCTTCCAGGAACGTTCTTCGGAGTTTCCAGGTTTCTTCCCGCAGCAAAGGCCTATTCGTACCTACCCCGATTCGGCGGCAGCGCAATTTTTGGGTTACATAGGCGAGGCAACCGATGCCATGATCAAACGCTCCGGCGGTTATTATGCCCCCGGGGATTATGTAGGTATAACAGGAGTAGAAAGATCTTATGAAGCCACCCTTCGCGGGCAGCGCGGTGTGCGGAATACCATGGTAGATTCGCGCAACGTAAACAAGGGTGCTTACGCCAATGGTGCGTTTGATACCGCCGCAGTAGCCGGCGAGCGCCTTGTATCCTCGCTGGATATGACCATACAGAAACTGGGCGAAGCTTTGATGAAGAACAAAGTAGGCAGTATTGTAGCCATTGAGCCATCAAGCGGCGAGATACTGGCTTTTGTGAGCAGCCCTACTTATGACCCAAACCTTTTGGTAGGGAAACAGCGCGGTAATAATGCTGCTGCGTTATACAAAGATCCATACAAACCCTTTTTCACCAGGCCGGTGCAGGCGTACTATCCGCCTGGTTCGTCATTTAAACCCCTCAGTGCGCTTATTGCCATGCAGGAGGGTGTTATTACGCCGCAAACCGTATATATATGCCGCGGTTACTACCAGGCAGGTAACAGGCGAATCCCATGTTTCCACCATGAAGTACACGGCGCGGTTACCTTGTCGGACGCGGTAGCGCACTCCTGCAACGGATACTTTGATATGGTGTTTGAGAAGCTGATAAACCGCAACGGTGCCCGTAAAACCGATACCTCTTTTAACTACTGGCGCAATAATGTGGCTAAGTTTGGTTTGGGTACCCGCCTTGGTGTGGATATCCCGGTTGAAGGTAAGGGCAATTTGCCAAAGGCCTCTTATTATGATAAAGTGTACCGCAAAGGCGGTTGGCGATCAAGCACGGTGATCTCTTTGGGGATAGGGCAGGGTGAGCTTTTGGCTACGCCTTTGCAGTTAGCCAACATCGAGGCTACTATTGCCAACCGCGGCTTTTACTACAAACCCCACCTGATAAAAGCCATTGGCGATAAACAGGTAATAAAACACGAATATACCGTGCGCAATTATGTAGGGGTAGATTCGCAGTACTTTAACCCTGTTATCAACGGCATGCAAAGCGTGGTTGATTTTGGTACCGGGGTTGCGTCTAAAATACCGGGCATTGTAATGTGCGGTAAAACAGGTACGGCCCAGGTTAAAGGGCAGGATAACTCGGTATTTGTAGCGTTTGCACCGCGCGATAATCCTAAGATTGCCATTGCCGTTGTTGTAGAAAATGCCGGGCAGGGTGGTACCTGGGCGGCACCGATAGCCAGTTTTATTATAGAGCAGTATTTAAGGGGGAGCATCTCCAAGCGGCCATCGGGTATTTTCCCGCAGTATTATATGGATGCAAACCTGCTGCCGCCAATTATCTTAAAACCATCCGAAAAAAAGAAACTGCAGTTAGACAGCCTGAAGAAAGCACAGGCAGATTCTGCAGCAAAATCTAAATTGAAAGCGGCATCAACACTGCCTGATAAAAAACAACAACCGGCTCAAAAGGCTACCGCCATGCTGCCAAAACGGAAAGACGATGAGTAACCAACAGCAACGCAGCTTCTTTTTTAATGTAGACTGGCTAACGGTGTTCCTCTTCCTGTGCCTTTGTGTTATTGGCTGGGTAAATATCCATGCTGCGGTTTATGATGAAAATAACCCCAGTATTATTGATACAGATACCCGCTACGGTAAGCAGTTCATTTTTATTGTAGTGGCCCTGGTGCTGGGTGTTGTTATTCTGTTGTTAGAGAGCAGGTTCCTTTCGGCGCTGGCTCCGGCTTTTTATGTGGTAACTATATTGCTGCTGCTGCTTGTGCTGGTGGTAGGCCATAACGTGGGCGGTAACCAGGCCTGGATAGATATGGGCGGTGGTTTCAGGCTGCAGCCCTCGGAGTTTGCCAAGTTTGCCACGTGTTTACTGCTGGCACGCTACCTCAGTGCCACCAACGTAAAAGTAACTGATCCGGTATCTTTCCTGATAGCCGGGGGCATTATCCTGCTGCCTATGATCCTCATTAAGCTGCAGCCGGACGATGGTTCTACGCTGGTATTTTGCTCGCTTATATTTGTTTTGTACCGCGAGGGTTTGTCGCCATATTTTTTGGTTGTTACGGGGCTGCTCATTACCCTGTTCATCTCCTCGCTGATGTTTGATCAATGGTATGTGGTTACCGCAATAGTAGTTATAACCACGCTGATAGTACTGGCCGTAAAACGTAACAGGGCGCTTGCCTTTAAAATAATTGTAGGCGCCGCTGTGAGCATAGCCTTTGTATTTGTGGTAAAACCATTATACGAAAATGGCCTTAAACCACATCAGCGTAAACGTATTGATGTAGTGCTTGGCCTTACCAAGGATAATAAGGGCGTGGGCTATAACCAAAATCAAAGTAAAATTGCTATAGGATCGGGCAGGGTATGGGGCAAGGGTTATTTGCAGGGCACACAAACCAAATACGCATTTGTGCCAGAGCAAAGCACCGACTTTATATTTTGTACCATAGGCGAGGAGTGGGGCTTTGCAGGCTCGGTAGTGGTGCTGGGTTTGTACCTGTTTCTGCTGCTGCGCATTATACTGATAGCTGAGCGGCAGCGTGCGCCATTTTCTCGTATATACGGGTACGGCGTGGCCTCTATCATCTTCTTCCATGTGCTTATTAATATTGCTATGGCCATTGGGGTAATGCCGGTAATTGGCATACCGCTGCCCTTTGTTAGCTATGGTGGGTCATCCCTGCTGAGCTTTACCATCCTGCTGTTTATCCTGCTTAAGCTGGATAGTAACAGAATGGGAATTATCTACGCATAACGGCGTTTAAGCAGCGCGTAGAATTTATCTGATGTGCTCTTTTTAGCTTCCCAGTTATTTTTGGTTACGTAGTTGTTGCGTAAAAAGCGGTCGGCTTCTTCAAAGCTGCTGAAACGGTTAACAATTTCAATGGCCTCGGTATAGGCCAGGTTATAGCCGTTGAACAGGTCCTTCACAAAAAGCAGTTTATCATTCAGGTTGATGGCCTTTTTAATATCAGCCAGTGGCTCTATTACCTCTGCATTGGGTGCGGGTGCTTTTTCCTTTTCTTTAAGTTGTGCCGATAATCGCTGATTAAGTGTAAGCGGTTCATCTGTTATGGCAGCCGGTTTTTCGTTTGCGGCTTTCAGGCTTTCTACCTGTATGGCCTCCATGCTTTCAATTTCTACCTTGGGGCTTTCAGCAGCAGGTTTGGGTATTTCTATAACGGGCTCTGGCACTATTACCGGTTCCGGTTCGGGAACTATCTCCGGTTCAACCACAGGTTCGGGCGCAATTTCCGGCGTTGGCTCCGGTTTTATCTCCGGCTCGGTATAGGGTTCAATATCCGGCTTAGGCTCTATTACGGCAACAGGCATCTGCGGCTGTTCTGTTTGCGGCAGGTTTTCTTTTTCCTCATCACCGTAATTATCGGCTTCATCCAGGATCAGTTCATGGCGAATAACTTCCGGTTCTTCGCGCTCAAAAGAAAAATTATCCGTTTCGGTATCCGGCTTCAGGTTTATCTGCGGGGCAGGCTCATCCTGTGGCCGGGTAAATTCAAATTGTATATTATTATTTACAGCAGGTTTGGGCGGCTCGGGTTTAAATGAGGCACGCTCTGCTGCCGGTTTAAGGGGCTGTACTACAGGCTCAAACCATTTAGGTTCGTTGCTCATAGTTGTTTTTGGTTCTTCGGGCTTGGGTGGCGCGGGCTTTACCGGCTCGGGCTTTGGCTCCTCATGTTTGGGGAGTTGTAAGGGTTCGCTTTTTATGGCGTTTAGTTTCCTAAGTATCTCAGCATGGTCTTTTAAAAAGTGCGTGTTAGCTACAAAAAGTTCCAGCTCAAGATCGTTTAAATGTTCCGGGGTGCCTTGCAGATACTCGTATTGCTCGTTTATTTCCTGTATTATTCCGCCTATCTTCTTAAATACTTCCTGTTGCTTCATGGGTTTTATGTTAGGAAAATTGCTTATCAAAAATAGTATAAAATTCTGATATTAGCCCCTCACAAAAGTTTTGAGGTTTGTACACAGAGGAAGTTTTTAAAAGGCGTAATGAAGTTGGCGGGAGTATAGAGGTGATCTGCGGATCGATGTTTTCGGGAAAAACCGAAGAATTGATAAGGCGGGTTAACCGCGCGCGCATTGCAAAAGTGAACGTGGAGATCTTTAGTCCGGTGGCCGATACGCGCTATGATAAAAGCGCCCTGGTATCGCACAACCTTAATTCGATCCCGTCAAAAGCGGTGGATAATGCATCATCTATTTTACCGCTTGCCAGCCATATACAGGTGGTAGGTATTGATGAGGCCCAGTTTTTTGATGACGACCTGCCTTACGTAATAAGCACTTTAGCCAACAGCGGCATAAGGGTAATTGTGGCCGGTTTGGATATGGATTTTAAAGGCCGCCCCTTCGGCTGCATGCCAGAGATAATGGCGATGGCCGAGTCTGTCACCAAGCTACACGCGGTATGTGTAAAATGCGGAAGCCCTGCATTAAATTCTTATCGTTTAGTGCTTGATGATAGTAAGATTTTGCTTGGTGAAAAGGAGAGCTACGAGCCGCGTTGCCGTAATTGTTTTAACCTTGATGGGGCGGTTTAGATGTGCAGATATGCGGATGTGCAAATATGCAGATTGATGGTGTTTAGATGATTTAATCAGCGTTGGTCTGCTCTTGGCCGTAAAGGCCCATTACTTTTGATGCATCAAAAGGAACAAAAATGCTTTTCGCAGTGAGGCTTCTTTGCGCACAGGGCATTTGCCCTGCAGCGCGGGCAGAACCACGGGCTGGGAAAGTTTGCCCCATTGCTTCGCACGCACGTGTCCTACGCTTCTGCAAAATATCCCTATGCCCTGCAGCCGCACGAGGCCACCATGTTCTGCCCGCCCTCACCCGAAGCGGAACTGCGAAGAAGAAAGAAAAGAGTAAAGAGAAAGATTCACTTAGAACGCTAAATATGAAAGAAATTCTGTCAATTCAATAAATTCGTTCAATTCAAGTTCAGACAAATAAACTGAGTTTGACAAACCCATGGTTGCTATTCTTTGCTGCCAAATGAAAGTAACTACAACTGACGGATCGATATCTTGCCCGCACTAAATAGAAGCACTAATACGCTTTTGTATAACAAAATTTACAATCCACATATAAACAATCCTGCTTTGCTGCTAGTTTATCTATAATAAAATATCATGAATTATGAGTGTTAGTTTGCTTTCTACCATGTATTGCAAAAAGGATGCAGAAGGAGCGTTTGATACCGAACTGAAGAAACTGGTTGATGCATCGGTAAAAGAACAGGGGTGCTTGTCTTATGAATTGTACCAGTATAAAGATGAACCCACCCGCTATGTAATAGAAGAGGAATGGACAGATGAGGATACCCTGGCGGCACACATGGAAACGCCGCATTATAAATATTTTGTACATATAGCACCTGCCCTGCTGGAAGAGCCTGCGGATGTAAAGATCCTCACCCGTTTAATATAAGGCATTTTTTATTGCTTTTTAAACCCTTGCAGGCTAAACAAACGGTTTGCTTTATTGTTAATTGTATGATTATAAATCAAAAAAATTAGCGCTGAGGTATTAAGCATTAAAATAAGAGAAACTATTGCATAAAATTATGGCCGGTAAAGTATTAGTTATTGAGGATGATAAAGATATAAGGGACACGGTTACCTATGCCCTGGAAGATGCAGGCTATGAGGTGATCTCATCCGAACACTCAAGAATTTTAAAGTCGCTGGATGTGCACAAGCCCGACCTGATACTGCTTGATAACTGGCTTACCGAGTGGAAAAGCGATGCTAACGGTCAGCAGATAAGTAAAGAACTGAAAAGCAACCCTGCAACCAGCCATATCCCGGTGATAATGGTATCGGCAGTGAGCAACATAAAAGAAATAGCAGAAGCCGGCCTGGCCGACGGCTATTTAAAAAAACCTTTTGAGCTGGATGATTTAATAGCGATTGTGAAGAAACATATTTAGCTCCCTAAAAGAGAGAGAAAGGAAAAGGCCTGTAGATTTATTTACAGGCCTTTTCTGGTTTAAATATTTTTATTAAACCTTTACAATAAGCTAAATACTACCGGACTAAAATTCATTACATTAGCTATAACTATTGCTAATGAACATACAGTACTTACCTTATTATTTATAGCAGATGGCCAGAAGAAACTACCGCTTTAAATGGCCCATTAGTTTTGCGCATTCTTTTATACTGCTTATGATTTCTGCAGCATGGATGTATACCGGTTATACCTATGAGTATGAGCAATTGCTTATTAAGTTGGCATCTATAACTAAAAGAGTTGTTTTTAATAGCGATGAAGACCCGCCAAAAAAAGACTATCTTTTTGTAAATCTCGCTAATGAGAAAGAACTTATTCCGTTGGAAGATGGTTCTGGCAATGAGGTTATTACTGATAGGGCGAGGCTGGCAGCTTTCTTTCGCATTGTTAAGCGCCATCAGCACAAGATAAAATTTACCCTATGCGATGTTTTTTTACAGGGCCATTCTGTAAACGACAGTGTATTTAATGCTTCTTTATCAGGAATTAAGAACGTTATTTTTCCAACTCACTTTAATGATGACGGGGGCATCGAACCCATTGTATTTAATGTTCCGCATGCAATTGCAGATTATAGCGCGGGTGGTGGCTTTTTTAAATTCAGGCTGTTTCAAAACGATACGTTGCCCACCATTCCGGTTTACATATATGAGCAACTGACACATAAAAAAATAGCAAAAGCTTTAGGTTGGTATACCGAAGATGGAGCACCAAGCTTAAATGCGGTAATAATTGATTACCAGATAAGGGCACATGAGGTTTTTGAAGAAGCTGAATATCCGGTTGTAAAACTTTCTGATTTGCTTGTATTGCCGGAGGATGTTTTAGTAACTGAATTTTTAAAAGACCGCATAATTATAATGGGCGATTTTAACGCCGATATTCACGAAACCCTGTATGGCCCTGCACCTGGCAGCCTTATATTGCTGAATATATATCTTACTTTAAAAGATGGCCATAACCTTATCAGCGTATGGTGGGTGCTGGGTTTAATTGGTGCTTTTACATTATTGTCGCATTGGATATTGTTCCCCGCTACACAGCGTGAAATAAAGGAAAAGCCAAAGTGGCTTGTGCCGCTTTTAAAAAGCGCCGTATACTTATCCATTCTCTCAATAATTTCTTATCTTGTTTGTCATCAGCCTGTGCAGGTTTTGGTGCTTACGGTGTATTTAAATGCAGTTAGCATTATTATAAAGGTTAGGCAAGGCCGCTGGACTATAAACAGGGTGAAAAGAAAGCTAAATAAGGTACTTCCAACTAAATTAAATTTCCGGATCCGATGAAGCATATTTATGCAATAGTGTTTTTTATGAGTCTGTTTTTTCAGGCGGAAAAATATTATGTAACTTTTGTTAAAGGCAAGCCATTCTCTAAACGCACAGGTACTCTTCTAAAGGTTGGAGAAGCAGTGTTACCTTCTGATAATATACGGTATGGTAGTACAGATACCAGGGTAATGTGTATTAGTCCTGGTAGGGGGAGGTTTGAACTCCGTGCAAAAAAAACAGCGTCAGGTGAATTGTGGGCGCTCATAAAAACAAACATTGTACCGATACTTAACAACTACCACTTTAGCACACGTGGTTTGGGTTTTGCGGGGTACGATCCGGCAACTTATTTCCAATCTGCAGAAACAGGCGATCGTATTTTAATAGTAAGCAATCAGTCGCTTCCAATTGCAGCCAATTATAAACGTGATGCATATAATTTCTTTTTCTTACAATATACGGTAAACGGCAAAAGGGTAACCCAAAAAATAGAACAGAATGACGCGGGGATATTATTTAATCTTCAAACGTTTTCTGCCACAACGGCAAACGAGTTGCCTGGAAAAGTATTATTATGCTACCAGTCAGCAGATTCGGGTACCGCAAAATCAACCGCAATTACAGAGTTTGTGCCGGTGCTTTTAACTAAAGAAGAGTTGAGGCAGCAGTTACAGGTTATAAAAACATACGCCGGTATAACAGACCAAAAGAAGTTACGTGCAGAGGTGGCAGCACATCTATACGATAACTATGGCAAAATTGGCGATACCGAGTTTATCACTTTATTACAATAAATATGAAATTTATTAACCGCCTTATTATTTTACTATTGCTTGTTGCAAGTAGTATTGCTTTACATGCACAGCAACAGCCAATAACCAGTAAGCAATATAAAGAAGCTTACAAGCTGGCCGAAACAGCTAAGCAACAATTGCTTGCCGGAAATATTAAACTGGCCGATTCGCTTATTAAGCGATCTATAGACATTTACCCAACTTTACCGGTTTTTGATTACGCCATTGTTTTAGGATCGATGCCCGATGTTGTAGGGGCAAACTTAATTATGGATAGGGCGATTGACCGTGCACGTACTTCACAGGGTTATAAAGATGACCCCATGGCTACACTTGCCTTTATAAAAAACAAAAACCTGCAAAAAGTTGGTACAGTACCTTACGACCGTGAACGTAAATTATATAATGTATTACAGCAAGCACATAAGGTAAATATAATACTGGGCGACCGCAAGTGGATAATTGCCAGCATGGAAAAAATACAGGAGCCTGTGTTAAAATCTTATGGGGAAAACAGTAAGTTTATAGATATTGAAATGGATGGGCAGGACTTGATAAAGATAAGGTTAGCAACCTATCTTTATCATTTCGATGAAGCGATAAAATTAGCAGAAGATAAGCCTCTTAATAATTTTTATACAGCCGGGTTAAAAGCGCAGGGCATCCAAAATATAAAACTGGCAAGATATTATGCCAACCCAAACCCCGAAAATAATGCCAGGGTAACAGCTATACTTAAAGATGTGCCTGGCAAAGATTATGCTTATTTTGCCTTTTTAGTATTTACAGGCAATAACCAGGAAGCCCACAAATACTATAACAAAGTGCCCGAGGCTAAAAAAAATCACGTTTCAATGCAATTTTATCTGGCATTAATGGATATTACCGATGGTAACTATGATGCAGCTATACCTAAGTTAAAAGATGTGCTTGCTGGCTATGGTAATTTTAACCCTGAGGAGGAACTTGAGCTTGTAATAAATAAGCATATGCTTTATAAAGCGTTTGGAGATGCGTACTCAGGTTTAAAGCAATATAATAGGGCAAGGGATAATTATAAACTGGCCTTATTATATAACCCTGAATTTAAGCCGGCAATAGAGGCACTTACCAAACTGGATGTACAACTGGCGGAGGCTTCAGCCAAAGATAAAAAACCACCGGTTATAACGCTGCTTGAACCCTCCCTCGACCGAAGCTTAAAAGCTATAGTTGCCGAAAACGTAGTGATGATAAAAGGTTTAGCAAATGATATTTCGGGATTGAGAGAAGTAACTATTAATGGTAAAAAAGTTTACTCCCAGCGCGACGGTGATTTTTGGGGAGAAGTACCTTTAATTAAAGGGGCCAATAAGATAAATATACTTGTTGCAGATATGGCGGGAAACAAGGCCACAAAAACTTTTACTGTAACTCAACAGGGCACAACTGTAATTGCGGTAAATACGGCTATTATACCTGTTGAGAACAGCCCCGGCCAAAACTACTGTGTGCTTATTGCGGCTCAAAATTATGCCGATAGTTCTATTCCATCTTTAGATCACCCTATTGCTGATGCTATTAAATTGAAAATGGTGCTAAAATCATCTTATGATTTTCCCGAGAAGAATATCATTACACTTTTTAACCCGCAAACCAGTGATTTCAGAAGGCAACTGCTAGAACTTAGTAATATCATACAACCCGAAGATAACCTGGTGATATTTTACGCAGGCCACGGAATATGGGTAGAGAAGGAAAAGAAAGGCTTTTGGCTGATGACGGATGCTGATTATAAAAATACCAAAACATGGTTATCTAATAAAGATGTGTTAGAAATGATAGCAAAACTGCCAGCAAGGCACACGCTGCTTATTACAGATGCATGCTTTTCTGGCTCGGTGTTTAAAAGCAGGGGCATACCGGCAAATATGCCGGTAGTTATCAAAGCAATGGATAATAAGATCAGCCGGGTTGCTATTACCTCTGGCAATGATACAGAGGTGCCCGATGAAAGTGTTTTCATGAAATACTTGGTAAAAGCTTTAAGCGAAAACAAGGATAAATACCTTACTGCTCAAAAAATGTTCATTAACAAAATTATTGAAGCGGTTATGACCGAAACTAAAACAGAGCCACGCTACGGCACACTTGAGTTAGCCGGCCACATTGGTGGCGATTTTATATTCACCCATAAAAACTAAAGTATTTGTAGTTGAATAAAAAAAGGTCCGCTGACGTCAAGTTCGCTGGCAGACCTTTTTTATTTTGCACTTTCCTTAAGGAAATAGAGCTTAGATCTTTATCCCTAAACCAATATTAAACGTAATACCGTCGCCCGGTAAAATACCGGGGCCGGGGTACATGTTAATACGGCGGGTAAAGTACTTCTCGTTCAATACGTTGTTGATGTTGAAGTTTACATGGTAGTTTTTTAGGAAACGGTAGTTAAACGCCCAGTCTACCAGGTGATAGGCAGGCACAATACCGCTTGCACCGGTTACGTTAAACGCGGTGTTGTTGGCATCGCTAAAGTTTTTGCCTACATAGCTAAAGGTTACGGTGCTGGTAATTGCGCCGGTTAAATAGGTAAGGCCGGTGCGGTTTGTCCAGGTTGGGGTGCCTTCAATTTGGTTGCCTGCCAGGCTGTTGTTTACACCAGATACATTGATTGAGCCTTTTTTATACCTGCCATGTGTGTAAGCCAGGGTATTAAACAGCCTGATATCGCTTCCGGCAGTAGGGTTGAAAGAGCGCAGTAACGATACCTCGGTATAAGCTTCGATGCCTTTTGCAACGGCGTCGCCAATATTGGTTAGGTACAGGTGGTTTGCGTTAGCAGCATCCTTAACGGTTAAAGTACCGGCCCTGTCGCCATAGAATACGTAAAAGGCATTCACATCAAAGCTGAAGATTGATTTAATGCGGCCACGGTATCCAAAATCAATATCATAACCTTTGCTATCCTTCATATTAGGGTCTACCAAAGTAAGCTGATCGGCAGGGGTAACTGCTGCATAAATGTACGGGCGGTAAGCCTGCGAAATGTTACCATATAACTGGCTGCCGTTGCTCAACTGGTATTGCAGGCCTGCACCAAACAACGGGTAGTTACGTTGTTTCTGGTAGTTTACATCAGTAGAACGGTTGTTCACCACACCTGTTAACGACGATTTGATGAACTCCATTCTCGCGCCGGGGGTAAAGGATAACTTATCGGTAATACGGAAAAGGTTCTCAAAGGACGCCGCGTAGTTGCGGGTTTCCGCGTGTATATCTATGCCATAATCTTTTACCAGGGTCAGGTCAAAATCAGTTGCGGTTGTGCCCACACCTTTTTGCATACGTTTGGTAAGGCTGTTTGAGAATCTCAGTCCACCGGTAAAGGTGCTGTTCATACCACCCAAAGTATAATTATGCAACAGGCGTGCTTCAGTAGTAAAGCTGGTGTAATAATCGCGGTCAACCTGCCTTGGGTTGAAGTTTTTTAGGGTAGTGTTCAATGTGTCGTTCACGCTGGATGGCGCAATAAACTGCACACTGTTGCGCTGGCCCGTTAAGAAGTGCGTGGTGATATCCAGCTTGGTGTTTTTGCTGAAGTTGTAGTTGAACAATAGCGCAGGAATATTA
>Ga0247734_1001356_pt1 | contig 18790 bp, 16 predicted proteins | sample UWRJL103311B2_FD_180933 | JGI IMG/M metagenome (GOLD analysis project Ga0247734, IMG submission 180933) | Plant litter microbial communities from Arlington Agricultural Research Station in Wisconsin, United States - UWRJ-L103-311B-2 | ecosystem: Environmental > Terrestrial > Plant litter >... | reverse complement strand
GATGATGATTGGGGAGAGTGAGTTGAATTGAGAGGGGAAGAAAGGGAAGCAGAGAAAGGGCAAGGGGGCAAAGGGGGGCAAAGGGGGCCAAGGGGCAAGGGGCAAGGGGTAAGGAGGGATGGGACCTCGCCTTTGTCTTGGCAGGGCAGCAAATGAAACAAGTGTGGAAAAACAGCAAGGATAGATGGATGTGGATGGAGGGATGGGTCGTGTTGGGTGTGTGTGTGCGAGTGATATACTGTCGAAGTATACCCGTATATGGAGAGGAAAGGAAGCAAGAGGGATCTCACACATCAAATCATAAAACAGATAGGCCAGGAACGGGAAAATAATAATAATAATAATACATGCCAGTATATCAAGTCCATCCACCCATATACATACACACACACACACACATATATATATCACAACAACTAACCCCAAACTATAAACAACCACAACCACAACCACCAACCACATGTTGACCTTGAATGATCAAGCTCCCAAAACACTATTCACGCACCAAAACACCTTACGCATGCGCATCAACGTCACCAGCGAGCGGGGGAGGAGGAGACAGTGCATGGGACGGCAGGCGGCAGTAGGAATTAACGCCATCACCTTTAACAGTGCACATGATAGTACATTACATATTACACGGCAGCATACTACAGCACGGCATACTACTACAATCTATTACAGAATACTATACTACAGCCTTCGTGATATAGTAGTAGAGCAGTAACACTTATTAGAAACAGGCACAGGCTCTCTCCAACGGCGAAGCGTGATTGCCGTGTATGTAGTATGATAAGGATTCTAGCTAGGTTCCAGGTACATATTCCAAAACATCCACAGTAGTGTAGTATATATATATACCTTCAAACTACTTCGTATAAAGATCTCTCTCATGGGGTTTGTGTCATCCACTATGGCATTAACACCATGCGAACCGATGGGATGGGTGGCCCTCGTTCTTCCATGTTTTAGTTGTAAAACAGATGCTGATGCTGATGCCGATGCCTATATGTTTGTATATATACACATCTACATAACTAGTATTGGTGAATGAAAATCGTAATAAATAGGTTAGTTTGGATTTTCAATCGTACATCATCCAACCATGGGTAGGCAAAGAGCGGCAGATCCGTGCCGTGAAGTCATAGCTATCCTCCGTTAAGCAGTGCTTCGACATCCACTTCACATCCACATCCACCTTCTCTTAGACGACGAGTGCACGGCCAGAGTACTTGGTGTCCGACACCACACGCACGTGGATCTGTTCTTGGTACTGCTATAACCTGAGGATAGAATGTGATAGTATTTCTGTACTAGTGTGATCAATTTGGAAATAAACAATACCGTACAACACAGTACTTACAGCACAATATATATATATATTATTATTGATCACCATCCCCAAAACCATCGGACTGCTAACTTAAACAACCATTTCCCCGCACTTCTGCTCCGGGCTGAGCAAGTCTGGTTCTCTAATCTTCCCACTACTGCAACTCTGATCCTATGAAATGCTTGTCCTAGATGTGCCGCCAAACGTAGATCTCTGGAAAGCTAGTCCTAGTTCTGGTTCTGGTTCTGGTTCTGGTTCTTCGCCAAAGGGGAAGTTGTGTGCAACGACTGTAACCTGTATCTTGCTTACTCTCCGTTCCGTTAAAGATCTTTGATGGATACTACTACAGCATGGATTCTCATCCAGTGGAGTCTCTCACTCTCTCTCCACCCTCAAGCCACCCACATAAAAAAAAGTTAACAACCGAGAAATTGGGAAAACGGATAGCTACACTACAGTAGAACAATCCCGTCCCCCCAGCCTCCTCTCCCAACTTTTTGTAAGTACTAGTACCGTACAGCACCTACGATGCAGCCAGCCGAACTGGCACCTACTGTACTAATCAAACCCACCGAATCAAGCCAGTCCAAGCCGTCACCCTGAACTCTGATAAATGGGAAAAGAAGAAAACCTGCTGAGAACCAAATACAACTACCTAAGTAACCTACTTGAGCCTTAAACAAAGAATGTGTCTAGCTGCATCAAAATTCCCATGTGTGGAAAGTTTTATTTGAATAAAAGGGGCAACAAATTCGCTTAAAAACTACCAGCCAGTCAGAATCCCCCCGAGGATGCCGCTTCGCTCCAAACACGCCTCAAATGCCATGCCATGCCATGCAACTCTCGTCATTTCACTAAACGCCCTTGGGACATGCATAAACCTTTTTATTTTGCCGTTCCTAGCAGTCCCACATGCCTTGCATATATACCGTTCACACACGAGGCGCTTGCAGAGCCTGAGAAGGAGACAAACCCCCCCCGAATGCGAGATAGCCGCCGTCAGAACCGCGTTGCGGCGGGGGGGTTTGCGGCGCCTTCTGATACAGAGATCAGACGGGGTCCACGCTATTTCGGGAGATGATAAGGATTGCCCTTTTCCCTTACCGTACCGATACAGTACATTACGACAAACCATTGACCGTTTCGTCCGGGTTGGCGGCTTCTGGTAAGTACGGAGGTACTGTAAAGTATACATAAAGCACAAAACTCTGCCGCTCCTCCTTCAACGGTTGATCTGCTATGCTAGTTCATGGGTGGAGAGTTCTCTTTTGGAGCCGCCCCCTGGGCATAATGCTTATAACTACTATAGCATAAACCTGCATCTCTTTCTTTTTTGTTTTGCTTTTAATGGGGTTTCCCCCTTGTCTCCTTGCGCATACCAACGTTCGCAACGGTATGCACATCATTCGCTTAATAAACATGCTCCGTAGTTTCGTAGGGGGTGGTGGTTCATTCATGCGTGACCGGCACTTTTTTCTTATGGCGATCTGTTTAGTGATATGATCAAACTAAGTCCTCCGGATTCGGCGTTTCAATCAGTTTGGCTGGCTCTTCAGAGGTCTAAAAGTTTCATCTGCCATACCCCATTAAATCCGTTTTCTTCTTCCCCTTTTTTTCTCTTTTTTTTTCTTTTCTTATCTTCTGAAAGATCATTATGTATACCTCCAGTGCTAGTTTGAAATTGTGGTAAGTGTTCTCAGCATTGCTCATATTCTTAACAGCTTTGAAAGTGTTTCATCGGATAGGAGAGTACTCAATTCAACGGCAGGACGGGAAAGTGTCCGGGAAACTCGAAACTCATATCACCCAGCTCACAGATATAGCTTATTTCGCGGGTCGCTCGATATCACATTATTTTACATCAATGTCTGCTCATCCGATCCTAATATATTCCAATGCTAGCAGTTACAGACATACTATTTGTATTTTTCATGTATATCTGATCCTGAGAACCTCCTACATTCTGTCAAGCTATGGCCTCTATAACTCATAATGCTTAATGCGGAAATCGGTGCTTTGGTGCAATTGCACCCTCACTTTGCATTCTAAATTATTCGTTATCTTCGTTGAATCGTCACTGCAAAGTCGCCATTCTTCAGATGTAGCTGCCTATCTGATCTTCGCGAATCATCTTAGGTCTGATCACCCTAGTTTGCTAGCATCATCTCTCGTCTCGTGCTAATGAAATACTCTTGTATCTGATGGGACTATATGTGAAACCTAGACATCGTCGTAGATGGACTCGCCGGGGAAGCGACAACAGTTATCGTCTTGCTCGTAGAGTCTTAGCTGTTGTTCATTTTCATCGGCGTTGGACGCCGTGTCGTCCGAATATCAATCACCCAGCCGGCAGTGGTAGTGGAACGCTTATCCACTCCCGATTCCCGTCATCAGAATCAGTTGTCGATACTACCAGCTTCCTCCTGCCACAGAATCCCCCGGGACTTGCAAGCCTCTCCACATCATGATAGGATCCATTGGCCCAAGCAGTCTCGGAGTTTTGCAAGTTCTCTCTATGATTTGCATATTTCCAAACCTTTTCTGAGACTTTCTCTCCAGGTCGTGTGAGCCTTCGCGGGTTCTGTCTGGGGAAACCGACCGAGTGGTTCAGAATGTTATGTATGAATGGATATATGCGCTCTACCAGACGAGTATAAGGAAGCCAACTTAATGTTTTTGCATCATATGCAACCCGAATGTATGGATTTGTGTAGATGCCTGTATCTGTTGTGTCATTGCTGCCTTGACGTAGGTAGGTCAGATCAGCATGGATAAGACAGCACTCGGAAGCATCCCAGAAAGGGTCTACTTCATATCGGAAGCGTAAGGGTGATATTTGTACATCAGCGACCGAGGTTTTAAGTTTGTCACTTTTCGACAACTCCATGGTGTTGCTCTGGAACCAACGAGCCTCAAATGCGGTCATGCCTCCCCAACAGGCACGTACCCGCACTGCATCCTTTTGCGCTAAGACATCTTTCCTACTTTCTGCTTTCCCTGAATCTGTAAACCATGGGAAGAAAGGAATTCCTGTCTCGTATCCTTCAAGATCTCTTGTTGCATATCGATCATAAAACTTGAACGGATTGATAAAGTCAACTGCACAAGCCGCACCATATTGCGCAAGTCCTTGGGCGTCGACGTTGGTCGAAAATAACAACTGAATGGCCTCGATTGGATTAAATATCACATCATTGATATAGAGCAACTTGTCGAACTGTATAGAAGAGTTTTGAAGGGGACGCAACGCACGGTTTCTCACCGCTGCAAGAAATGCAATACGCTTTGTTCGCTTCTCACCTGATGGAATAGTGACACGAGGTATTTCACCAAAAGAGAAATGCTCTGACACAAGGGTCACGTTGCCTATGAATGATATATATGAGAAACAGCTTACAACGACGCAAGTGGGAGAAAGCTTACAGAGGAGATGGTCTCCCAGTCTTTTAAGTGCTCCTTTGGAAAGTTTGTCTGGGTCGTTCTCATAAATGCTGAGATGTACATTGAAAGGACCAAGTAATTGTACCAGCTCCCTTATTGCATTTCCCCATTGGCCTCCCAACAGGATGCCTTGGCTGTCATACAGTGATGCAGCTATAAACACCTTTTCATTGTTGATGTTTCCTCGGCCAGGGTCTTGGGACTCTTTACACTTTTTTTCTAGTGTTTTATAGTGTTCTGGTGGACTGGTATACGAGGGTTGAAATATCGCTGTCAATGCTAGTAATATAACAGCGATACTCGGTAATGTGCCAAGTATCAAAAAAATGCGACGCTTATGCTGGTGACGTGGATAGAGCCGCAATTTGGTAAATATAGAAACAACAGATTTCAGGGACTCCCTAATCCAGAAATACCCAACTCTTCGAAGGCTAGAATATGGTCGTCTGTATTGTTCGTACTCGCGGTCAGGACAGGACGGGTTGGACTCTATCGAAGATCTTGGAAGGAGCTCGTATTCTTGACTCGATGACCGAGCCATCCCCCATTCCTTGGTAGAACTCATTGAGTCGAGTGTCGGTCTGAGATCGATTTGGATAGTATTGTTGTTTGAAGATAGTCGTTGCTCCTGAAAATATTCAATAGATGGTGCTGGCGTCAGCCCCCTATTGCGCGTCTGAGCCGCGCGGTGGTCGGGATACTCTTACCCGGTCACCACCGTTGTGGTTGGGGAGAGAGAACTGTAAGAATTGGCCAATCGAGACTTCAGGTAGCCCGTCAGTAAACTCGACATAGTAAATAGAAGACTTTGGCACTATATTGCACCAGGTATGGCACGGTGCTAACGCTGTTGGGTATGTTTTCGGAAGCTTCGGGGTTTGCCTCATACAGGACAGAATTATGAGTAGCAACACCCGACTGTAGAGAATTCAGAAGATGGTATATTGCGCTTTACCGCGAGTTGTGAACAGCCGGGCTCTAGATTCAAATCCGAGATTCGAGAGGGGAATGTAGTCGGGTCACACAAACACTGTATCCAGACTCGCCAGAGTATGTAGCTTAAGCGAGCCTCGCTAAGCGGTTTCTGGGAGTAGATCCCCTGAGTTGGCGCGTGAATTTCGCCACTGATGGATCTCTGTGTCTAGAGTTCCTATCATTCGAATTGAAGCGGTGGTTGTTGACGAAGAGCACGAGGCGATCAACAACGCGAGTTTGGGTTCACCTGCTACCACGGATTTGGCATAGCGCTCTATTTGGTGTTACCCAAGAAATTGGCGAGTATTTTATCCCAGAAACGTGACCAGCTGAAACTGAAACTATACCTGTAAACAAGATAAGGTACGGAGTATGGGGTACAAATGTACCACATCAATATCTCAAAAAGGCAGAAGCACAATGGAATAACTTCCCCACAGGTGGCTTAGCACCCGAAGAAAGGATATGTATTGCTCAGCTAGGTAGACACCGAACCCAGTATTTGATACAACATACTTCGCTGTTCTGAATATTTTAAAATACCCATAGTAACAAGGGTTGGGTTTTGGCAGCTTTGCCAAACAACTACAAAACAGAGCGCCTAAGGGCAGCAATGTTAGCAAAATCGCTATTCCGATGATTTGACACCTGTATAAAGATATTGAAAGTGATCCATTTCAAATTGAAATCTCAAGAGCCACAGAATTCTTCTAAACGATGTAGTTCGAAGATACATTAATACTGTCCGCTTCACTGGAAGATACGAACATATAGATAACGTCTCCTATTTCTTTCTTGGCACTAATTGATTCTCGGTCTTTCATACGGATTGCATGGATATGAAATTTCACTAGGTCTTATAAAGATGTCCAATCCAATGCTTGGTATATCTCCGCCGTTCGCTTTCCCATTCAATACTGCAACCCTACACTACGGCTGCCTAGGCTTACAGGGCATCAAGGAATAACTGGAAACAATTGCGCATAAAGTTGAGTCATTTGCTGTATCTGCCTTGTTGAATGCTAAACGGGTTTAGGCAGTTTTCTGCAACCTGAGGCATAAGTATAACTTTGAAAGTCTTATATATTTGAGCCACTCCTATCCCATGATTCTTATCTCTATCCATCTATCAATATTAAACTCACTTAATAGTCTCTTTCACCACTTTACATTCTCTCTTTGCTGAGTAAATTCAAAAACCTTTTTATCGTCGAAGCAAAAATGGCTCATACTAAACAGAGCGCAAGAAAGAGTAAATACAACGCTGAAAGTTCACCCCATTGCATTTAGATACTGAATATCTACAGTCGTCAACGATGATTATGAAGAAAATTTCAGTGAGACCGAGGAAGAAGAAGTAGAGGAAGCAGCTCAAAATGGCATTGTAGCACAAGTCTTGGAAGGTGTCGATGTCCTACCATTAGTACTGAATTCCGATGGAGCTGCCGAAGCATCATCTCTTGGATACTCATCTAAGCTTGTCAGCAACTGGTATAAGCACACCTGTGCCTACGACTCTTGCCAAGCTCGTTGGAGCGAGTTCGCAGTAGTCGATGATGATGAAGCAGATCTGTAAGTCCCCTATTATCGAGTGAGGTACTTCCTGGTTGAGAAGGTCTTGAGAGTTAGCTACCCTTGAAATATGTCCGAAGATCAACATGAAGACATTTTTTGAGAGAAACACACCCTCGAGACAATTTCTTGACTTTCATAATACTATTATATCTGGTAAACTAACTTCCGGGATATCAATCAACAGGACGAAGAGAAGCACCTCAATACCTATTGTTCATCGTCATTTCTATGAGAATAAACACTGGATTACCACGTCTATTACTATACAAGATGCTCACATGCGCAAGGTTCTTAGTGAGGTCTTGAACAAGTATCAGGATCTAGACATGGAACTTGAAAATTGGACTTTCGAACCGCCCTTCATGCCTCTGGTTCATCGATGGGAGGTGTTAAAGAATTTCCAAAGCACAACGAATGAAGGTCCTCTGAAGAGTGCAGCTTCAGCTCTGCTTGCTTTCCTCTCTCCTATCATTGCCTCCTCTGTTTTTTCTCACAGCCAGACTAAGAAGACAGGCAAGGTAAGATACTAATCGAACTTCGTTGGTACAAAACTAATAAGAAAAGGTCAACTTCGATAATGTGTGGCAAATTTTCCCACCAAGTGCGTTCGTCCAGACGAAATTCTTCGGAGTCGATGCCATCTGTCGTGTACTGAAGTACAAAAAAAGACCTGCTGATCATTGCGGTAATCCCCAGGGCTGGGTTATTGAGTAAGGACAACGGCGAACACAAATTGCCTACCAAAGCAAACTCAGGACTTGTTTACTTCTAAGACATTGGAGATGATAGATCCGTTGAGATAAGTTTTCTATCCGATGTCTCAAAAGAAAATGAGAAGCATTTCAGTTATCGGCTCCACTCATGATCACTTCTCTTAGCCAAGAAATTGACTAATTCTCATTTTCCAGCATGGAATACGTTGACTGGAACGGGGAGAATAGCGGTTATACAACAACCACCCTCACAATTTGGGAATACGAAGGGTTCCGCCGAGTGACTGCTCTTCCCGTATTCCCAATCTCATTCCTGGCCGACAGTGAAAAGGCCAAGTTGACCATGATAGAGCGCGGTAGAAAATTTGAGCGTCTCCGTGGATACAAGTTCATGATTAGCAATGGTACTAAAGTCTTACTAGAGACTGAAAAGCCCGAGCAACGACCCGTTTCCGGGAAAGTTTGTGTTGACGCATATGCATACTACCGTAGTTGCAATATTGTTAAGCCAATCCTGCGCTCTCTGAATCCTGACGTTGATACGGAATTAGGAGAAGAGCCTGTAGAAGATGCTGAATTATCCGATACACCGTATGAGACTAACTTCACTGTCGCCGCTGTGGAGGTTGCATCTGCCGCCAAAGGTCCAGCAGAGAGAACTGAAGATCTTCAGATTCTTACGGATGAGCAGGCTATGATGGCTACCCCTTGGTTGAAAGGATTTGATCTGAAAACAAAAGACTGGTGCGAACTTAAAGTTGACGAACTGAAGGAGATGACTTGGAACGATGAGGCATTCGAGAAACTTGTTCTTCCTGGGGGTGAGAAAGATCTTGCGTGGGCATTTGTGGAAAACAAGAGTATTTCCACTAACGACTTCGACGATTTTATCCCTGATAAGGTAAGTTCCTTTCTTGACAAACGGTCCTTTTTGAACAGAGCTTCTGGGCTGAGAGCTGTTGTGGGAATTGCAACACTCTGCAAAACATTCGTTGCCACTGCATTGTGTTTCGGCTTCTCAGATAGCGTCCCCGCTCCGAAGCTAATAGCTTGACCCAATTATTGCAGTGCTAATTTGATGGACACAAGGGTCGAGGACTTATTATTCTCATGTTTGGTCCTCCTGGGTAAGTGCTATATACCATTGATCCTATACCATTTGATGTTCATCAGGCTAATATTAAAAAGAGTTGGAAAGACATTCACAGCTGAAGCAGTTGCTGAACGTTCTCGTGTTCCACTCTATTCAATGTCTGCTGGCGATCTTGGGATTCAGCCCACAGAAGTAGAGAAGTCTTTGGAGCGAGCACTAGAGCTATGTCGCATGTGGAATGCTATGCTACTCCTCGATGAAGCGGATGTTTTCCTTGGCGCCCGTACCAATGGTTCGTTACATCCTAAATCCAAATTCTCCATCTTGTTGAAAGCCATAAGAGCCTAGTAGAACTTGTGTTGAGAATCGAGATAAAACATACCTTACTTGTGTATGGTGCTCGGGTTTTGATGCTGCTTTCAGGCTCTCGACTTCTCTCTATATTCTTATAAAGCCATGTCGCTAATTCGCAGGATAGAGTCACTCGCCCGCAATGAACTCGTCTCCATCTTCCTCACCAAGCTCGAATACTACCAAGGCATTCTTTTTCTCACTACAAATCGTATTTCCTCCATCGACCATGCTTTCCAAAGTCGAGTAGATTTGTTCCTACCTTATCATGATTTGAGCATAGAGGCAAGAGCTACGGTCTGGGATAACTTTATTGAAAAAGCTGGACGGCAGAGGTTTGAGTTTGAGATGGGAGGGGAGGCTGTTGCCAAACTGGCTGAGTTGAAGCTCAACGGACGGGAGATTAAGAATTTGATCAAGAGTGCACAGCTTCTAAGTGCCAAGAGTGGTGCTAAGGTGTCGGTGGAGAGACTTTATATGTTGGCTGATAGGAGGGTCCAGGCTTTGGGAATGTTGGATGGTTGAAGGAGACGCTAATTAGTTCCCTCTGTTGTCCTTGGTGCGTCTGTTGTGTTATTTATGTTCCTAGTGAACACATTGATGCATCTCATGGGCTTTCTACCGTACACGCCTATTCCGAATGCATTGCTTTTTGGGATTTTTGTTTGCCCACCAATCTTTTCCTGTGCCACCTACTATATTCTTTTTGAAACCCGAAGCTGCGAATGCAGCAGAAGTGAGCTGACAGGAATATCAGTATGTCGCGAATGAGGTTGGCTGGTTTGACTTGTTTGACTTGTTTGAAATGAATGAGGTTGAAAGGCAACAGCTGTGCTAACTTGCTAGCCTAGGTGCCTAGCCTACAGTAGAAGTAAGGGGTAGTGGTGAATGGATGGTCGTTACAGTAACCTTAGCGAGCGAGCGATAGAGCTTACGCCACCCGAAGTGGGGTGGAGACCTCGGATGGAGTCAGCATCACTGAAATCAGCCTTTTGCCCCGTACACTGTATTCACCTTGAGCTTGTCTTGGAAAGTCGTTCTTCTTTCGAAGTTTGAAACCACTTGTAATCATACCGGGATCCCACAATATTACAACTATGCAGAAACAACGTGTATTGTCTCTCCATTGTTAGTATCATAACCACCCTGTGCTATAGATCCTCAGCTAATATCACCCTCTACTAGACCTTCACAATGACCCTGAGTGATTCAGATACACACAACACCCAACCCACCCCACCACTACCACTTCCGCAGTATAACTTCAAGTCCGTCTATGGGTTGCTGGAAATATGGAGAGATGACGAATCCCAAGCCCTTTCGAAGCAGCACCCTGATCTATGCGGCTTCGATCCAAAGTCTACCAAATACGATACTTCAAACAGCTTGGGAGATTTTAGTCGACTCTTTCAGCACTTGGAATGGCCGATTGAACGCCCAGTGATTCGCACATCGGAATCCACGGATACCGAGCTATCGAATCAAGATACACCTCCTTCTTCACTTTCAGATACTGCGCTGCGGATTAAAGGAAAAGAGGTGCGTTGGAGGGATGAGATACATACCGAAGGAGCTCTGCAACTTGTAACGCCTCGGGATCTACAAAGCGTTCCTCGGAAACCTCGTCACCGGTCGCCTGTAAAGCAGAAAGAGATCAAAAACTCTGCCGACTTCGAGTCCGAGGCTGAGGATTATTTGCGTCCAGCTCTTGTGAAGACCCCTCAAATATGGCTTCCGCCAGCTATTCCATTATTGCGAATCGATCCACAGATCATACAACCACTTGATAACCTTACACGCCAGGAAAAGATGGCTAAGCTCACCAGGAAACTGAAGCGTTTCAAAAAGTCGCCGGGTTCAAATGATGGCATTCACGTTTTCGTGGATGTTAGCAACATCGTAATTGGTGTGTGTTCGGAAAATTCCGTAGAGGTCATCTACCTCTCAAATTGCCCCAATTATTGACATCATGCCTAGGCTTTTACGACGCACTAAAAATTAAGAGAGGACTCAACGTGAAAGCCTATACTAAGCAAGCCCCAATTTCGTGGCAAGCCTTGGCTTTAGTCCTTGAAAGAGGCAGAGCTATTGCTCGACGGGTGCTTGTAGGCTCGAACAGCCAACCGATCCGTGGCCAAGCGCCTAAATTACCAAGTTATATGTTAGAAGCAGAGGAATGTGGATATGAGCTTAATATTCTAGAGCGAGTCCTCAAGCGTAAAGATACAACACCAGCCAGGAAGAAAAAAAGCAATGGGAACGGCTATGCTACAACTTCAGGGCATTCCAGTTCGGATGGAGGTAATTTGGCGTTAAAGGTAATGATATCCTCTCGTTTCCAATTAGCATGCGTACTCTATTCCGCATTTTTGCTAACTGAATTGGTTTCTAGGTTTCTGAACAAGGGGTTGATGAAATTCTGCAGATGAAGCTTTTGGAAAGCTTAGTCGACACACAAAAGCCGTAAGTAGGAGGCTTTTCAGATATTTGAACATTAAATATGCTTTTTCGGTCACTAATTATGAATCTGTAGGTCCACAATTGTGTTAGCCAGTGGTGACGCAGCGGAAGCTGAATATTCAGGAGGATTCCTCAAAAACGTGGAACGCGCTCTTTCTAAAGGCTGGAAAGTTGAGTTGGTCTCTTGGAGTCAAGGACTTGGCCAGGAATATCGTTCGAAGGCATTTCTTAAAAAGTGGAAAGAAAGCTTTGAAATAATCGAGCTGGATGATTTCAGCGAGGAGTTGTTAGGGTGTACAGTATGAATTTTCCAGCGGTACTATTGCAACAAGAGGATTATCTTGGGTTCCATGGGCTGTAGAAAAGATTCAACAAGCTATGTTTGCATCTGGGCGGTCAGATATCACGATGGAGTTGATGGTTGAATTTATGAATTTATGGAAGTCACGAGGCATGCGATTAAAGCATTGCATATAGAACTGTAATGTATAAGCTGGCATGATTTAGGAGAACTATAACCCATTTTATTTCTGATTAATTCTTTGGAAATGCAAACCTGTAAGCAGCTGAGATTAGAAAGCTTCATTTGCAACCTAGGAGCGCTGGTGGCTCAGTTGATTGCTGCTCCTCCCACATCGCCCTTTTGTTGTTCTCGAAACTTTAGTCTAGTCAGGCTGTTTTCCGGGATATTATTTGATATGTCTTTTTATCTTGTTATTTGAGGATTTTGTCTATTCTGGTTTCAGAATCTTTTTGGAAGTCTCCACTGCTTGCTGGACCAATGTGGTGGTACAGGGTGGTCACAAGAGGAAGGCACAACTTCTTTATTCTAACATCAGGCGAATAACAGATGATCTCAATTGCCCACCAATTGTCTACCATTATATTATAGAGCAATTTGGGTTTATCTTTTCAGCTGTCACCATCCCTAACTCACTATTCAACAATGTGTCTTCCAAGAACCATTCGTTTCTTGTTAATTTGCGTTCTAGGATTCCTATGCCTGTTGCTTCTTATGCGTAGTGCAACCATATCTCTGTCACAATACCCAGCTGAGTAGGTCGCCTTGTTTCCTCGTGATGTGGTCATGAAGACTTGCTATCTGCGATACACAATGTTAACTAGAAATTATGGCAGCTTGTTCACCACTTGCACCTCCACATCATCCTTTGCTCTCTCGGAGGACGCTCGTTTCATCTTCAACAGCACATTAGGCTTCGAGAAGGTCTTTGCAATAGGGCTGCCAGAGCGGAGCGACAAGAGAGACGCGTTGGCCTTGACAAGCAGTTTAACAGGGTTCCGAATAGACTGGGTGGAAGGTGTAAAGGGTGAAAGTGTACCAGACAAAGCTTTGCCATATGGTGTGGATAGAGTTGCCCTGTGGGAGAACAATGTTGGCAGTTGGCGTGGGCATATGTAAGTGATGTTCTCAGTTTCTAGTACTCTGCTTGATGAGTATGAAAAGGCTTTTAAACCATGAGTCGTATATATCAAAAGTATTCAGCCCCGAAAGAAACCACTTCCCAATCGTGGATCTATTCTTGAAAGACACACTATAGAATAAACTGACTCTGGCATTCTGGTTTATAGGAACGCGGTACGCAGGTGAGATGATATTCCGCTTCCCCTTATGATAGATGCTAATGTTCCTAGGATTGTCGAGGAGGGGTACAGTTCCGCACTTATTATTGAGGATGATATGGATTGGGACGTTAGATTGAAGAATCAATTAGTACAGTTCGCCCGCGGAGCACGTTTCAGTTGGTCACCTTACACTTCTCCTCCATTATTCTTGTCACTGAGTTACGTCAAAACAAAACACGAAGCTATCATACTAACTACTATTTCCAGTTCAGTCATCAACACATAACAACTCACCATACGGTGACGATTGGGATGTGCTATGGCTTGGACATTGTGGCGAGGTCTTTCCAGAAACGCTGGAGGAATACCAGGGAATGTTGTCCACCGACCCATCCATTGTGGCAATGTCAAGGAAATATACTATTTCTCCTGATATTACGGTACCACCTCCAGGTCAAGTTCATGGACTTCAAAATCAAACGGAAACTCCATATACCCGTTGGATTCACATATCCGGAGGACCAATCTGCAGCTTCGCCTACGCGTTAAGCCAAAGAGGAGCGCGGAAAGTGCTGCTCGATTTGAGCGTTGATCACTTAATAGGCCCCTTTGATAACTCACTAGCGGGATTGTGTAGATGGGGAAGAGACGAACAGAAGATGGGAATGAAATGTGTCAGCGTAACGCCACCACTGTTCGCGCATCATAGAGCCAAGGGTCACGTCTCTAAAGACTCGGACATCCAAAAATATGGAAGTACTAAGGGAGAGGTGCGAGAAGTTGGATGGACTGAGAATATCGTTTGGAGTGCGAGAGTAAATGCTCACAATTTGTTGATCTCAAGAAAGATGGAAAGCCAGTTTGGTGATTAGATTGTGGAAGGGCAATATCGGAAGAGAAACCAATCGGCTGTCAAATATTTTGCAGACCAATCCAAAAACACATAATGTACTATAGACTTCTCATAAAGTTACATGGCTACTATCTCAAATGCTTTATTACATATGGAATCGATTGGTATATAATTAAAAGAGAAGGGAGGGAGGGTTTCTTTGATTTTCCTTGAGGGAAAATCTTGGCATTCTCTTCTCTGATTCTTTCTGAGTATCCTCCGCAATTCGAACTGTATTATTTCCATCAGGTTAAATTGAATCCGAGGTACTTGACTTTAGCTATAATCTGCCACAAAGTGTCGCCGTCAGATCGACGCACGCCCAGTATTTCGAGCATCAGGTAATAAGGTAGTTAGTAGGTCATTAATAAGCGACAGGGTACCCGAATGCAGCAACTCCGATCTTTCCACCTTCAACAATGAACGAAAATGAGGTGGCTGGAGGGGGTAATCCCCCATCATGGATGATTGCAAGATTAAGTAAGGACTACCTATCTCGCATCACATCTCATTTGTGACTGTATTCTCATGTACTTTCGTTTTGTTGAAACACATCTGAGATCTATGTCCTTGCACGTAGCAACTGCAACAGAATCCAGACATCTGAATTGGTGGAGAAGGAGTTTATCAAACTAGCAAACTTTATCTAGTTGCGAGAATTGATAGCACACTAAACAATAGTTGCTAGCATGCCTCCACCCCTTTCTGGTATCTTCGCCCTTTCCCGTGCTTAAATCGTGTGAATCTATCTACTAATGCCAATAGCTGACGGTACATCATGGTCAGATGAAGACCAAACATCCGAAGATTGGAAGGAAGACTCTATGGCGGGAGATATAAAGGATGCTATATACTTTCAAGATGCTCTAGGAGAAGATGAGACAAATATACTGTCCGATACAACCAGATCATCCTCACCCGATCCTATTTCTTCCCCCGAACTTCCTATACCGATTATATCTCAGCAAAATACTGCCAACTCAGGATACAACGAGTGGGACCCAGATCGTTATGTATTCCCAAAATCTCGAGATTTTGGGTATTTGCCACCTCTTCCGAAATCAGATGAACAAGACGCAGTCAATGTTTTGCGTCATGTGCTTCGACGAGAACGAACTTCTAGCGGGAAACCGTCAAGAGATGATGGTGACTTTGTTGAATTTGACTTGACAAATTTCAGCGTATATCTGCCCAACAGAAAACACCATGCTTATGAACTGAGATCGCTGGTTGATCTCGGTTCTTATAGAGCCCACACTATATTTCTTTTCGATGGAATTTTAAAAGTTGGTAAAGTGCGAAGATACGTTGAGTCTGTGCCATTCGAAATCTGCTCCCTCGGCAATTATGGAACACAGCACCATGAAATTGGACAGGAAATATGGATTCAATCAACAATCAATTCCGGGACAGATATTTTCTATCGATTACGCTCACCCGCTCCCGAATACCGCCGTTTTCATACCGGATTTCTGTGGGTTGCAAATCTTGCTAAGCATTTTGTAGACTATTCCGAGAGGGCCATGGAGAAGAGGAAGGAGGTTTCAGTACACGATTTTCGAGAACGTTTCTCGAAATGGATTCGGAAGGTGCACGAGGGATCATCTGGGTTTAAATCCTGGTATGAGAGCTATCAGAGCGATGACTTCCGAAATGCAGTAGCAGTAAACATCAGCTTTCTGTTCAAGGAGAGTGTTGGGGTAAATGAGAAACTCCGGCATCTTGTTATTTGGAAGGAGTTGTTAGAGAAGAACTTTGTTCCTTTCCAAAAACTGCACACGGACCGTACGATAGTGACCCCATACGTGTATCATTGCTTTGAACACATGAGATTTAGTGATCATCTTAAACAGGTGACGCCAACTAGCCCATATTTGGGCAAGTCCCTTTTTTTGAACACCACTCCTGAATTTTCCGTCCGGACCATAACCACACCAGAGGTAGAGATATCATCGAGTCTCCAACATGCAAGAGCAAGAAGACAGAGAATCGAGGCAATAAAAGTTGGTGATGTTATCTCTGTATCCAAAGATACAGAAGGTTCTGCCTGGAAGAACGAACCGTCTCGCCATAGAGTGACAGACCATGATTGCTGGTATATCTATGTTCAGGATATACATTTCTCTCAGAACGGCAATCGATCCTTCGGTGGTATTTGGCTTTACCCACCATCCGATACATGTTGCGCAAAGATGAAATATCCTCACGAATATGAGTTATTTCTCTCTAATAACTGTACTTGCCACAATGGGCGCTATCAAGAGAAAGAAATACTAGACGTTGTGGATATTTGGTGGCATGGAAAACCGGGTCGGAGACTCTTCGTACGACAAACGTATTTGGATAACGAACGATTTGTTACTCTGAAGGCCGAACATAAGAAATGTGCACACAAGCAAAACAGAGCTGTATCACATTTTGAATATCCTATCGGGCAAACTGTATTGGTTAAGTCTCCACCGAAAAACCTCAAATATGGGCTACATCCTTGTGAGATCGTGAACTATGTCCGAGAAAACTCTAAAAACTTCGTTATTCTAAGATCCTTACTGCGACGAAGTGAGATAGAACCCCATGGTTGCAAAGCTCCCAATGAGCTGGTATATACCGACAAGACATGCAAAGTAGAAACTGACAAAATCGATCGGATCTGTCTTGTTCGATTCTATAGCGAAGAGGATCTAAAAAGTCGAGCTATACCTCCCCCATATAACAGAGATGGGACTGGAGATGCGTTCATTATTACCACGAGACTTGTCGAAGATAATAATGATCATTTGCTACAGCATATATTTGAAGACCTCCCACAAACGCTCATACAGGGGTTTGATCCTCGTGAGACACCATCTCGTACAATGCTGAGAGGCTTAGATCTCTTTTGCGGAGGCGGGAATTTCGGCCGAGGACTTGAAGAAGGCGGTGCTGTACATAATAGCTACGCAGTTGATTACGCCAATGCACAGATACATACGTATTATGCAAACCTGAAAGATCCATCGGTCACTAAGCTGTTCCACGGCTCCGTAGACTGCCTTCTCCTCCAGGCTCTAAAGGGCAACCCAAAGAGATCACCACTGGTGCCTTCTCCAGGGGAAATAGACTTCATATCAGCAGGTTCACCATGTCAGGGTTTCAGTTCGTTGAATATGGACAAGAACAACGCCAAAGGACTAAAAAATCAATCTCTGGTTGCTAGTGTTGCCGCATACGTGGATTTCTACAGACCGAAGTATGGGATATTGGAAAACGTTCTGACAATGGCGCAGAAGGGACGCAGTAGAGACGAAGACGTCCTGTCACAGTTGATTTGCTGCTTGGTTGGAATGGGCTATCAACTAGACCTCTTTGTCGTAGATGCTTGGTCCACAGGTAGCCCACAGTCTAGAGGGCGCCTGTTTCTGGCTTTTGCTGCCGCAGGGCTCACCCCCCTCGAGCATCCTGGTTTATCTCATAGCCATCCTCAAAGCAAGCAAAATCGTGGCTTGGGGGTGCTATCGAACGGGCAAGCTTTCGGCCAGCGCTTGCGAGGCCCTACACCTTTCAATTTCCGATCAGCTGGTGATGCCGTATCAGATCTTCCAAAAATAGGAGATGGGCGCACGTACCAGTGCACTGCTTGTCCTGACCATATCATGCCAATTCGGATTACTCAAGAGCTGGCACTTCAGATTGAAGCAATTCCAATTCAACCAAGGGGGTCGAATTTTGTCTCAGCGTGGAACAGAGGGCGAGGAGTCATGACAAAACAGCAGCGAGCACTTTTTCCATTCATGACAAAGTCTGGTGGTATTCGTCTGAACGTTGATAAAGGCTCTCGAGCATGGGGCCGAGTCGATCCTTCGGAGCTCTTCAGTACTGTTGTTGTTGCTTCTACTGCTGCAGATGCTCGAATGGGTACGATTTTGCATTGGGAGGAGCCTCGTACGATTACTATTATGGAATCAAGGCGGGCACAAAGTTTTCCCGACGAAGAGGTGCTTGTGGGCACTGCAGCTGAACGTATGAAAACGATTGGTAATAGTGTCTCAAGAAGTGTTGCTCTTTCCCTTGGTTTAAGTCTTCGACGTGCTTGGTTGAAAAATTTACCTGACGATGTGGTTAACAAAATTCAAAGAGACCTTACGTCTTGCCCTTTGGAATCATTCAAACCCAAAGTTTCTCTAAAGCGCTCACATTTTACTTTAGAGGAAGGAACTAATTCCTCTAAAAAGATTGAGTCCCCAAGACTCTACAGTAACTCATCTCGCGTCACCTCATCAAGCAGTGCTCGCGTAGTTCTTGAGCAACGTCAAGCTCGGGAGCAGCTAGCTCTATCAGGTTCAAGTCGACCAGTTGAGATGGACACACGAAATGGCTTAAATAAGGACGGGTAC
>Ga0247734_1001354_pt1 | contig 18792 bp, 13 predicted proteins | sample UWRJL103311B2_FD_180933 | JGI IMG/M metagenome (GOLD analysis project Ga0247734, IMG submission 180933) | Plant litter microbial communities from Arlington Agricultural Research Station in Wisconsin, United States - UWRJ-L103-311B-2 | ecosystem: Environmental > Terrestrial > Plant litter >... | reverse complement strand
GCATGTCAAACCAACGGTGACCACCTTCGTAGAATAATGAATATCGTCTCTGATTCAGTAATTCGTCAATTAATCCATCCTTGCTGTTTACTATCGCAGGTTTTGCAACAGACAATGTTTTTAATCCATTATCCACGCGTATTTTGTCCAAAGCAATAACGCCATCCGAGAGTTTCCCGGTCTGGATCATCGCTTCTGCATACATCAGAATCAATTCTTCATTACGAATAATGCTGATCGAAGCGATGTTGGAAGGGAAAACAGAGACATCATATTCTCCATTTATTCCTGATAAAACCCGTGGCGTTGTGCGTTTCGTAACTTTCGCAAGTCTCTTGTCGCCTGCCTCAGCATTTGTTACAAAACCCGCCTGAGCAACAACGGGTGCTCCGGTTGAATTCAGAGTCTGGAACAATGGGTTGGCTGCATCCCCGGCAGTTGTAGAATAGGTGTAAACCGGTCCTTTGGTTAGTGCTCCGTTCAAATCCAGGAAAGAAGCTCCCAAAGCAGTAAGCATTCCCGCCCAGTTTTGCTGATACATGGCTACACGTGCTGCAACGGCTCTGTTGAAAGTGGTAAAAGTAGCAGGAGTATCAAATCCGGCGTAACCGGCTGTCATGGTAAAACCGAATTTGGCGCCACCTGCTGCAAGATCCGCTGCGCCTTCATCCAACAAACGTTTTATTTCTGTCAAGGCCGCTTCATAAGAAACGAACGGACCTGGTTTCAATAAATCACCCGGACTGTACAAATCAGTATAAGAAATTCTGATCCCGTTTTTGTATTGCATATTCAGCATGTGCAGCATGGCAAATGCTTTGACAGTGCTTACATATCCGCTGATACCTTTCTTTTCGGCATCCGTCAAAGCTCCTGGTATTGAGTTATTTGCCGCCAGTCTAAAAATTTCGGCACGACGAGCTGTTTGTGCATAATCGGTGTAATAACCGTTGTAAAGCGTTGTCGCACTAAATCCTCCATTTGTAGTTCCAAGCAATTCGGTAGTCCAGGTAAGTTCGGTGGATGAAAGTACATACACTTCCCGTCCGATCACACCGGCAGTTCTGCTGATATTGGAAACGCCATTTCTGAAAGCCGACTGGATTCCGATGCCCAGCTGGTTGATCTGTGTACGTGAGGCATTGCTGATCACACTTTCAACAGAAGCATTATTAGGGTCAATCACCTTATCCGTTTCAAAAAACGAACAACCGCTTAGAGATAAGGCCAGGGCAGCAGATACTAAAAATTTTATATTCATTCTCATGATTTTGCTTGTTAAAAGGATGATTAAAATTCAACAGCTAAGTGAAAGAAAATACGTTTGCTGTTAGGGAATGCCGCGTTATCAACGCTTGCTCCAACCGACTGATTTCCAAAATTGGAAACCTCCGGATCATATCCCCGGTATTTGGTAAAGGTCAGTAAATTGCTTGCTGATGTTCCGATTTTGATGCTGGAAACCGAATTGCCAACAACAGAAGAAACAAAAGTTTTTGGCACTGTGTAGTACAACGACACTTCACGAAGGCGGATATAACTTGCATCCTGGATAAACGATCTTGCAGTAACGCTTGTGTTTGCCGGCACGCGTGCTCTTCCATTTGGTACACCCACAGTTGAGAACAGGTTTTCAACTTTACTCCAGTCTGTGGTCGTTCCGCCTGTATCTTTTTGTTTGATAGTCAGGTTGGAATTGTAATTTCCTTCACTTGCATGCAGAAGAAAAGACAGGTCAAAGTGTTTGAAAAAATTAAGCTGATTGGAGAATGAAACCTGGAATTTAGGCTGTGCATCTTCATATCTTGTTGCCTGCGAAACACCTTCTGAATCCACAATGTTTGGCGAACCGTACCAGCGTGTCGGCGATTCTCCCAGTCTCAACTGATTACGTCCGTAGATACTGAAACCACTTCCTACAACCGTGTTTGGAATTTCCAGACGCGTCATTTTACTTCTGTTAAACCAGTATTGAATCTGAGAATTCCAGCTAAAATTTGGTTTCTGGATCGGGTTAAAATTAATACCTAATTCAAGACCTTTATTTTGCAGATCCCCAACCGGATATGCATTGAACTGAACTACACCAGTTCCTGAGGAAAGCGTGTAAGGGTTCAGCAGATCGAATACTTTTTTGTTATAATATGTAACTTCGAAATTTACACGGTTTTTAAGAATCCCTACATCTACACCCCATTCAATTTCCTGTGCAGTTTCAGGTTTGATCGTTGCATTACCAATACTTGTTGGTGCCACAGATCCAAGCTGACCGTTGATAATGGTGCTTCCCAAAGAAGTGAAAGTATTACCAAAAGCAGGTACACCACCGGTACGTCCAAATGCCGAACGTAATTTCAGCTGACTAATTCCTTCATAACTCCAGAATTTGAATTTGGCAAGATTGACAGCCAAGGACGCTCTTGGAAAAGCATAGAATTTCTCATTATCGCCATTCAAACTTGATTTGTCAAAACGGATACCAGCTGTTCCGATGATCTTATCGTCGAAATTGATTTCCTGCTGCGCAACCATACCCACATCCTGCCAAAGCTGGAAAGTTTCGTTGTAAGTACGCACGCTGCCTGTGTTAGGATTTTTCTGTTTTGGCAATAATCCTTCTCCTTGTATCCAGCTGAAATCGTTATCTGTTGTCAGGCGAACTGTTCCAACCTGCGAAGTCATATCGATGCTCTTGCCTAATTTCCAGTTGTAGATTAAAAATGCCTGTAAGTTGGTGTTAAAACTTCTGTTTTTGGAATATCTGGCAGCACCCGGATTAGCAGTTTGTTTTTGCGACTGCATATCTTCCGGGAAGTAAACCTGTGCTTCGGTATTTACGTAATCGACACCACCTGAAAAGGCTAGTTTCAAAGTGCTTTTTTCTTTTTGCAGGAAATAAATATTACTTGTAAACGACTGGATCAAACGGTTCGTCATTTCCGTATTTATCGTTCTGTCTACAACAGCCAGAGGATTATCTCCCGTATATGGAGAATCAGGATAGACGCCGTTTACCGGAAATAACTGAGCGTAGTCCGGTGTGTACGACAATGCATAACCAACTGACACACCTCTGTTATCATTTCCGCTGAAACCGCGTTGCGCTCCGGTACGCATGTAATTGGATCCAACAGAAAAGTCAATCCATTTTGCCAGTTTGTGGTCAACATTTACACGGATCGATTTACGTTGAAAACCAGTGTTTTTCTGGATACCTGTTTCATCATTTAATCCGGTCGAAATAAAGAATTTCGTTTTATCATTTCCACCTGAAATACTCAGTCTTGTATTACTGATTACACCGGTGTTACCAAATATAAACTTCTCATAGTCATGCAACTGACCTTTTGCAGTAGCGTCCTGCCATTTTGCAATTTCAGTCGCACTTCCGCTTCCTTTGGTTCCGTTACCAAAAACGTAGTCAAATTTATTTTGTCCGTCCGGTCCGATTGGATCAAGGCTCCAACCTTCATAACCTAAAAGTTTTATCACAGAAGAAAACCCAAGATCCTGACCAAAACTTACTTTGGTTTTACCCGCTTTCCCTTTTTTGGTTGTGATTACAATTACCCCGGCATTAGCACGTGTACCATAAATAGCCGCAGCACTTGGACCTTTCAGGATTTCCATGGATTCAATATCTGCCGGATTAATATCTGAAATACGGTTTGGTGCCTGATCCTGGTTTGCACCAGCTCCATTGAATGGGCCTGAACCTGCGCCGGTAGCAAACTGGGAGTTGTTAACAAACACACCATCAATCACATAAAGTGGTTCGGATGATCCATTAATAGAAGATATGCCGCGTAATTTAACAGAAATACCACCACCCGGCGCACCACTGTTCTGAACGATATTCGCGCCAACAATTTTACCGCTCATAGCAGCATCCAACGTAACCGGACGGGTTTTACCAACCAGATCATCCGCCGTCAAACGGGTTACCGAATTGGCAGCATTACTACGTTTTACACTCGTTGCCAAACCTGAAATAATTACTTCTTCCAGGTTTTTTGAATCTTCCGCCATGGTGATATTTACCATTGTCATAGAAGGTGTTATGACCTTTTCAACAGAAACAAAACCAATGTAAGAAAATACAAGTGTAGCCTTGTCCGAAAAGTCAGCTACTTTCAAATCAAACTTACCATTTTGATCCGTCACCGTTCCACTTTGACTTCCTTTCAATAAAATACTCACACCCGGTAAAGGTTCGCCGGTCGCATTGGAGACCGTTCCTGATATAGAAATGTCCGTACGATGTTTAGCAGCCATCACCTGCGGAGCCTCAGAAGAAGCATAGATTGCATTTGAATTGCTTGCCGACAAGCTTTTTTCACCTGGATAAACCGATGATCCATCCCAGCCTTTTTTTATTTCACGAATGGTTTTCTTGTCGGCATCACTTGGGAAAATGGCGTAAATTTTGCCATGTTTTTTGTAATCCAGGCCATTGGATTTAAGCAGTTTGTCCAGCATTTGCTCCACGTTTTCTTCTGAACCCGTTGGAGTTTCTACCTGAATTTGTCTGATCTTATCGCTTTTATACATAAAGTAGACAGAATGCCTGGCCTCCAGATCTTTCAAAGCCTGATCCAACGACTGGCTTCGTTTTGGTTTTGGAGCGGATGTTGTGGACTTACCCATAGCCATAGTTTGGGCAGAAACGCGATAGTCTCCGGTCCAGCCAAGGCAAAGTAATCCCACAAAGAGCGCGTAGTTCTTTTTCATGAAATCAATAGTAAGAGTGAAAATATAAATTAATTAGGATTAGGTTGAATGCTTATTTGTTTATCGCTTTGCTCTGCTTGTACATCAAGAATACTTTCCAGCGAAGCCAGGATATCTTCCAGATTATCGGATGGAATAATTCCTGTAACTTTTTGATTTCCGGTTGAATCACCTTTCAGATTTACCGGAAAACCGTACGTTTCAGTAATAAGCGTTGCTACTTCCGACAATGGCGTGCTTTCAAAAGTCCAGCGGTTGTCTTTCCAGGAATACCATGAATGTGTATCACTTACTTTCCGGATTGCAAGCGCCTGTCTGGCTTTGGAAAAATCCACCAAATCGCCTGGTTTCATTTGCAAAACTTCTTTTTTCTCATTGACCAGCCTTAACTGAATATTCCCTTCTGATAAAATTATCCTGGTTTTATCCTGCCGGGTATTCACATTGAACTCAGTTCCTTTCACCTCCACATCAACATCGTCAGTATGTACTATAAACTTAATGTGCTGACCATCACGATCCTGTTTTTTTACTTTAAAAAACGCTTCCCCTTCCAGCCATGCTTCTCTGCCGGCAACTCCCCAGGATGATGGCAGACGCAATTTTGAATTGGCGTTCAATGTTACCATTGTCCCATCCTGAAGCTGAAGCCTGCGTATTTCCCCATTCGCTGTTTCATAAGTCGTTTCATCATTAAATGTAAAACGATAACCTATAAACGTAACGAACAGAAGTAAGATTACTGCCGCAGCATTCACAAAATATCTTCGTCGATATAATGGAATTATACGTGGGACAGTTTGGGTTCGCTGAACAATCCCGTTCCATAATTTATCAATAATTTCCTCTGATGGATTTTGCTCAGAATTTTCAATGTCTACTACGGCAATATCCATTGTGGCAATATCCATTGTGGCAATATCCATTGAGGCAACCAATACCAGTTTGCGGGCTTGTTGAATTTCCCGGCTTCTTTCTGTATGAATTCTTAACCATTCCATCCAAAACGCGTCCGCTCTGATATCCGGTTTAAGGACCCACTGACAGAAAAAATTGTCCAGGGCAAAATCCACTTCATTAAAATCTTCGTAGCCCATTGAACCAATAAATTTTGTGCTTCTAACTATACAGTGCAGAGTTTCAATTCATATTACCCTATTTCCAGAATAAAACTTTAAACTTTTTTATTTTGGCAATATTTTTTTGGTAATCAGCGATTAGCTGATAGCGATTAGCCACGCGCCAACCACGCGGTTAAAAATATAAATGAAGAGAAGCGTCCCGGGATAATTATTTAAGATTTCGCGTAATCCTTTCATCGCCTTTTGAAGCGTATTATGAACGGATTGGAGGGAAATATCCATAATTTCTGCAATCTGGTTATGCGTAAAACTGTGAAAATAGCGCAGATTAATCGCCTCCTGCTGCCGTAATGATAATTGCAGAATGGCATCTTGAATTTCACGGGAAGTCTGGTCATTCCCTTCCGTCCTTACAATTTCACTTTCAAAAGATTCAGTGTTAAAAATCTGATCAAGATTCTGATCTTCAATCGGTTCCATCAAACCCGGATATTCAAGGTTACGGTTAATTTTCCGGCGTAAAATTCTTAATAAATAATACTTTACAGAATCCGGATCAGTCAGATTTTCCCTTCCATTCCAAATATCAACAAACAAATCCTGAATAGCATCTTCCACGATTTTGGTATCATTTGAAACTTTGTGGCCATACCGGTATAAAACCTTTATATATCGCTGGTAAATTTGAGAAAAAGCGTTTTCATCACCCTTCTTAAATGCCGTCCAAAGTTCAGGATCCCCGCTGCTATTTTCCATTAGTCCGAAAGAGTATTCTTTTGGTATATAAAATAATTTTTACCTCTCTTTAAACAGTATGTATATGACCGGGTACGTTCCCAGTGTTTAATTAAATAAAAATATACCCGGAAAAGAAATTTTATAGGTTTATTACAATAAAAGGTAAAAATCAAGCAAAAATTACTTCATTCCCACTAGGTCAAAAATAGAAATGATATGTAAAATAGCATTGAAAAAGCAGTTATCGAATTACTCAAATAAGCATAGGTAACGATCTCAAAAAGATATCGTGAAAGAAATAATCTGGTATTGCAGCATCTTGAAATGGTATAGGAACCGGCTTTGATTTTGAAGAAGATTGGGGAGGGTGAACATCTCCCCTGCCTCACTCCCTATCCAACTGCTTATCAATTTCCAGTGCTGCACTTATCAGTGCCAGGTGTGTAAAGGCTTGTGGAAAATTCCCTAAATGCTCGGCTTTGTGGCTGATCTGTTCGCTGAAAAGCCCTAAATGATTTGCATAACCATTCATTTTTTCGAAACTGTCAAGAGCTTTGGTCACTTGCCCGCTTTTTGCAAGAGATTCTATAAACCAAAACGAACACATGTTAAAAGTACCTTCCTCTCCTTCCAGTCCGTCAAATTCGTTTATTCCATTTCGGTAACGATAAAGCAAAACGTCCAGTCCAAGCTCCTTTTCAACAACTTGCATAGTAGAAAGCCAACGCGGCTCAAACGGAGAAATAAAATGCATTAATGACATCAGCAACACACTCGCATCGACATTTTCTGCACCTTTATATTGTACCCACGCTCCTACTTTCTCATTCCAGAAATTGTGATAAATATCCAGATAAATTTCATTTCGTACATCGCTCCATTCTTTTTCAGGATACGGAAATGAGCGGTGCTCTGCAATTTTAATAGCGCGGTCCATTGCTACCCAGCACATTAACCGGCTGTGAAGAAATTCTTTTTCCAGACTCCTGATCTCCCAGATTCCATGATCTGCTTTTTGCCAGTTTGCAATTACCTGCTCAATTTGCTGTACAATCGTTTCCCAAAATTCGTAGGTAATGGCAGAATGCTGCTTGTTGTAAATATAAATGGTATCAATTAATTCCCCATAAATATCAATCTGCAACTGATCCTGTGCTGCATTTCCAATCCTGACAGGTTTAGAATTTTTATATCCTGCAAAATTTTTCAGTTCTTTTTCTTTCAGATCGTGCTTACCATCAATGGAATACATCAGATACAACTTATCTTCTTTACACCGGTCATGAATCCATTTGAGAAACGCCGTTGCTTCGTCAGTATAGCCCAACCGTAAAAATGCGTACATCGTAAATGCGGCATCCCTGATCCAGGTATAACGATAATCCCAGTTCCGGCCACCACCCAGTGTTTCCGGTAAACTGAAAGTCGGTGCAGCAACCATAGAGCCATGTTCGGCAGAAGTAAGCAATTTTAGCGTAATAGCCGACCGGTTCACAGGTTCAGTCCATCTTCCTTTATATGTAGATTTTTTTGACCAGTTTCGCCAGAAATCTATCGTGTCGTAATAAGTCTGATTCTTGTAAATATCTATTGAATTAAGTTTATCAATTTGTTCGCAGCCACATTCCAAAACCACATAAACTGTTTCAGACTGTTTAACTGTAAATTCTGCATAACCGCAATTCTCAACAACTTCCAAAGGAATATCCGCAATTAACCGCATCGTGGTTTCTTCCTTATTTTTTGCCCTGAAAATCATTTCGTTACCATTTGACTCGCAGGTATGTTTAGCACGGGCGTAATCAAAGGCGGGCTCACATTTTACTTTATATTTTATATTTCCCCTAACCGATCTAATTTGTCTGACTATTGCATTTAAATTGTTCTTATTCCCATTATTTACAGGCATATAATCTGTAAGTTCTGCAATTCCATCTTCCGAAAAAAACCGTGTTAGCAATACGGCGGTTCCCGGCAAATAAAGCTGTTTGGTATTATAATCCTTCATTTGCGGTGTCACCGAAAAACTGCCTCCGGAATTTGTGTCCAGCAATTTGGCAAAAACAGTGGGTGAACCAAATGTTGGGTAAGACATGAAATCGATGGATCCTTGTATGGACACCAGCGCAACGGTTTTCATGTTTCCTATCAATCCGTAATTTTCAATAGGTATATTTTCTTCCTTTTTTGACTGCATTAAATTGGCTTGTTTATTAACGATTTTTGCTAACGTTTCCTAATATATGTTTTGAAACAATAATCAAGCCAGCTTTTGGGCTAAACCGTTGAAAAAGTAGAATTATATATCATAAAATACAGTGAAGCAGGAGCTAAAAAATATTATTTTACTGGCAGGCAATAGCGAAAATTGATTTATTACAATGCTGTTAAAATAATAAAGGGATGCCGATTCTTAAAATCAACATCCCTTTATTATTTTATTTAACCAAGCTAAATCATTTAACTGATAGCCGAATTTCAAGCCACATAATATTAATACTTCAAAAACTGCTGCCGGAAAGATTCACCTTTAGTGGTTTTGATATCAACAGTATAAAGCCCCGCGTTTAACGTACCAATTTGCATTTGTCTTGAAGGATTCTTTTGAAATAATACCCGTTTTCCATGCAGGTCATACAGGATAGTTTCGGCGATTACGATATTTTTATCCAGTTTTATTCCCAATTCGTTAACAGCCGGATTAGGATATATGACGAAACTTTTAGCAACCGCTTCATTTTTGACTGCAATAATAGCCGAGTACTCAAAAGTTTTATTTGAATCCATTTGTTTCAGACGATAGTAGGTCAAATCAGCTTTTGGATTCGTGTCTGTAAACTTGTAACGCTGCTCCGCATATACAGTTCCTTTGCCTTCTGTCCAGCCTATTGTTTCAAAAGAGCGAGCATCCGAACTGCTTTCTATTTCAAAATGATCATTATTTTTTTCACTGGCCGTTATCCAGTTAAGTTCATTTGTACCACCCAAGAGCATTTTTCCTTCAAAACTGATCAGATCAACAGGAAGTGTGGAACATGAATTAATTGTTACACTAAGTGATGTACTACCCGGACTTAGGCATTCTCCTGCAAAACTACTGTTGTAATAATAAGCTTTGTACGACCCGGCACCCACTGCTGTCGGATTTGAAACAAGGGCTGGATTATTCCATCGGACTACGCTGCCAGCCGGAGTTGCGCTGGTAATGACATTATTAATATTAGCTGTTTCACCAGGACAGTTATTTTCAGCGGTAAGACTGCTCAATGTGGGAGCTGGTAAAGCAGGACTTACTACAACTTTACCCATATTTGAAGATATACTGCAAGCTCCCGCACTTATAATTACCTGGTAATATCGGCCATTCTGAGCCAGAGCATCTGCGCCTTTTACTGATAATGTTTCCGTATTGTAATTTTCAAAAAGAGATGCAGATTGAGAAGCATTAACCCAACTTCCTACATTATTATCGTAAAACTGCCAGTTATAGGTCAAATTAGTCCCTGTTGCCTTAACTGTCCAGGTATAATTTGTTTCACTGCATATATTTTGTGTAGATAAAACTTGGGTGGTAACAGAAGCGGGAGTTCCAATATTGACTGTAACAGTGTTGGAGGTAACAGAGCCGCAGGGGTTGGATACAATCACCCGGTATTGACGACCGTTATCTGTTAAAGGAGAATTACTAACATATAAAGAACCTGTGTTAATATTGCTAAAACCCGAATAGGCCGGTGTAATGGAAGCCCACTCGGTTTGACCACTATTTTTAAATTGCCAGTTGTAAACAAGATTACTTCCGGTTGCTCCCAGGTTAAAAGAATATCCACTCCCTGCACAAACATTCTGGTTAACCAGCTGTTGAGTAATAGCAACAGGGGTAACACAAATGGGAACCGCACCATTTACCGGAATATAATAAGCCCAACCATCTCCCGGAGTGGTTGTATTTATATCAATACTTGTAAAAGCATTGGCAGCTGTACTTGTAAAACGGATGTGTTGCCAGTATTCGGCCCCAGCTGTCATGTTAACCCCTCCGTAAACGCCGCTGCCTTTGGCTGAAATACCACAAACGGCAGTTACCGTGACTCCGGAAGGCGGTGTAATTTTCATTCTTTCAGCACTGCCAAAGCCGGTAAAATAAACATCCAACTGCGTTAAAGCAGTATATGCAGAATAGGTAATTATTCCCGTTCCGTTCGATTGTGAGCCTAAAAAGTTTGCGTCGGAGCTGGAACTATTGTTGGAACATTTAGAGAAATTACTTAAAACACTGTAATCTGATAGGATATATGTTGACCCGGTACCATAAATATTCATGGAAACGCCATTTACCGTAATATACAATGCTGCTGCCTGATGACTTATTGCACCAAGTAAAAACAGATGAATAAAAAATAAAAAAGCATACTTGAAATGCCTGTAAAGTTTTGAGGTTGGAAATAAGCAACAATAATTTTTAGAGAAGGGAAATAAAACATTTTGCATAACGTGCTAATTTAAAGGAGAGATGAGTAATAATACGGTCATAAAGTTAGCTCTTTAATCGTAGCAGATCATTGTAAAAACACCCTGCTTACTACCGTATAATTACCTAATCACTGTTTTTAGCAAGTTTTTTTTCCTATTTCGTGACTTAATTGTTTTAATAAACCCGGGTGCTCTTAAATAGCAGTTCTAATTTGTTCATTAATATAATTCTTGCCAAGCCACGTTAATTGGCTATTTGTGGAACGATTGGCAATGAATCTTCCTGAGTTGAGATAAAATCCTGTATAAAGAATTTATACTTTCTCAATGTTCCAGATTCAGTACATTGGCTCCAAGCGGCTGTTCCATTACCCTTTCCAGCTTTTTGTCATGAACTGTAACGAGGATTTCTACTGAACCTGTTCCAACCGTAGCCCCAAGCATGTGTCCTCCAAAAGCCTTGAAATTTTTATCAGTAACGATGCCATGCGTATGCAATGAAACTGTATCATTTTGCCATGCGATAGAACCCGTCATGCTGGCGAGCTCAACATCTTTAAACTCTTTTGGATCGTATTGTTTAGTCTTAAAATTGAAGAATCCAAATTTTACATTTACGAATCCCATACCTGTTAAATTAGCCGAAGGAATTTTTTCTTTCATGGCCATTTCCTCAATCTGAGCTAAAACATCATCTCCCTGGCGCAATACCATTAAATAACCGGCAGGGACTTTAATATATTTTTCAGTTTTTATCTGAGCCATCGTTTTGTTTACATTTAGTGTAAAACAGATAAAGAGTATTGCCAGTTTTATTATTTTCATTATTTAGATTATTACGATGAATGATAGGCCATAAAAAAAATAAATTCAACCCCTCTAAGAGCTGAATTTAAAATAACCGTTCCAAAAACTCATTTTCACAAATTGATTCTGACCTGTGAACTATCAGGCAATTTTATCAGTCTGATATATACTAATCTGTCCGTCAATTAATTGTGCTGATGCTTTTAGAAAATCAGCAATGTGCGGTTGTTTATTATGCAGATCAAGACCTGCCTGAGTTTTCCATTCTTCATGAAAAATAAAAAATTCAGGTTCATTTTGTGATTGATGCAGATCATATTGCACACAAGCTTCTTCCTGTTTAGAATTTTCCACTAATATCAACAAAAGCTCTTTTAAAACTTCGCTTTTTCCAGGTTTACTTTTGACTGTGGCTGTCAGATAGATAGGCATTTTCTGTTTGATTTTGGATGAAAATTCTGTTTAAATGCGCATGATAACGTTTCATGTCGTTTGGAATATCCGCATTTTTTTCCACATCATGAAAATGTATACTTTCTAAAGGCTCCATTCCTGTGAAAGCATTCATACGGTGGAACCCGAATAATGCACCGTCATCAACGGAACGTTCGTTAAAAAATTCACCCGGTAAAGTAAATGCTGTTGCGGGAGCATTCCAGGATGTTGTAACCATATAACGTTTTCCATGCATCGTTCCGCCGGTGCCGTAATTTATGGCAGGATTAGACGAAGAACGGCCGTCGCTATGATAAATCCCATTATTATGCCCTTCTGTAAAAACAACGTCAATATATTTTTTCAGTCCGTGAGGCACCTGAAACCACCAGATCGGCGTATGGTAAATTACGAAATCTGCCCACACATAATTCTCAACTTCCCGGATCGGATCGTAATCTTGATTTATATCAGTTGCCCTGACTTCAAACCCTGGCTGACTATTAAAAAAATTAATTGTTGTATCAAAAAGTGTTTTATTAAACTTTCCTCCGGAGTGTCCAAAAACCTGGCCTCCGTTGATGATAAATATATTCTGAATTTCCATTTTATATCTTTCTTTAAATTTCTGATACAAATGTAGAGCAGATATAACTATCATTAAAATAACATAACTCATAGCTAATTATTATAATTATGATAGATTATTAAGACTTTAATATCTTGAAAATTTGATTGAGTTATTGGGATATTACACACTTGAAAAGCAATAACGATTATCACCTTTATCGATTTCATAGTTAAACCATAATCCAACTATATACTATATACGCATTTAATAGATCATATCGTTTAACCAGTCAGGTAATAATGAAAAGATAAACATTACAGAACATTCAGAATTTAATGCTGGTAACGTGATTCAAATGCAGGATCAATCGATTAAACCAAAAATATTATAACAACTATTTCTAGATTCTAAAAATAAACACATAATAAAAAAAGGAAGCATTTCTGCTTCCTTCAAAATAACTTATTGGATCAAAGGCGGTTATTATTTTTCATCTATCCAATTGTGAATCGCTTTAACGGTGTCGTCATAAAAAACTTTATACGTATGTTCTGTGACGTAACCAATATGTGGCGTTGCCAGTACATTATCCAATTTACGCAGTACATGATCTTCAGACAATGGTTCAGAATCAAATACATCCAGGGCTGCTCCTGCTATTTTTTTATTTTTCAGAACATCGATTAAATCTTCCTCATCTATAAGTGGTCCTCTTGAAGTGTTGATCAGGTAAGCAGTAGGTTTCATTAAAGCCAATTCAGCTTCTTTCACAATTCCTTTTGAGCGCTCACTTAAAACCAGATGGATTGTAACGAAATCGGAAACCCGGAAAAGCTCTTCTTTTGTAACCAGCTTTGCTCCTGCTGCCTGTGCTTTTTCTTCCGTAAGATTTTGACTCCATGCAACCACTTGCATATCAAAAGCTTTGGCATAAACCGCCATCTTCTGCCCGATCCTGCCCAAACCAATAATACCGATCGTTTTGCCAGTCAGATCAGTACCAATTGTAGTTTGCCAGTTGCCGGAACGAAAATTGACATTTTCCTGCGGAATATGCCGGGCAATAGCCATTAATAACGCCCACGTCATTTCCGGTGCGCCGCTTGTTACGTATCCGGTATGTGCAATTTTTACACCTAATTCCTCGGCTGCCGGTATATCAATAGATGCATTTCTCAGACCAGTAGAAACAATGAGTTTTAAGTTGGGCAGTTTACTTAAAATTCCCTTAGTCATCGGTGTTCTTTCACGCATTACGCAAACAATTTCATAAGGAAAAAGCCTTTCAATAATTTCAGGCTCATTTGCCAAATGATCATTAAAAACGGTTATTTCCGCCTTGTCATTTAAACCAGACCAATCTGCCATGGATAGTGCAACATTCTGATAATCGTCAAGCACAGCAATTTTTATTTTTTCACTCATATAAATTTACTAAATTAAATGAAGGATAATAAATCAAAACGGGTAAACCAGTTATCTGATTTACCCGTTTTTAAATTACAATTTATAATTAACAATTAGTCATTTTTCACTCCCCAAACTGAAACTGACCTTTCTTTAACCTTAAACTCTGCATGGCCATCCTCGCCTATTATTACTTCTTCATTGACATACCCAAGATAATCCACAAATGTTTTACCCGCATGTTGAGTACCTATGTACATCATTTTTGAGCTATCCTCTCCATTGGAAATAACTACCGCACAACCTGAATTCTGATGTTCTTCATCTCCTTCTCTTGTCCAGCCTATACAATTCGGATGATCAAAAAAATCGTTTTGCTTACCATAAGCCAAATGTTTCCGGGCATGTAACATCACTTCCATTTTATCCAGTTTTTCCAGGGTTATTTGATGCTCTTCTCCGTCGTTACCTGTATCCATGTATTCTGCACCGTACAAATCCGTATAAAATACACAAGGATAGCCCGCTTCACGAAGCAAAATAAGTGAATAAGCCAACGGTCTGAACCAATGCTCAACAGTCTGTTCTAATGATTGAAGCGGCTGTGTATCATGATTTTCTACCAATGTGACAGCCAGTTCAGGAAGTGTTTGAACCAGCGTATTATCAAAGATTGTACAAAGATTAAAATCACTGTTTTCCTTTGAGGCTTTAAAAAAATTAGCCTGAAGAGGAGCATCAAATAATGAAACCCTTTTTTCAGTTGCTTCAATATATGCTAACATCGACGGCAAATCATAGGGGGCCCAATATTCTCCAACAGTATAAAATTCCTTTTGATATTTCCCACGTAAATGGTCCAGCCATTCATTGTAAAACTGTGGATCCATGTGTTTGATCGCATCCAAACGGAACCCGTCAAACCCAACCGTTTCATAGAACCATTCTCCCCAACGTTTCAGTTCTTCTCTTACCTGCGGATTTCTGAACTCAATATCAGACAACATCAAATAATCATAATTACCATTTTCCAGATCCAGCACGTCCTGCCATCCTTCACCATATTGGTTTTGGATACTATAAATGGCAGTTTCCTGCGTGGACGCATTGTAATCTATACCTGAAAAACACTGAAAATCCCATACAAAATCAGAATATTTCCCCTCTCTTCCCGGAAAAGTAAATTTTGTATAAGCTTCTATTTCTAATGGTTCGCTAATAAATTCATTACGGTTTTCAGGCTCTACTTTTTTGACAATCACTAATTCTTTCTCGTCAGCGCCACCCATGTGATTTAATACAATATCAACATAGACCTGAAGCCCGGCTTCTTTTCCTGCATTAACAGCAGCTATTAATTCACTTCTTGTGCCATATTTAGTTCTGACCGATCCTTTCTGGTCAAATTCTCCAAGGTCATATAAATCGTAGGAATCATAACCGGAAGACTGGTCGCCCGCCATTCCTTTGTGTGCTGGCGGAAGCCAAACTGAATCAATACCGATAGATTTGAGGCGGGTTGCTTCGTTTCTAAAATGGCTCCACAGCGTTCCGTCCGCTGGAAAATACCATTCAAAAAACTGCAACATTGTAAAATTCTCCATTATAAATTCTGAATTTAATTGTGTGTTTTAATAGTAGATAGTAAGAGTTGTTAACCACGCTTACCCTCTAATATTAATTTGCATTACAATTATTATGCCGTATATAACAGTTATCAGAATTGTACAATAACACCCCATTAAAGAACTAAAAGATGAATAAGATTATAATCAGTTTTGGTATAGCTTAGGAACATATCTCCTTCAATTAACTCACAATTTCAAAAGTTTTTATTTGCTTTTCTTCTCCATTAATAATGACAGACAACTGATGCTGACCAGTGTAAAACACCCGGGTTGTAATAAGTCTGAAAGATTGTTTTCTTGTAATTTTTACTTTTGAATCAGGCTTGTAAACTGTTTCACTGATTTTAAAAACTTTTTTCGCCAGATGTCCCTTTGACTTTTTATAGTAAATTCCATATTCAAGTCTGACCGTATGACTGATTGGATTATTATTTTGAACTACAAAAGAAAATTCCAGACTGTCGCCGATTTTCACTTCAGGCGTCAGGATTTCAAGGTCGCTTACAATTATATTCTCACTTTCAAGCCCGTATTGTTTCAGGATTTCTGTGTGTCCCTGTTTTAATAATGTCCGACAGCCATGTTTAATAATTGCATCCGTTTCTTTACTGATTCCTTTCCATTGAGTCGCAATGGAAATTACTACATCGGGGTGATCTTTTGCAATGTCATTAAGGTTATTAGCAACACTCCTTCTGACTGATTCAGACGGATCATTTTTCAGGTTTTCTAATATTGGCAGGATAGAATTTGGGTTTTTCTTAAGTTCCGGCAAAGCCATAGCCCAGGGCAAACGCGGCCGGCTTCCTTCACTTGCCAGACGTCTCACGCTGGCACTTTCATGCCGGGACCATTTGACCATTTCATACAGCATAACATCTCCATATTTCGCAATAAACGGTCTGACAGCAAATTCACAGCTTATAAATTGTGTAATAAATTCAAAAGCTTTTACTGAGGTTCTGAAATCATCCTGACCATACATTTCAACATAATCAGGAAGAAAAATAAATGCCAGACTACCGCCATAATTATCCTCCCGAAGTTTATTAATTATTTTTTTAATCAATTTTATAGCCTTGGGAAATTCAGCCGGAAGAAATTCATGAAATACCTGAGTTGTATGTTTCATGCGTTGTTTCCATTCCATATTTTTAAAATCATCATTAAAAATATGTTCTGTAAACTTCTGTTTATCAAATGAAGGAATGATGTGTTTTACTGTATCAGCAAAGTTGCTGTAAAATGCGGGAGAGTATATGTCTTTAATTAAGCTCATGCTTTATGGTTTATGTAAGATTTGAATGGGCGTAAATTTATCAGGATAACTTTTATGCTCTATTAAAATTGATACTTTAACACAGAATCCGCTCCATTTTTCTTTCCACATGAATATATAATGTCTGACATTGTCTTCCGAAGGTTTTTTAGAAAGATAAGTATCAGAAAGTTGTGTCAGTGTTGAAAAATCCAGTTGATTGGAAACAAACGCTGGCAAATAATTTTTAAAATATTCAATTGCAATCTCTTTATCTGCTAAAATAGCACGAACAAAATTATCATGCGGTGTCTTAATTTTTCCCATTTGACAAAGTGTAAGGTTATCAATATCAAAAAATATTGAACTTTGCTCTTTGGGACGTGAACCTTGACTTGTGTCGCAATTAAAAATAGTATTATTAATTTTCTAACAAAATCCGCAATTCATCCAGAAATGAAATCTGACGCTCGTTAATTTTCTTTTTGGCCTCGTCCAGGTTAAACCATTCTGCTCTGTCTATTTCCGGAAAAGTCTGAATTTTTTGAGATTTTGGAGGCCATTGCATTTCAAATGTGTTGCTAACTATCTCATTTTCATTAATATTCCCTTCCACAGCCCATGCGTAGACTGTCTTCCCTCCTTTTTGTTTAATAGAATTTAGCGGCATAAAACTTCCGGATATGGATTGTCCGGTTTCTTCCTTAAACTCGCGCTGTGCGGCAACCAATGGATCTTCATTTTCTAAAAATTCCCCTTTTGGCACCGACCAGACACCTAAATCTTTGCGGGCAAAAAGCGGCCCTCCCGGATGTACCAGAAGCACCTGTATTTCTTCCGATTTTCTATATAATAGAATTCCGGCACTTTGTTTCGGCATAGTTCAGCAGATTATTTTATTTTTAAAGTTATGCAAAATATCAGCATTAAATCTTCGTGGCAGGCTTTTTGAGGAGTTTTGTTTTACTATGCTTACCAATGCAAATTATTGTTTTTATAACCTTTCATGATATTAGAAATACAATCTATGCTGAAATTTTCCCGTTACCTGCTTGTCTGCCCATTACTTTTTCACCCATTCAACGACGTATTTGGACAGCTTACATTTTTCAATGTTTCCTCTTCTGACATCACAGAGGTGCGTAAGATAAGTGCACAACAGCAGTTTGAAATTCATGATGAAATAGAGTCATCTACAACCGTGACTTATGGCTTGGGAAAAGGATGGGAAGTGGGCCTGAATCTGATTAATTTAGATTATGGCCTTCAAAGTAAACATTTTGAGAAGAATGACACCTCTACTGTCATTCCATACGCTCCGCTATTACTTGCCAATGCGCAGAAAGCTTTTAAGCTAAATGATACATTTTCAATCGGTGTCGGAGCAGTTGCCGGAAAAAACCTGACGCGTAATCATCATAGTCAACTGGTTTATTACACTTACACTAATCTGATTGCTACTTTGGGAAATCAGGATCAATATCAGATCGTTGCGGGTTCCTATTATGGGAATCACCGGTATTTAAGTGACGGGCCCAGTTATGGTTTTCAAACCGGTATTGATGCGGGATTATGGTATAAAAAACTGCATTTTTTGGCCGACTGGATTTCCGGATCTAATGGAAAGGGACGGATAACAGCAGGATTCGAAGTATTTCTTAC
>Ga0247734_1001353_pt1 | contig 18798 bp, 12 predicted proteins | sample UWRJL103311B2_FD_180933 | JGI IMG/M metagenome (GOLD analysis project Ga0247734, IMG submission 180933) | Plant litter microbial communities from Arlington Agricultural Research Station in Wisconsin, United States - UWRJ-L103-311B-2 | ecosystem: Environmental > Terrestrial > Plant litter >... | reverse complement strand
GATTTGGGGCAAGTCCTATCATCCCATATATGACATTTGATAACAGAGAAAGGTGGTTTCTGTGAGGTACGTACCATAGGGGTCTGTCCTACCCTCGTATGACGCGAGAATCGTCTTGCAGTCTGTACATTCAGTCATATTCTAGTTGCATTGGAACTTAAAACCGATGCATGCAGTATCCTACTTGATGCTACGGACCTGTTGTTGCAGAAGTAGGTAAGGATGATGACATAATTTAGAGCAGTTGACTAACCTTTTCAATAGGCATACCAAGCCCCATCTCGCACATCTTCGTCCATAATCAGTAATTGCTGCACGCTGCACTTTTCTCTTGCTAAGACGTTAACTTTCCCCGTCCAACCACGACTATCAGCGTTGATCACCACTAGTTCTTAAGCTACTCTTTTAAGTTCCAGCACAACATATGGACCGCGCCCGAGGACTTAAGTCGCGTCGCCATAACTAAACCTAGACATGCCAGTCGATATATTCGCTAGGATTTGAGGATAACTTACATGCCTGCAACATATCTACAAAATATTATCAGTTAATCCTATCATTGTTGAAAAATACTTACGTCACTTTCATTCAGAAGCACGGAAGCCAACGCATTCATCTTCACCTGGTTTCATTGTAGATTTGTCGCATTTAGAGAGTTTGTAAACTTCTAGTTCTGCGAAATCCAAGCACCGTAACAAAATGCATGGTCTATGTTCCTATGGATAGTAAGGTATATACAGCTGTGTTCTTGGGACAATTCCCAGTTGATGCCTCGCCCTTTCCCCAGCACGGATTTCAAAGAACACCTCTCACAATTTGTTATTTTAGATATATGGGGACTACTAAATTTGTATGGATCAATTCTAACTACACCATTGAATACATTTCTGAAAAGCTTGGAATTCTTCTCTTGAAAGGTATTTCTTCGACACGGACACGAAGATACTTTTTCTTATTCTGTGGAGATTGAAATCCACCATGGTTAATATAAAACATTCGAAAGAGCTTGAAAGATTCTGAGCTGTTCAGAATAACACTTGCCAGGATTACTTGTGTATGTTCAGGGACGTTCTATCCCAGTCTGTTGTGGTTGAATTTTGTCTAGCGTATTCAAACTATCAGCAGATACTTCCAAACGCTTGGGCTTTTTACTAACAACTGAGACAGCATCAATAAGATTGGTGGAGAATCGTGCTAGATTCAATTAATTCAAGTATACGGGAGTATTCAGTAGCTCACTAGAATGACGAGAAGTTAACAAAATCATAGAAGTAGTGTTCCTGCGTGACGAGGGTACGCCCCATTCTAATCGGCATGTAACGGCTCTACGAAATATGGATCAAGTTGAAATCAGTCGGAATACCTCAGCTCGAAGCAGAGGTGTAGAAAATCAATAGCAAAACTTTTACCGTCAAAATATGGGTTTAAATCAGAAATCTAGGTCACTTGGAACGTACCCAAAACTTCGTGAGGATCTATGAGGTCTGGCCAAGTCCTATAAAAGCATAAATATTCAAGCCTTGGTCATTCCAATCCTCAGCAATATTTGTACCATACAAATGAACTATAAATGAGGTGATAGAATCAGGAACAGGAACAAGGGCAGCACGACGTCATTTGGGTTGGTTATATGGTGGATTATGTTAATCTTCAATGCTGTCATGTAAGAATACCTGTCATTACGTACAAAATTCGCCAAAGAACTGGCCAGTCAAAACCTTGCCGCGAAGGATTACCCCACTCAAATCCACTATTTAAGATTTAATAAGAGAGTAGGCAACGTGGTTCATACATGGCATTGAAAGTTTCCCTTCGGATAAGCCAACACCCGTTATAAGGAACAGAAAGCTTGATGGCCGCATAATAAGGTTTATAGACGATGAAACAAAGAACTCTAGCACCTCCAATAAAAATTTCAAACTCTTGAAAGCACCTTGTATCTATTAATCACCTTGTTATCTCTGCTACTTGAGGCACGTCTTAACAAAAGAAAAGATTATGCATTAAATTATGCCCAAGGGAACTAACCAAAGGTTATAGATGGTCTATCTAGTATTGATTGGCCTTAGGGCTTGTTTCAATAGAAATTTGAAATGTGCACCCGCAACCTTGCAAATTAAAATTCCTCGGAATATTCCAGAAGTCAAGATATCTTAAGTCTTACCACCCCTTATGACAGGTTCTCTTTCATTTCATCTACTTGTACTATCATACACGACAGAGGACCTACTCCAACATTTAATTTCAGTAAATAATATTATATCGCCTTAGTTGGAATCTTAAGGTTGATACATGCATGAGTGCGGACAGCAGTATCTTTTTTGGATATTTATCGAGAATGATTTTTGGAGTAAATATTTCAAATTATTTGTAGCCAAGTCTTCATGGCTGACTGATAAGCAGTCTAGGACGCTTTTTCCACAAATTAGAAACTTTCCACCACTCACTGACATGTTATTGATTAATCATTTATGCCTTAGCTATCAAAATATTCTTCTTAGCCGACCCTTTGCGACACGTACGATCTACTTATGGCAACAATAGACTTGATGCCTAACAACTGCTTTGAAATCAAAGTTTCACATTTCTTGTTCTGTAGGCCAAAGACGGCATTGAAAAGCTCACATTTACGGATTTGATCTTATGCTAAGGTAAAGAAAAAACTGATATAAGTTATTAGCAACGTCCTTCTATACACATTTAGATTCTCTATCGTTTACTTTGCTCCACAGTAGTGCAAGCACACTACATAAGTCAAGGTCATTATCAGAGGGGAAAACTATATTATTAAACTTTTAGAAAATCTGCATGTAGTAAATTTAAAGCACATTTCTCTATCAATTTCATTATATAAGAAGTATTGATAAGACAAAACATACGTTTCATGCTTACAGTTTTGAAAAACTCTTTTATTTGCTGCATATGTCTATCTTCTATCGTACGATTATAATTGTAAATAGTACGTTTATTTACTAAAAGTAATATACTTAAACCCCTACTTCTTCTTACCGACTAGTTTCTATATCACTCGCTTTAAACAACCTAGTCAACCTCCTTCAAGATTTACTTAATTAGCTTTGCCACTCAATATCATGATAAGATTCATGCAGTGATAACTTTATGAAAAAAGTTAGTCAGTTGTTGATGCGACATAAGCTTTTGATACATTGGAGAGAATAAAACTTGACAATAGTTTCTTATATAAATACATTCGCATTTGCTCAATCAAAACTCAGCCTATACTACCAAGTGCTTTCAGAAGCATAGATCCAAAGTCATCAGAGCGTTTAGATAGATATCAATTTTGTAAGTGCTGAATTACACACGGCAAATTGAGCAGAATGTATCCTTACAAACAACGATAGCTGACACAAATCCAGTACTTGACAGTATATTCAATATGTTAGGGCTGAAAAGAATCATCTGGGGAGTTTGGGTCCTTAGCATCTCTGGAGTTCAGAGCCGTCCTGCTATTATATCGCTGCCAACTTTCACTCCACCAACATTCCCAACATTCACTTTACCATCGCTAGTATTGCCTACTTTACCAAATTTCACTCCGCCAACTTTCACTCCACCAGTATTCACTCCACCAACATTCCCAACACTCTCTCTACCATCGCTAGTATTGCCTACTTTGCCAGAATTCACTCCACCAACATTCCCAACACTCTCTCTACCATCGCTAGTATTGCCTACTTTGCCAGAATTCACTCCACCAACATTTCCAACATTCTCTCTACCATCGCTAGTATTGCCTACTTTACCAAATTTCACTCCGCCAATTTTCACTCCACCAACATTCCCAACACTCTCTCTACCATCGCTAGTATTGCCTACTTTGCCAGATTTCACTCCACCAACATTTCCAACATTCTCTCTACCATCGCTAGTATTGCCTACTTTCCCAAATTTCACTCCGCCAACATTCTATCTGCCTCCGCCACTACCTACTCTGCCTTCACTATCCCTACCTTCAATACCATTACCCACTCTACCTTCTATTTCTCTGCCTGAACCCACTTTACCGTCACTCTCTCTACCTTCAATACCACTACCCACCCTACCTTCGATTTCTCTGCCTGAACCCACTTTACCGTCACTCTCTCTACCTTCAATACCACTACCCACCCTACCTTCGATTTCTCTGCCTGAGCCCACTTTACCGTCACTCTCTCTACCTTCAATACCACTACCCACCCTACCTTCGATTTCTCTGCCTGAGCCCACTTTACCGTCACTCTCTCTACCTTCGATATCGCTGCCATCTATATCATTTCCATCTATTATACTGCCGACTTTGCCTCTACCAACACTACCTTCCCTCTCTTTCCCTTCGATCACAATAGCCACGCCAACAATTCCTACTCTCTCCACCATTACCGTCCCTTCTCTCACTTTCCCTACGCTCACGTTTCCTTCCGGCTTTCCAAACATCGAAACTGGCACCCTGAGTGGATTGATATATATATTCACCAGAGATGGAAACATCGTAATCCAGATCAAGGCTGGCACCACGATCTTCAATCTTGAGGTTGTTTTGGAAATCTTCCAAGGTGATCTACCTTTTGATTTGGGCTCATGCAGCTACGACAGCAGAGGGCTTCGGATTAATGAAGGTCTTGTCCCAGCTCCGAAATATTTCAAGAACATTCTGAAAAACGCACGCGTTCGAGTACCTGCTCGGGTTGATGCTTGAAATTTTGCTAGATTTTGGCTCGAGTAAGAGGAGCTTTAGAGAGGGGTGGCTCCGTGGCCCGAACGAGCAGTATATTTCATTTCCAGCGTGTATTCAACATACTAGCATTCGACATACGGGGTGCATTTAACAACTCAAGCCCGAAATACTATTGTACTGGCTCTGTAATAAAGGGCTAATCTTTTTGTCACTCATGTTTTCTGAGGTTTTATATTTTGTCACTTCGAAATTCCTCTGTGGTGAATGTGCTGGCGTATATTGAGTCTCCATAGCACCCTGACAGAACATCATGTCATGATAATAGTTTAGTCATATGAAAAACAAGCGGTCATGTACCCAGAGCGAATAAATACACTAAGTTCATACACGGGCTGTATTTATAGAGGAAACTTAATGAAACCAAGCATATGTGAGGATTAAGATGATAGAGAGGTGGGCGATACAGAATCTAATTAATTATAGAATATTAATTATTGGTACATTTCTGTCAGGGCCTTATACAAGGCGTTGGGGGAGGTCACCTGTTCGGGTAAAAGGAAGAGGTTGTAAATCATGGCACTGAAGTGAGATAAATGCTTTGTAATACCCCGCATCCTATTCGATAAGGCTTCGACTGGCCTTCGAAAGTGAGGGGAAGCAGAGCTTTGAGAAGGGTAGAGATTAGTTTGTATAAGATTTGACTAGTTGATGAGAATCGATATCTTTGAATACTGTATCACTCTGCCTTTGAAACCTTACAATATCTGACCTCGAGGAGGGTGCACGTGACCCAGCTTAAGTGGTAGAATTCCCTAATGCGGCTCACCGCCTTGGGAAATCCTATCAACATCACTCTTACGTAGAACTTATAATATAATTATTGATCTCACTAAATACAAAAGAACCTACGTGATATAAACGTAGTGCTGCCCAGTATTCGAAGTGATCCGACATTAATTTTAAATTCGAGAACTTTTCCCGCTTCAGTTCTCAGCTAATGTCACCTTCAAGATACCCTCCCGCCTCCACACCAGCTTCTGTCCTGCGCTAACTTGATTCAGTGTCCATCCAAAAAGGGCCAGATTTTCGGGACTGGTGGCCTCAGGCATCACACAACTCCGGCCATCATGTTTCCAACGTCAAGCTAACATCCAATATCCAACGTGCATTCTCACACTCTACTCTAATAAATGCATGCTTGTTCCATCACCAATCCTTAGTAGTCTACGTACATAACTCCAATTCGTCACCATAAAGAATACAAATCGCTTGACATTTGAATCAAAGTTATGTATCGCCGAAAACTCTTTCGACCTTGAAAAGCGAAACCCATTGAGTTGGATGTTCAGTATACTTCAGAGATGGTCGTACGACTGAGAAATGGGATAACAATCGCTTGGATTCTTTGCAATTGACGATGCTCCAATATTTGCGAGTGCCTGATCGCTATATTTCTTACCGCAAGTTTGTGATGGTATGGCAAAGTCGTGCTGAACTTGAAGTAAATGATGGTTTCTGGTATTCAGCCGGTACAAAGTTCGACAGAATAATTTGACTATTTACCTCAGGTATCTTCGCGTCACGTTTTCTTGCTGGAATTTCTTTTAGCGACGTTCAGTATAGATTGATGAGTAAGTTGTGTTGCTGCTCTCCACTGCCTTATTTCCTCTATTTGGTTTGATCTCTCATAATGAGTAGGCATGAACTTGTGAAGCTTTCCGTTGTTGATACATTGATAGAATCTTGCTTTTGGTGTTTCATTTTAACCTACAATTGCCTATTGTCTATCATCTATTGACAGGATCAGAAACGACTATGCATAACCTCGTCACCAATCTTTCCCGGCCAGATCATCCCAAATTTAGCACGAGGCCATTCACATCAAATAAGTTATCTCGCTCCCTATACAATCCCACCTAAATATGATCAAACTCAATAATGGTGAACGCAACTCCAGTACTCTGATGTCAATTGAGTCCAAGTTGCCTGAATCTTGTGTGGTTATATCCTAAGATCATGTCGCTGGTCAGCTTGGCTGGAACATGTCTATGGCCAAAACCTGCACCAACCAAAGCTCCGATGAGGTAATCTTCGCTGTGATTGCCTTTAGGCTCCGGAGGAGGAGCAAGGGGATGTGGAATATTTCTACCTAGGAACTCTTCTGGCGTGGGAGCCGATGGCCCCCAGCCACGAGGCTGCTGTTGCAATGCTTCCCGAAGTGATGGTAGTGTTGGAGGTTGTGGAAGAAGATCTTTTGGCCCCGGGAGATGTTCTCTGCCATTGAGCCATCCCAGATACTCAGGATCATTGCAGCTCCAGTATTTTGGGCCCCTTGGCACTGGCTGTTTACTATCCTCGGCAACTGCAGATTCCTTCATTACTGCGCAAATATCTCCAACGCTGTCTCTGACATCACTCAGCTCGGTGTTCTCCCGGTCTGGTGCAACAGATGTACCACGACGTCCTCGGCCTTTCGCCTTTCTCTTCTTAGCTTCAGCTTCAGCGTTAGCTGCTGCATCCTCTGCCTTCTGGTAATCAACGTATTCTTCTGGTCCTCTATACCCGTTGGAGAATGGAGGTAGGGGAGCTGCGACAACTGGAGGAGGGACCAGGTTCCACCCTACTGTCTTGAGGCTGATGTTGCTTGCTGTCTCGTCGCTATCGGAAGCATTCTCTTGAGCATCATCGCAAAGGTCCTCATCCTCCTCTCCCTTATCAATATACTCGTCTTCTCCCTCCGCACTTGCTGTCCCAACTCTTGCTCTCTTTCGAATTAGGGATTCTTCTTCCCCTGATGGTTCTCCCTCATTCGGGTTTTTTCGCTTTCTCTTACGCAACTCCTGGATTTTAGCCTGCTCCAAAATGCTCTGGTCCTTAAGCATGATATTCTTCGTACACACTTTCTTCTTTCCAAGTTCCGATTCCTCGGTACCACTCTCCTTTCGTTTTCTGCCACGGGCAATTTGGGGTCTAGATTGAGCATTATCTGCAAGGCTCTTCTTCTGTGGCCGGCCACGTGCATTTGGAGGGTCAGCTGGCTCTTCGTCGGTATTCGTGATGCTTTTAGCTTTTTTTGAAGTGTGCATCTTCTCATTGGGCTTGATAACTTCTTCGCCCTTTCGTCTTCGCTTCGGTGCGACCGACTTATGGAATTTATCAACCTCGATCTCGGCCTCGTCCTCGCCTTCGGGGCTAACCTGGTCGTCCAAATATGGCGTCGAAGCAGTACGCTCGCCCACGGCCCCTATTTTACTAATCGACAAACCCTCTGCTTCCACTCTATTCTCACTATTGATCATACTCTCCTCCGAGATTGTCTTATCAAGTAACAGCTTCTTCTTAACTGCCTTCTTTGCTGCTGTCTTCTTCGCAGCTGGCTCCTTTACATCTGGCTCCTCTGCGACTCTCTTCTTCGCAAGTCGCTTCTTCGGTGCTGGCTTCTTCGTTGCTGGCTTCGTCGCAGCTGGCTTATTTACATCTGGCTCCTCTGCGACTCTCTTCTTCGCAAATTGCTTCTTCGCTGCTGGCTTGTTTGCATTTGGCTCCTCTGTAACTGGCTCTGCTGCTGGCTTACTGGCAGCGCGCTTCCCTTTCGCAGCACTCCGCTTTATTTCATCACTAGTCTCCGTGTACTTGCTGGCGCTTGGCTGATTCCCCTCTTTATACTTGATCATATTCTTCTCTAGAGTTTTGTCATTAACGATCGACTTGATTGCAGCCCGTGTATTGCCAGCGCGCTTTCCTTTTGCTGTGCCTCGTTTCTTGGGTTCGTTGACGTCCATGTTCTCCGTGGAGTTTCGGTCCTCCTCAAGAATTGCGTCAATGCTCGGCATTTCTGAAATCCTTTGCTCTAGACTTTGTGTTACTCGGTGTTATTGTTTAATGAGATGCAAGAAAATTCAATGTGGTTGGGTGTTGTTTAGGTTGGTTGACTGAACTGGTATTTGATTTCGAAGATTAAATAAAAAATGGCTTGGGCCGAAGAAAAAGGGGTCCTTGGTTGCCTGATCAAGATACAATAAATTCGAAGTGTGTCGGGTGAGAGAAGGCTGCCAAGCTTTACCTTCTTTCCAATTCATTGTGGGTATAAATGCTGATATAGCTCACGTGAACCTTGAGGCTTATACTCAATCATATGAAGGAGCATGCTAGGAGTCGATCTACGTCTATGAGGAGGATGTAACTAAATACCTGGTAACTCGCTCTTACTATGTATGATACTTAAAAATGGCACTATTATATATTCCAGACAGGTTAGACCGCATGAAATGCTCTCCACCTGGAAGCATACAACTGATTATACAAATTTGCTGCTCTTTCAAGACATATCGTATCCAATTAGGAGAGTCTCTGGTACCGCAGTGCTCTTTCATAAGATGCTATGATTTTCGGATTTATGAGTAGCCTCTTTTTCCTTCGACTTCAAATCTCCCAACAGAGGTACCAATTGGTGTAGCCATAACTTCTCTTTCCTATTTAGATTAGTGGCCATGCGGAGATTCAAGAATTAAGCGAGGATAAAAGGGGCAAAATAGTGGACCGAAAACTTCACAGCCAAATTCTTGGTTTAAATTCTATGATCGTAAGCAAGTCTATGATAACGTCCTATTGCTATAGGCAAAGGGTCTAGACAATCTAGGGCAGTCTCTTTTCCACCATTGCCTTGCCCTTTTTAACGGCCAGTGTAAAGACCCCAGAGATACATTTTCAGAGACAATTGCTAGCCTCCAAAAGTTCAAACCCCATCAATTAACTACTTCCAATATAGTCTAGGTTGGGAAAGTTAATCATGCTTCTAAACTTGTTTGAAGTTCAAGCGCCTCGGCTTGTCATTATTGATAGACTGTGACCCACATTGGCAAACATGATGGAGCTTGAGGATTTATCTCATCAGAGAGTTTCCCTCAACCCATTACATCAATTGCATCGATTAAGATTATGACATCTATCTATATCAAAGTAGTCGACAGCAACAAACAATTAATAAATGCAGCATTTACCTACGCTACCCCATAACGATCCACCCCAAGCAGTTAGCGAAGGCCATGGATGTATTGCGTTCGACCAAGGTAATGATACCAATAGCGTAAAAATTACTTCACTTGTAGGTTATAGCTGGGGCTGGCTTTTGTTAGATCGAAATCGATTCCAAGTGCCTTCGTATTATTGAAGGACGTGTAGTCCTTACTCTGGATAACGAGAAAATATAGTTGCACTGTACCTCACGACAATACTGTCATAATTAGTCGATTCCTAGAGTATGGGTATTACAGAGGGATATGATGGGGCGGATGCAGTGAGTAAGAATGGGGAAGACGAGGATTCGATCAGAAAGGGGTCGTTCTAAATGATGGAGAGAAAGATTCCTTAGGGTCATGTGTGATATGTGTTTTTGGAAATTTTTCTAGGACATATCCGGACAATTGCTCAGGCTTTTACCATTTTCAGTGGAGAAGATAAATTTTCTTTGGAGATCAAAGGCGCTCAATTGGGTGTCGAGGAGAGTTGAAAGGAGAAAGAGGTGGTGTTTATACACTCGGCATTGAGAAATCAAATCGTAGGGAAATCGGGTGGGCTTTAAGTTGAATGCACTGCTCAGACAAAAGTAAGTAATAAGAATTCATGTTTGAAATCCAGATGTGTTGGATTAGGATAGACGGATTGATCTATTTGTGGTTCACTACGTAGCTTCCCAAGTGGGCAACCAACACTTCAATCATTTTCCTCTGCTTCAAATGCTATCGTGTTGCTGAATATATGGACGGTATCTATGAAGAAAGGTCTTATGATGAGCTGATTTGACATTGCCATTATGACAGCCCCGTCAGTATCTTAATCATTCCAGGGCTGTTGTTTGTCTGGGCATGAGAGAGAGAAAATCAATAACTTTTGTGGTGATGATACAAACTTTCTGTCGGTTTCTCTCAAGTCAATCATAAATAAATTGTGCTCTGTGTCTTAAGCTCAAGCGACGACGGCCTTGCCATGATATGGCAAAGGCTAGTGATAGCTGCTCTCAGGGTTTGGTATATCGACTGCCGCGGGGCCCTTGATGATTCAATTAAAGCCTTCCTCTTCTTGCTAAAAAGTAGAGTTTAGCTGGTCTCATATCTTGTTGATTTGAATGGCCAATAATCTTTCTGAGGATCGCCTAACACGCTTCATAAGTGCTGGAATATCAAAAGAAGCAGATGTCCCTGTTGGTATGAAAATAATGATGGCGCTTTAAATCATAGGAAGAAGATAACCACAACGCGTCATAGTATCAATACATAGCAATTAGACTTGGAGAGCGCACGAGTTAGATTGAAGTTCTTATAGAGCTTCTGGCGACAAATTAAATGATTGTGGCTTGGCTGGTTGGTATAATATGTATGGTTGACCATGAGTACTTATACAGCACGAATAATGTTATACCTGCTAACACGCTAATAATGCTACTTTACAAAATGTTATCTGTGCAGGATTACTTCCAAATATTATTTTGCAATGGACAAGAAGCCATGCCAAACTCAGGAACAGAAGGTTTCTACGGTCACGTGGTAATGGCGGGGTGGTTCATTCGTCATGACGAGTAGATCCGTCCCTCATACATAAAGGCCTCAGTTTTATCGAAGGGATTCAAGTCCCAAGAAACCGAAGGGAGAAGCTGTATTACCACTGCCCCGAATCACTAGTAACTATGACGACACCCCTCAATGCCGAATCGTCCGCCGGCGCAACAAACCTTCAAGTGGCCAGCTGCCTTCCCTCAGAAGTCGCCCAATGTCTCCAAAATGCCCGATTCGTAAGTAATCTTCCTCAATCCCACCAAATATCCCCAGCTAACACTCTCCAGCTCCATCTCGCAACATGTACTGATCTATTTCCCCATGTCTCACTCATGAATTATACCTACCTACCCTCAACACCTTATTCCGCCGCCCCAACTATAATAATGACCACGAATCCATCCTCCAAGAAAACATTAAACCTGATATCGAATCCTCACGTCTCGTTACTTGTCCATGATTGGGTTTCTCATAGACCTCCGACCTCCAATGCACGTCGTATGTCAACTACTGGATCTCCACCACCAGAAGCTTCACGGAGCTCCTTAGCGAACTTACTGCTGAATCTGAATACGAGTGCATTGAGTAGTATCAGCGTAACAATTAATGGAGACGCAAGATTGGTGGAAAGGGGTACTGAGGAAGAAAGGTATTATAAAGAGGAGCATTTAGACAACAATACGTTCTCGGAAGGGGAGGGAAATGAAAGGACCTGGGGTGCAGAAAGGGAGGATGGGGACGGTGGGAGAGGAATTTTTATTGAGGGGGAGGAGGTGAGGGTTGTGGTTGTTAAGATTACGGATGGAAGAGTTAGTGATTGGAAAGGCGCGGTGAGGGATTGGAGTTTATGTGAAGAAAGGGGACATGAAAGCTTGGTTAACGGCGTGGGTGATACATCTCAATAAGAATATCTATTCGCCTTGTGTCATAAAACCCGACACCAGAGGCATCATAGTCTGAAATAAACCCCTCTTAATTTCTATGTTTAAAGAGCCTTGGCTATGGCAGATATTGTGAGGCATCACAAAAAGAAAGTTGGTTGGGAATACACGCAGAAACAAGTCACTTTCCTACCGAGATGATATCATAAGGTACGTTCTGGCATTTCTCTAATGTACTGACTGTATTTGAACCCTTTGGAAGGAGAGTGATTAAACCCAGATCTCTGATCCTTCGCATATTGCATTTTCTTATACTATACACCATAGTATTATCTAGTCGTCCTTTTGCAAACCTTGGCGCCCTCTGCCTATTCGATCTGCGAGTCCTAACTCTCCTGCTTGTCTATGCATATTTCTCATAAATTCTCCTCTGTCACCATTCTTTGAAGCTTTTTCGCGTGCGGTATCCTCTACTTCTCTATCTGCTTTTTCTTGCTCTGCTAATGCTGCTAATCGTTTCTCACGATCTACGTCCAGGGTTGACGCATTTTGTTGCATCTCAGCTAGTTTGCGCTCTCTCTCAGCATCTGATAGCTTTTGCGACGCTAAGTGGCTGTCGTTATCCCCGGTCCGTGGCTGAGAGCTCGTATCTGGGCGGTATGGCCTTCGGTGTTCGCTACGGCGAGGTGAGTCCTCCCTTCTGCGTCTTATTGGTGATGGTGATTTTCTCCATTCGTTGGGTGAAGGTGACGGTCTGCGTCTGGCTGGTGATGGTGATCGCCTTCGTTCCCTTGGTGAAGGGGATCGTCTACGATATTCCGACCTTGAGTACTCTTCCGTTCGTCTACGTCGAGAAGGTCTATCTTCATCTGAATCGTTCCTTCGTCGGCTACTAGGTGAAGCTGAGCGCCGACGCTCGGATCTGTGGCCTCTGTGACCTCTCTCATCATTATCATCCCTTCTTCTTCGCTTATGCCTGCGATCGTCATCGGAAGCGTCGTCATGATGTCTGTGATGATGGCGATGATTCCGGGGCTTCTTTTCCTTTTTAATAGGCTCTTCGGGTTTCCCTGCTAATGCAAGTAGCTGACGTCTTTTGGCAGGATCGTTCATCAGGGCTTCATACGCTGCTTGCTCCTGACGCTTGATAGCTAACATAGGATCCTCCCTGATCTTAACCGCAGTATCTCGTAGTGTATTGGCATTCTGCAATGCCAAAAAACTCTCCTGCCCAGCTTGTTTTTCCAGCTTTTTGTGCTCATCACCTTTAATTAGGCCATCGATTCTCCGTTTCCCCAACAAGTAGCCCTCCATCTCCTCTGTAGTCCCTGCTTGTCCACTAGAGGGTCCCTGGTACATCCAGTCCACACGGTCAACACGTCTCCGACTTCCTGCTGCCTCGAGCTTCTTTTGTAATTCCTCCTTGGCCTGTTCTTCCGCGAGCTCCTTCTTGCGCACCTCAATCTTCTTCCGTTCTTCGAGAGCTTTCTTCTCTTCCTCCCACACCTTCCTCTGATTGACCATGAGGTTGGGATGCCATGACTTCTTCAAATTGAGATCTCCTCCCATCTTGACGATATTCGGGTTTGTTGATTTAGTTGGGAGCGAGAACTTATAATTCTATACTAACAGAGTTCTGTTGACGATGGTATCGCTAGTTTCTGGGGGATAAAAGCCTATGCGACTGGTATTTCTTTTGTGGCAAATCCTTTATACACAAGATGTTCGATGCCAGTGCTAAGAGAGGGTGGATGGTGGTAGGTAGTTGCTGCAATACGTTAGCAATTTAATTCCAGTAGCCTCCCATAAAGTCAAGGCTGAGAGCCGGCCCCGCCCACCCATTAGCGCCGAAATCACATCAGTAAGGCTCCAGTCTCCCCAACGCCGACTGTCAGCCTTGGACAAGATCAACCAACTAGTTTCCTATCATTCACAAGTTTACCGCGGCCAACTCGTTGTTTGAAGTCCTCAAACTTGGTTTCCCTCTATCACGGAATCAAACTGCATCTAGCTCTTTCCTAGACATCTGCCAAAATGTCGGACGATGATTTCATGCAAGATTCAGATCAAGAGGAGTAATTACTTTACCAGCTATGCTTTGCTCTTAACTAACTCTTCCAGATTCGATTTCGAATATGAGGACGATGATGAAGAGGATAGCGGCGACGTTGACATTGAAAACAAATACTACAACGCGAAACAGTTAAAGCTTACCGATGGCAACGCTGCAATTGAAGAGTTCCTGGGAATACCCGCATTGGAAGAGGAGAAAGGTGACTGGGGCTTCAAAGGCTTAAAACAAGCAATTAAGCTGGAGTATAAGGAGGGACTATACGATAAAGTGCGTACAACTGCGAAATATCTAGCGCTATTCTAACATATCCTAGGCTGTTAAGCATTACACTGAACTTCTCACCTACGTCAAGAGTGCGGTTACACGAAATTATTCTGAAAAGTCTATAAATGCTATCCTCGACTACATCGAAAAAGGTTCCGATGATCCAAAAGCTGCCCATTGCATGGAAGAGTTCTATTCGCAAACCTTAAAGTCGTTTCAATCCACAAATAATGACCGTTTGTGGTTGAAGACCAATATCAAGCTGGCAAAGCTCTATCTTGATCGTAAAGACTATGCACTGGGATCGAAGAAGTTACGCGAGTTACATAAGGCATGCGAAAGGGAGGATGGTTCGGATGATCCAGCTAAAGGCACTCAATCCTTGGAGATTTATGCTCTTGAGATCCAAATGTATGCTGAAACGAAAAACAACAAGCAACTCAAGCGCCTTTATGAACGAGCCTTGAAAGTTAAGTCTGCTGTTCCTCATCCAAAGATTATGGGTATTATTCGAGAATGCGGAGGGAAAATGCATATGAGTGAGGAGAACTGGAAGGATGCACAGAGCGACTTCTTCGAATCGTTTCGGAACTATGACGAAGCTGGATCTCTGCAACGGATCCAAGTTCTGAAGTACCTTGTTCTCACAACTATGTTGATGAAGTCTGATATTAATCCTTTTGAATCGCAAGAAACCAAGCCCTACAAGAACGATCCTCGTATTGCTGCCATGACAGATTTGGTAGACGCCTACCAGAGAGACGACATCCACCAATACGAGTCCGTTTTAAATGTCAACAAGGATCTTTTGGACGACCCGTTCATTGCAGAGAATATTGATGAAGTTACCCGAAACATGCGTACCAAGGCCGTTCTCAAGCTCATCGCGCCATACACCCGCTTTAACCTCATCTTCATCGGCAAGGCCCTCAAGATTCCAGTCTCGGAGGTCCAAGATATTCTTGGTTTCCTTATCGTTGATAAGAAGGTCAATGGAAAGATCAACCAACAAGATGGTACTGTCGAGATTGTTGACGATAGAGATAAGGAGCGTTTGCGCGCAATGCAAGAATGGACAGATGCAGTTGGCAGTCTTTACCAAACTGTATTTACAGATGCGGAAGGTTTCAAGATCCTAGAACAGAACCCACCAGGGGTAGATGGCATTTTGGAGAACTATAGCATTGGCGGACCGTTCAGCAGGTCTTCGGACAAGCATGGAAAAGGAAAATTAGGGGCGCGAGGCAAGAAAGGTAGCGCTTTTTCCATGTGGAATTGAGGTTTACAATGGGACAAAGGCTCAAGCCTAAGGTTAGTAGCTCAGTCAATGGGAGTCAAGGCGTTGGGGATGCAAATATCACCAACCCGCATAAGCAAGTGGACCCGTCGGATGAGTTTGGAAGCTTCGTCGGTGGAATTTTACACAGGGTATGAATAGATAGATGGGTAGATCAATTTTACAGTCTCCCTTTTGGAGGAATGAAACATGACAGGCACAGGAAACTGTTACTGATTAGCAAATGTGAACACATAACCTCAGAAGTTCCCATGAAAATTTTCTCCCAGCCACACTTTCCCTCAATTGCCTAATTGATTCTGCGTCTTGGCCTAGCAACCTTCCAATATGCATGCAAGCACTTCGCTGGCCGTCGCCTCCAACAAAGAGCCTGGCGGTACGCATCAACCGGTACCGGCCACAGCATGCTGCAGTCGAAATACTTCTGTACTAGGCATCATCATTGCCGTATCTCGATGACAGAGAAGGCACTTGCAAGTCAGTATTTTCCAGTTTGCGTTACCAGTGATCCGGACTACGGCAACATGCCTCCCATCCCTCTCACGCACCATCCACCACATTCTAAGCGCGGTAAAGGCATGAATACAGGGCATGCCTTGCCCAGCACTGAATAGTTTGGTTCAGATTCTCTTTCCCAGCAGCGCGAGCAGATTTTCCCTCGTCCTCCTCCCCCTACTGTACACAATTAGGTTATGAGGATGGGATATTAATTTACCGAACAGGATGTGGGAAGCTGGAAGCTGGATCCGCGGACGCAAAATACAAGGTTCGATTAATTTCAGCAGATCTGGTAAAAGCCCGTCCCGCTCCGTGTGCACGGCCGGAGAGCGGCCAGCCCTACCCTGGGTGTGTGCGTACGGAGTATGTACATACAGTACAGTATGTTGTCAACAGCAAGAGCGCGAGGAGAGAAGACTGTGGATCAGACACCACTATCCAGACAATAATGGATGGTTCTTCAAACGTTGATGTTTGGGCTTGCAACGCAACACAGGGCCTCCGCGGCTCGGTGGGTTCACAAAACGTTGGGATCTGGGAAACCAGAGATTGAAAGCTTCGCTAGCTCGCTAGCAACCTCCGTAATATGTGAACTAGAAGGAGTACAGTACATTGCAACACCGCAACTGTGCATGAAGGGGACGCATACAGGGTGAGAGCCTATCAGGAGGATCTGTCTGAGAAGTTGGGACCGGCATCGTTACACGTAAGAGAAACTTACAGTCGTTCGTTGTTTACTGCTCGCGGCGAGGGAGAGTGGGAGGTTGGGCTCGGGCCATATATAAAGCCAGGGATGGATTGGATGGATGGGATGGAACTGCATATGGTGGTTTTGGGGCAGCGCAGCATCGTCGTCGTGGCCGGAGTTTGTTGGAGCAACAACATGCCATGTCCTATAAACAATAATGTCAGGATCGGAAGAACACAAGTGCGCAGCAGAGGACTCAGCACTCAGGACTCAGTTTCAGTACTCAATGCTCAGGACGGGAGCAAGGTACCGGTGACTTAGGCTAGGATGGGCAAAGCTTGTGTTCGTGCTCCGTCATGACTGGTGAACGAATGGACAACCAGGATAAGGATGGATGGCGACGCACACACATAGCGAGGTCAATTCGACAATTTGCAAAGTCCTTGCAACAGTCCTTTGTCCTTTGGAAGGACGAAATAAGGCCAGGTGAGGAGGGCAAGATTCCCAAAGAATGAGGGGAAGCTGCAGCCAACCGCCAACGGCACACTACTATAAGTATCAATATACATGAGTTGCGCTTCGCTTAGTCCCCTCCTGGTTGGTACATGTACGGCACGGACAATGCATTGGGGGATTATTGGGGGCCTGGCGAGCCTAGTCAACTGTCAAATGCCGTACCCAGGTAGTCAGGTCAGTGATCGCTGGATGATGACACGGCAGGAGCCCGGTCTGGAGATATACATGTTCATTTCTACTATAAGACGGCCAGCTCAAGTGAGAGTTGATTACTCTGCTAAACCCTTCTACATCAGATATATGAGGAGTTAGACGCCATACCCGCGCGGTAATGCGAATGGCAAGTAGTGTAGTACAGTACTGGGAGCCTGCATGGCTGAATGTTTTGAGGGATCGCATGATGACGAGACTAGCCAGGACACTGATACAATATTTCTTTGGTGAGCTGGTTATCATCTATTCATATGCCCGTGGCGCGCCCCAGGTCTCCAGCGGGCCACTATGCTTGATCATGTCTTCTAGTATATAACTGGTAGCGCTCCTTGGTCACATAAAGCAAGGCTCAGGTAGGTTGATGGCCATGCAAAGTCGATCTACTGGCGGTGGATCATATCTAAAGTATGTGTCTTGTGTCCAGCCTCTGCAATCCTATCGTAGAATTTAGTAGACAGGCAAGACATCATGCTGGGTCTCTTTAATAACGGGCACATTGGTGAATGGTGACAGAGACATACCTACCTAGTACACCCTCTTCTCACATGCAGACAGATCCGGAGGATACAGACCCTCATTCCTTGCATCTGCCCGCTCCTACCGTATCAACATCACCTAAAGCCAGTACAAGTATCCCTCCCGTCTTGTCCTTGAAACGCATGTACTGTGTATGTACAGTACATGTACCTTCGATGAATGCTTGGATACTTCTCGGTGTAGGAGGTGCTTGCGGCGCCTACATCAGCTATCTCGAGCATCCTAGATAGAGATTGACGATGTGCAAAGTAAGCCTTGATGCCATCGTTATGAAGGAACAGCACCCGCCACTTCTTCCGTGGCTATTTAGAAAGATGCGATCGGCTGGCGCTGGGGTTCTTGCTGTCACGGAAGGTCGCATGGGTGGGGCGAGCTGCCAGAAGCAAAGCACCCAGGTACTGTATGTAAAGTGCAGTGCGTGTTCGTATACATACATAGTTGAAGCATATCCATATCCATCGCCAGTGCCATCACTCGCGAAGCCGCACGGAAGGACTGTCGACAGCCACCTGTTCGTTTCCGCATATGATCCCTTTCTGGCTGAAGTGTTCAAAGGCTTTAAAGCACATAGCCGCCTTTGCGCGAATCACTGATCGCTGCC
>Ga0247734_1001352_pt1 | contig 18800 bp, 16 predicted proteins | sample UWRJL103311B2_FD_180933 | JGI IMG/M metagenome (GOLD analysis project Ga0247734, IMG submission 180933) | Plant litter microbial communities from Arlington Agricultural Research Station in Wisconsin, United States - UWRJ-L103-311B-2 | ecosystem: Environmental > Terrestrial > Plant litter >... | reverse complement strand
ATAGGGAATTGTTTCCGTGGATGAGCTGCTGGACACTATCAAAATGCCTTCCATACCTTCGTGCATCCTAGGTCTGCTGTGGGCGGTAAATGTGCTCCCCCAAGCACCACCGGCCCCGTCGATTGCAGTTAATAAACCCAGATTTGATTTGTCCAAAGAGTGTAATTTCCTCCCAATTCTAGTTTTCCCAAAAAAAAAAAACCTAGAATGGCGATACTCTCAATATCCAAACAACTCGCTAACTTACCCCTAGTATCAAGCGGCACCTTCTCCTTCGCCGACCCCATCAACAGTACCAATTAAAAATCAACAGTTCTTTCAAGTCTACGCTCCAGTGTTAAAACCAAATGATGCCCGTTGTGAAGTGATGTTGATGGAACATCAATTTGCTTTTAGTTATGGACAACCTTTTGTTGGTGAGTTCTTTCCCTCCAACAGTACAACTGCAGTGTACTAAGAAGCCCAGGAACATATACACCACCAGATTGCAAGTTCAATCGAGTAACCATGAACTTCACCGTAACATCTAGAGGACGACAATTTGATAGACTTGCGTTAATGTATTTTGGGGATACCGAAATTTGGAGAACGTCTACTGCAGAACCTACGAGCAACGGCATTATCTTCACCTATGTAAAGGACATGAGCGAATATCTGTATTTTTGGAACTCTCCTCAGAAGATCATATTCGACCTTGGAAATCTTGTGGACGACACTTACACTGGGATATGGAATACAACCCTAACAGCCACATTTTTCACTGCTCAAAATACAATCACTCCCGCGACCCAAATAATACCCATTTCCGCGCGAAAAGGGGCAACTAACGAAGCCAGCGTTTTCATGATACCGTCGCAAAACGCTACCAATAGCATCACTCTGCCTCGAAACGTGAATCGCGCAGTGTTTTCAATCTCTGCTTGTGGGCAGGCTAGTGAAGAATTTTGGTGGGCCAACGTCTTACAATCTGATGTAAACAGTTTCGTCCCAGTTGCGGGAACTTTATATGGCTACTCTCCATTCCGCGAGGTGCAGGTCTATATTGATGGACAACTTGCTGGTGTGCAGTGGCCATTTCCGGTTATCTTCACTGGTGGGATTACGCCAGGACTCTGGAGACCCATTGTAGGAATTGATGCATTCGATCTTAGAGAGCATGAGATTGATATCACGCCATGGCTACCAATACTCTGCGATGGAAAAGAACACAGTTTTGAGATCAAAGTGGCTGGTATTTTCGAGGATGGAAAAGGTAGTGGAACCTTGACTGAGTCAGTCGGAGATTCGTGGTATGTGACAGGAAAAATATTTCTCTGGCTTGATAAGGACTCCAATTCGATTACTACGGGTAGAAGCCCAACGGTGTTATTTCCAGCACCGGTAATCACTATCTCACATAAACTCACGCAAGATTCAACCGGCGCAAATGAAACCCTGGAGTACACCACAGATGTGAACCGGCAACTCTCTGTGTCATCTCTTGTCACATCCCAAGAAGGGACACAGCTAGCCTCTTGGACCCAGTAAGTAACAGAGAGCACAGCCCTATACTTCTTGTCCTCTACAGAAGCGTCATTTTTACCTACTGGTCGACGAAGCGGGTGCTAACATACTATACCTTAGACTCCTCTCCGTCACTAACTACGGCCTCTACACTCAATACGGCGCCGTTCAACAGAACAACCAAACCACCAACGGTGTCGATGCATCTACTGGCCGCAACTTCTACAAAGCGACTTATGAATATCCACTCTACGCACTCTCCACATATCTCGTCAAGCCGGACGGCTTCTTCACCCTTGATGGCGACATAATATACGGTAAAAATCTAGCAGTCACCGGTAACTCTGTTTTTCCGACCGGTCTACAAACTTTTGCCAACATTCCTGGCGCGGCTCCGCTCGTAGCAAGGTTTTCAGGAGCCTCACTTTCCACCACGCTCACCGGCAAAGGCCACTACTTAAGCGGTCCTGGTGGCAGTTCCGGTTTTGGTAGTACTGCTCAAAAGTTTACATTGAAGAGCTTGTCTTCAGCTGGGGGTATCACGGATACGGACCTGTACTACCGGGATGTAGCAGCCGTTAACTTAACCATCGTGAGAGACGTAGAGAAGCTAATTGGGAATGAGGCGACGAATTATGAATTCTCTGGCATTGTACCGAAGGTGCAGAGTGTGTTGGAGAAAACCAGTCCCAGGGAAGCTATTGGAAGGGGTCCTGGAGCGCCTAAAGTACAGCTTGTTCAAGTTGGAAAGTGAGGATGCTAGGATACTATTCATGTGCGGCGCCAGAGCATACTAATTGGATGAGGACATCAGTTTGGGGGAAAACTGAAACATCATTCAGCATCTGCTGCATTTTGCTGCTGCATGCTTATATAATTACTCAATAAATAACTTGCTGAAGTTACAGTTTTATCAAATGTTACAGTCTTTTTGATGTTCGCAGGATGAGTGTAATTGATAAACTCATCCGCTGTTTCGGTGGCCGTGTAATGTTCAAAACACGGCGACTGAGAACAAAGTGTGTCTAGACTAAAGGAACCTCGTACGCGTAGCTGTCCTTGATCATGGCTTTCTGTAACAACTCACTCGTTGGATTGTTCAAGCTCAAGCAGACGCAAAAATAACTAATGCATAAAAAAAATTCGATGAACTGCAATTGTAATAGTGTTTACTATTAGAGTAGAAAGGGGCGCGGGGGAAGAGTTATGAAGTATTCAAAATGCTGTGAAAGAAGTAGCTCAGAAGGGTACACATGCTCAGGTGGGCAAAACTTCCTCATTATTCGGGATGTAGCATTGCAACGAAGAAACCCGAAAGCCTACTCTTGAGTTAAGCTGCACTATCATAGGAAGGGCTGTTTTTGATGACATTGGTATCCCACGGCTTCCAGTGCTCGGCAAATATATCACAAACATTCATTTCCGAGCGTCTAGGTGTTGGGTGATCAGTGGTTGATTTTTAGATCGTATTGATCATAGTCTAGCCCTTAATAAAAAGAGAGCCAGGCACGCAAATGTAACACCAGTCCCAACCCTATCCATGACCCAGATTGTCGAGTCCTTTATGATCTTGGCTTCTCCTTCTTCTCCTTCCACAACGCAGACAAACCAACACCGGAAACCTTGACGACCTTGAATCGAACACCGGGAATATCTCCCTTCGCCTTTCCCTTACGACCGAAACCGGCAAGCAGAACCTCGTCGTTCTCGTCTACAAAGTTAAGACAACCATCGTTGGGGACTGCGTTTATGAGTTAGCTTTCAGTGCTCAATTCTCTAAAAATTGCCTATAATTTCTTCTCATGCATTGCATCCGCCTAGAGCAGCAGGTTGTGATTCAAACGTACCGAAAGCGGTAACCTTCTTTCCGTTCTTGATGAGTTGCACACGAACACACTTCCGAATGGCAGAGTTGGGCTGTTTGGCCTCAACTCCGACCTTCTCGAGGACTATACCCTTGGCGTGGGAGGAACCTCCGAAAGGCGAGGATTTGAATGCTGTTCCGAGAGCGCGCTTCTTGTATGAAAGATCGGCCCATTTTTGTTCGCGGCGATGGTTGTGCAGCTTGCGGGCGGCGTTGAGACCACGGGGCTTTCCTTTACCCATGATTGCTATTCAAAAGACGTTAGATGCGTACTTCGGGGTCAAATTGGGGGTGCTCGAGGTTGCATACCGGTTTATGGCGATATGGGGTGATTGAAGTTGGTCGTTGGTCGTTGGTCCTTTCGTGAGTCGAGATGTCGAATTTTTAGGAAATGCACTTTTGGTGCGGGCTTAGGCGAGACTACTCACTTTAAGGCAGCAACTTTTGTCTTGGCACCGAGATGACGATTTGCGCCTCGCTTGAACCTCTTCAGTGGTATTCCCAACTCTCCAATGCATTAAACCAGTAAAAGAAACTAATGGAAGTCGACTCAATTTTATTTCTTATTTGTTGGGGCTCACCGGCAGTTTGAATGCATCACGGTATGTGTTTGGACCGAATACTACGCTTTATTTTTCTATCGGTCACAAATCCCGACAACACCTGGTAGATAGAATGTACAGAGCATAAGTTTGAGTCTTACCACTACCATTATGTCACAATCACCCAAAACGAAGCCCAAAACCTCTCGCGACCCTCCACCCTCTCTCTTTCTCGGCCCCCCGTCCCAGAATGCCTCTCATGTTTCCATTCCTGGCATTGCGCCAATTGCCCCTTCAAATCCATCCACTTTAAGTTCTCGAGCTCCCATAAATCGCCAACGATCTTACCGTGGTGGCAATTCGGATGGAATGATAGATCCGCTAGAATCGGTTCTTGGAAGACCTGTTCCTCGTCAAGGAAGACAACACTCAGAAGTCAAGAAACAGGCTGATCGGACCGATGCCATGTGGGCTGAGATGCAAAGTACATTAGAGGAAGTAGAGTTGAGCGCAGTAAACGGTACACATGTATTTGGTCCAGAACATAGTAAAGCATTGGAGGAGCTAAGAGCTGCGCAAATTGGGCTGGCGCAAGCTTGGGCTAGGAGCGAGGCAGATGATCAGGTTGAAAACGCAGACAAAGAAAGCAAGGGGTTTGGATCTAAAATAGGGGGCATGCTAGGCAGCGAAGGAAGAAGCGCTCTGGATACAGTGGGAACTGATGGAAAGGGTAGCACAGTTGCAAGTGGAAGTCAGAGACCTGGTAGCAGTGTAAATCCTGTTACAGAGAGCGTGGCAAGTAATTTGGAGCATGATTCAGAAACTGACATCATACTGGCAAGAAAACGAAGAGAGGCAAATGATCGGTATTTCCAGCGAGTCAACAGCGGCGTTTTGGATGTGGTTGCGAAACTAGAAGAAGTAGCTGGAGCTATGAGGGCTGTGGAGCAGGAAAGTAGAGATATATGGGGAGATAGTGAAAGTCCAGGCGCAAGTATCAGTGGTTGATTCGGAGGCATCATGCGCATGTATGGGTATTGGTAGAGATATATTCCTTGCATCATCCTCTGATATTATAGAGAGAAATCTCTTACTTCTGACAGTAGTATAGACTCGTTGTGTCGCCTGATGTTCCTTCTGTCGCAACGTTTTGCTCTCGGAGCGTGGGTATATATTTGTGGTTTCCCTGCCTTTTCTAAATCTCCATGTTTCAATTCACCTCCAAACGCCATTCGTTTTCATTCTCTTTGTGGATATCCTCATTTCCCGATGAATAATTTGACCTAAGATATCAGCTTCTAATATAAAAATAAGCTCTGCGAGACACTTACAGCCATCCCAATGCAACACAAACTGATATACGGACTCAATCTCTCCCCAACCCTCGCAGCTTTCCAGAAGAATCCAGTCGCCGTTCTACAAAATATCAGTCAATGTGCTGGTATAAAACTCCAGCTGTAAACAAACTCACCCATTCTTATTCCTATCCATCCATGCTGGAAATATTTGATGCACGTAGCTGCATGTGCAGATCAACAGCAAGAGGCACAAGAGTGCAGATTCAAAGTTTAGGAGAGCTGTCTGGGAATGGTTAGTTTCCAAATCCTGGTGCATTATGTGGGGGCTTCTTTACCATATTGTGTTTGCAGTGATTTGGGGATCAGTACAAGTGAGGCTGTGTTTGGAATGTGAGGAAGGCCAAATAGCATACATAAAGGACAGACGATGTTTGGGGCAGCCTCGTCCTTACTGCCAAGCTGTTGACACAAGACTGCACATCATGTGACGCCAAGAACGCCCAGACATGAATCCATCCCACTTTTAAGATCTTCCAACCTCCAGTAAACCCTAGTAAAGAGGAACAACATTTATCCGAGCAAGGGACCCTAGTATGGATGCCCACTCTGACGAGTCTGGTTCACTGAGAGGTGCCTCCTCACGCGGAGATACTTCAAAAGGTCTTGCAAACAAACGAACCAACAAGGAGCTATTCATAGGTGGTATGTATAGTTTCCATCAGCCTTCCGTTATTCTCCCTTCACGGCATATCTAAACTATTGTAGATCCGCCAACTACACGTATTACGCCTGCCCGCCGCGCCGAGTACGACGACCTCCACGCTAAATCATCAACTGAGAACCTAATAAAGGGATATATAAAAGCTCTCAAGGCTTTGGAGGGGTTTGAACAGATAGTTGATGAGATAAAGCCTGGCGGTGAAGCTATTTCTAAAGAAGCCGAGGCTGAAGGTCGACTTACGGTTGCAGAAATAGAAGAGGCACTCGAAAATTCGAGATGGAGCCCAGAGCCCGAATCGGGCGAAATAGAGGGCAGCAGTCATTCTCCGACCAAGAACGTAAGCAATCCTTACGAGTTGAACTTCTCCGATCTTTACTAATCCACTTGTAGTGCAGCACTTCCTATTTGGCCACGGAGACACACCACTCGCACTTGATTCAACCAGAAGAGTCCTTGACGAATTGGCCACAGACTTCATCACAGAGCTCTGCTTCGAAGCCCACCGAGCAGCTCAAGTTGCTGGCCGCCAAAAAGTCAAGCTAGAAGACGTCAAATTCGCGTGTCGAAAAAGTCCGGTCTACCTCGGGAAAATCGAAGAGATCTTCGGACGTAAGGAAATTATAGACAAGGCGAAGAAGTTAGTTGACATGAATGATGATAAGATTACAAAGTCGAATGTGATGGGCTTGGAAGAAGAACCTCTAGGTGCCGCAGACGACGATGCTGATGTCGCTTCTGTGTCGGGTATTTCTCAGCCTGGCGTTTCTCAAAAGTCCAAGAAGGCAAAACCCCGAAAAGGGGATGACAATTTTGATTGGCGTGCGATCAAAGACCCAAACCCGCCAACCTTGACCATGAAAATCAGCTCTAAGGAAGCCAAAAGCACTAGTCAATAATTGTTTTCTTTCTTTATTTCCTTCCTTATCCTTCTCGGCGGAGATGATATTCACAAAACCAGCCAACTAATGCTCCTGGAATCTTCTACACTGTTATGAAGATTCTATTTTAAACGTTTCCATTACTGAGAGGCTCAATTTGGTAAGTGAAAACGCACAATTGTGTGGCAACTCTTAATGCGTTGTTTACCATGTTATTAACTTGAAATATCTCCAGATTTTCTTACCAATTTTCTACATTGCATGGATGGGGGTTATCATATTCAGCGAGGCGATGTGGTTCCATCAAGGAGTCTGTTATGGATTACATATGATGATACCCGGCTGCGGCCCATGCTATGGCGTTCTTTAAGAGCAGAGAAACAGATCTCAATGATACTCATGATACATGATGTATAAATTCCTGCGTGGTTATACTTTATTTGATAACGTGTCTGTAGAGCGTTTTGAGACTGTCTCTTCTCGATGCTCAATTCTACCTACTCCGCCCTTCTCCGCATCGGGTACTATTCCTCACAAACTTTTCAGTACAGGCTTGCCATACTCTTTCTCGCTCTTCTTCCTCTTTTTTGCTTTTAAGAAAAGGTCAGCTCCAATCTTATCGCTGCTTGTCATTTCCACGTTTAACGCATCCCTATCCACCTAAGGAAGGTGACATTCGTTGCCCCTCTATTGCCGTGAGCCGAGCCGAGAGGAAAACACGGGAATGTCCACATGGATCACTTCCCCAGCCATAAACCCCATCCCACCATTCTGCACTCCATACTACCAATACCGGGTAACCTCTTCCTTACATATTCAAATCAGCAGTATACAAAAGAACCCATTTATTAGTAGTGGAAAGTAGCTTCATTGATTTGGTCTGAGGCATTTATTATAAAGCTGTGGCCATCGACAATGATGATCTTGCACCGTAATACTACTTACTTACTGTAAGTACCTAGATAACTACCTAGTTGTATGTGTGCTTCAGCCTAGTACTTTTTCAAGCCCCACTCATGTCGAACCTCCTCTATTGGATTGTATGTCATAGTTTTTGGGGTTGCTTTTCTACCTCTTTCTTCGTTTCTTTTCCATCTGTTGTGTCGGTCAGGAAGCTTTCAAGTTCCAGTTTTGCCTCACTCTTGACTCATACTCTCCCTCACACTTGCATATTGCGAAGTATTTGCAAAAGGCACCCAGTTCTATGAGTAATCCAGTGTTACATGCAATATATCATTGGTGTGATCAAGGAGTGGTGATAGTCATGTCTCGATACACACGCTTTCCCAGGACCAGCATAACGAAGCCTAGCTATGAGGACGATCAGTACCTTTTGGATTCTTTGCAGAACATTCCCAGTAATTTAGAACTTGCTCTGAACAGCCCGAGCCGTAAGTATCTCTCGCCGGTGCCACCTACGGCAACCAAGGATGATGGATATATATTAGGACCAAATGATTTCAGGCGACTCTCAATAGGTACAACATCCTCGTCTAGACCACTAACGAGAAGCCCTTCACCATATCCAGGAGATAGAGAGTTAGAGCCGAAGACATGGAATGTGGCAATGAAAGATTACTGGCAGCGTAACCACGGACTGTTCCTCGTTGCCCTGTCGCAGATGTTTGGTGCTCTGATGAATGTTACCACAAGACTTCTAGAGTTGGAAGGAGACGGCATGCATCCCTTCCAAGTACTATTCGCAAGAATGTCCATTACATTCTGCTTCTGCTGTCTCTATATGTGGTGGAAGAATGTACCTGACTTTCCTCTTGGGATGAAAGAGGTTCGATGGCTTCTGGTTGCAAGAGGGTTAACTGGGTTTTTCGGTATATTTGGCATGTATTATTCTCTACAATACCTAGCGGTTGCCGATGCCGTCGTTATTACGTTTCTCGCACCTTCTGTGGCCAGTTATGGCTGTTACTTGTTTTTAAAGGAACCATTCCCACGGTCTACACAATACGCTTCCCTGATTTCACTCCTTGGAGTTGTTCTGATAGCTCGGCCTAGTAGTCTCTTCTCCTCCACAATCCCTACGGAGAATATCTCTACACCCAACTCTACCAATACTAGCCCTGAGTCCGAGTTTCCAATTCCCACTTCTTCACAACGCCTTTCGGCTGTTGCAGTTGCTATGCTAGGGGTATTCGGCTCAGCAGGTAAGCCAAAAGTTGAAGAGGGGCCAAAAGTCGAACCTCTCAAATGATGGGACTTAAAGAGCAAGCGAGCTATCTTGAGACTTTTGATATTCTTGAAGAATATAAAAGGTCTCAGACTCCTTACTTTACTTCGTACTACCCCTAAACTTAATCATTCCATCATACTAATTCAGTGCGGTAAGGAGCGTACACTTCCATCCGTTGGATCGGTAACCGTGCTCACCCTCTCATCAGCGTCAACTACTTCTCCGCCTGGTGTACCCTAGTCTCCACGCTTGCCCTCTCTTTTTCCAGTTCCCTCCACATCTCTTCGGACCTTCACTTCTCACTCCCCGCTGGGCTACGCCAATGGAGCATGCTGATCTTCCTCGGGGTTTGTGGCTTCGTGGCGCAATATCTGCTTACCACGGGATTAGCAGCTGGCGGAAAAGGCAATGGTTCAAAGGCAACCAGCATGATATATACACAAATGCTTTTTGCACTGGCTTTGGATAAGTATGTGTTCGGACAGAGCCCTGGATGGTGGAGTTTGGGGGGTAGCGGTCTGATACTGGGAAGTGCAGTATTTGTGGCCATTCAGCAACAGCAGCAGGCTGTTAGAAAGGATACAGATGAGGAGATGGGTGGGAGGGCTGAGGAGGAAATGAGTATGTTGCGTGGGGTGGATGAAGCTGTTGGCGATCACCTGGGGATAAGAAGCTCAAGCGAGGTCCGGACTTGACGAGTGTGCTACCGCGGAACGACGACTATGAATGTGTATGTGGGAAAGGGGGAGGGGTGATATGAGGTATTTTGAACACATGGGAAAGCATGAAAACTGGGGTTGATGATATACAATAACCACTTAAATGAGATGATAATATATATGAAAGTCATAGATCATAGAAATATCGCTATGCTAGTCAGTCTAAGGAGTCAGATAAAATTTAAAACCAAGAGCTTTTGGTAATTTTCAAGCCTCTCACTGAAACTGCCCCTGACACAAAGCTCACGCATGTAGGTTCTACTTTGTATTGTTGTAGATGGAGTGGCCTTCTCGTGTTTGTGTCTTGTTGTACCATATGCAGAGTCACATATCGTACTCAGCGCATTGAAAAGCTGGAAATCTCCTGTCCTCCATATTTATATACAAACATTATCCTAATGGACAGGCTCAAACTCATCCATTTTGCTTTAAGGAGCCCTCAACTAGCTCCAATAAAAATGTGTTCACTGTTAATGTCTATCAAAACCCATCTGCCAAGATGTATCCATCAGCCCCGCTACCAATCTCGACCTCGAACTGCCTCCTCATCCCAAGCACCCACGAAACCCACTCATAACCACATGTTCTTGCTGCGGCATCTACGAGCCAGTCCGAAACGATTCACAACTATACCATCTGTTTTTAAACCGCGCTCTGCACATACAATGGCACCTAGTACGTCTAACAACCACAAATCTAGACCCCCTCACCCGACACAGTCTGCGAGCATGCCATCCACTGACACTGAGTAGCACACCCTCCCTCGACACTCCCCGTAGTGATTTCTGGCCCCTCTGGCGTAGGCAAAGGAACGCTGTACAAAAAACTCCTCGAGGAATTCCCAGGCGTCTTTGCAACTACCGTTTCACACACCACCCGCATGCCCCGTCCAGGAGAGACCCGAGATGTGGATTATTACTATATCTCCATGGAGGAATTTGAGGCCATGATTGAGGAGAAGAAGTTTGTCGAGCATGCCAAATTTGGAGGGAACAGATATGGTACCTCCAAAAAAACTATTGAAGACCTGACAAAGGGCGGAAAGACCGTCGTGTTAGATATTGAGATGGAGGGTGTGAAGCAGATTAAGGAGAGTCCGATTGAGGCGCGATATGTGTTTATTAGTCCTCCTGGAGGTTCGTTGGAGATTTTGGAGAGTAGATTGAAGGGAAGGGGAACGGAGGACGAGAAGAGTATTGAGAAGAGGTTGGCGCAAGCGAAGAATGAGTTGGAGTACGCGAAAACAGAGGGAGTGCACGATCTGATTATCTATAATGATGAGTTGGAGAAGGCGTACGAGGAGTTGAAAACGTTCATATTTAAGGAAAATAACCTGGAGTAGCACTTGAATTTGAGGATTGCATGGAGATTGCATGGAGTTAGGGAGTTCCCTCACTATATAAAGCAAAAGCTTGGATTACCTCATAGACGATGTGCTTTGGTATGATGTATGATTGAGAAAGCACATGGCATAAATGTATACGATATCTTAGACACTTCTTAGATCGGATACACATGCTATTACAAGATCAGTAGTCAGCAAGAGGCGAAGCACTTTGTGACCATCGTCTCACCTTTGGTTTGAACATATGACTGTCTATCCAGTGAGCAACGTTCTTTGCTTTTAGTGAAATGATTGTCAGAAAATCGCAGGTGGTTTTAGATGTTAAGCTTTAGGTTTGTATCTCTATATTAACCACTTGCTGCTTTTGAAAGAGTTGGCCGAAATTGGAACGCGTTTCTATGTGATTATTCTACTTTTAAGCACCAAAAGCTGGAGGATGGCATTCGTACGATGATACTGAAACAAGCAAAGGAAAGGTAGACAAAATCACGGATCCGAGTCTGAATCATAAAATAAAGCATGGCAGAAGCAATACTTTATCTAGACCTGGACTTCTCATCTGGCTCTATCCCAAACTGTATAATTCTCGAAAGGCCTGACTTACTGGAGACAGGTATATCGTGTAGTGTTACAAGGCTTCCAGACTCAGATTTCAGAACATCTTAAATACCTAGAGGTATACCTCAGTTAAGTTGAGTTCGACTATTATTCCTCTTGGAGGCCAGATGATGCCTATATTTCTATATTTGGAACTGAATGACACCAGTGGTTACCATAAGAAACAATTGTAGACATAATAAATCCTCTCATACAGCTTCATCAGCTTGATAATCAATTTAAACACCTTCTTATTCTACAGGCAGGGGAGAAATGCAACCCTCAAAAGGAATCTAAGGAAAGTAGGATAGATAACGTCTGCAATGCATATACTTAGCGAGAACTCTCGACGAACGATTCAACTATACTTGACTTTTTGTGTTTTATCATGAGGGACTCAAGCTGGAGCCCTTAATAAGAGGGCATACTCAGCCACAGACAACTGTTAAAATGATATTTAGAAATGGCTGCAACGAAAAGAGTAATGTGGCAAATTGCACCCAAAAACCACAAGCGAAGTTCTCTCCCGCTGGTTCATATCGGGAATTCTAAGCGGCAGAGCGTTTGGAGAATAACATGACTTGAAGCTAAGTGACAAGTTCAAACTAGAAGACTCTAGCATTTATTCGCAGGATTAGATCTAGTGCAATGTTGTCGATATATGCTCAGGCCAGAATCAATGCAAAACAGTAAGAGGTTCAACCTTGAAAGCCACATCGCGCTTGAAAATTTCTCTATAATCCTAATGATTCACAAAATCAAAGGAAGAGTCTCGACAGCCTCTCCAGATGGTTCGCCTCATCGAGTCAAGCCACAAGTCTTGCGACATACTTTCTCTGGATACGAGAAGTAAAGCTGTCAATAATTGGCTCTGTCAAGTGCTGGGATCAGCAATTACAGATTAATATGGTATATTTTAAATAATAGAAGAAATGACTTCCGTTATTAAGCCAGTAACTTTAACAAGGTAGGAGCATATGCACTTGACAAGTTTCGAAACAGCTAGACATGTTGGGCCATCGACAGCGTCGCCTTACACTCTTTATAATATCAGTGGAAGCTAAGAATGCGGTGTACCATGCAAACCATATCTGTCTCGCATTTTCACATCCAAGGGATTCGAGGAGACGTATTGGATTCGAGATAAGATATTTCTGATACTCGTGGCTCCCACACATGGTCGCGTCTCCAGATGGGGCAGGCTAATAATAAGACATCGCAGGCTTTGGTGCAACCACGAGCAATTGAAACCAGACCGCTAGGCCAGACTATTAAAGGCCATTGATTGCAAACAGGGCAGAAATTGTTTGCTGAGAGGGTTCATGATCTATATCACAGACTTCATCCCTGGTTACCCCTTCCAAATGAAAAAAATGGCTTCAGTTAGGCCTGGAACGATTGAAATTACGGCGAACAAAATTTCCAGCAGCGTGACCTTTTCTTGTGCTTAGTAAATTATTCCTTGGACATACTTTATGGTCTCTATTGGATTGAATAGATGTGCTGGTCCCAAGCGACAGAGGCGGGAGGAAAGCCTGCCGGTAGAAGAGAAGAACGAAATGAAAACAAGTTGAGGCTTGCAATTGTAACACACCAACTGCCGGCTGGATTCATCCTGAGCCGTTCCTTACAAAAGAAAAGTGTTGGCGTGCGTGGAAGTCCTGCTCGCCTTGTTTTCCAACCGTCACAAAATTTCACAGCATAATGTGCAAAACATTGGTGTTACGCCAATATCAGCGAGCTAGGTAATATGCATCCAAGCTGGGTTCAATAATAGAATCAGTCCCATAAGTAGCAGTTAATAAACGTTGCGCTAACATGGTCAGGGTCGATTCTAATAATTCGTCGTATGTCAATTCAGAACCTAATAATGCCATGTGGCAAGTGTCATTCGGATGTAATTCGAGGATTCGAGAATCACCAAGTGCCGTAGGTGACATGGGCAACAAAGGCTTCGAATCCGACCGCGAAACGAGAAGTGATCATTTATCAAACACATCGGTTTGTAGGTTCGCAAACCATTCCAATGGGAAACAAAAAAGTAGCAGCGTATATTATATGTGCAGGACTGCATTGCACAACGCACCGCCGTCGGACTAGATGTTAGATGCCGATGGTCGAGGACACACCGCGCAGTTGACTGCAGGATAGAAGTTCTTTGATACCATATTTACCGTACAGTAGTATCTAGGCAATAATAGGGGCTTTGTGTGAATTCCCTCACAGCAATAGTCTCACCTTAGTTACTCGAAATACTAAGTATGACATAGGCGTCGCGATAATGCTAGGGGACACCTCTGAATTGGGAGAACCGAAGGTCTCATCCCACCCCAGGCGGGTTGCTTCCCATGTCGTGCCGCCCACCAAATAATATCCATGACCTTTTTGCTCCTTCGAGAACGCACTCGAGACACTTTCCGGTCTTTCCCAGTTCAATCTGGCACGAAGCCTTTGTTGGTGGCAGAGGTTACGCCCGACTACACCGCTGTCAATCAAAGATCCTGAGGTATAAAGCCGCACTCCCAGTCCACCAGTGGCTGCGAGTGTGGAAGGATAGTTGCATTGTATATTTCATGATGGCAACTTCGGATCTGCTTGCGGAAGTGATCAGAGAAGGGAAGTGAGAAACATTGTCAAGGCAGGGAGTCCCCAAGCTTTTATGTTTTTGCTTGGATATAGGTTTGAAGAGAGAGAGGGCGAGAGAGCCTCATATGTGGAAACGGGTGAAAAAAGCCAACACGTTTACGGAGGAGGTACCGTATTAAGATGGGAAGATGGGGAAACAAACAGGATTACTTGCAGGGGCACCATGGGACATGGGATACCGATGAGGCTGACATGCCCTTGGACTCTTGGAGAGACAACCTATGGATTACCGGTAAGGGAGGGCTGGCCATTCCCATCATCACCAATTCGGATACTACAGTGCCATGCCGTAAGCTCGCAAGGAGAGCCATCGAGCCATTCACGGCAGCCTCAGGGGCATGACATGAATGAGCCTGGAGGCAAGGAGAGGCATGCTTACAGCATCATACTTCCAGCAGCTGCTGCCGACTCTTACAACGGACGTCGTGCAGTACATAAGTCCCCGTAGCTGCATACACAAGGGGGTGGGAGGGACGGTTTTGGTGGCTGACCTTGCTGCACACTCCCACGGTGGTGCTCCCACACTCGCCCTTCTTCATTTCATGCGCAGCCCTGAACGTAATGCACCGAATTTCGGAGCAACAGAGTTTCGCTGGGTTTCTACAATCCACAAAGTGAGCTGACTGTGTTAGCGGATGAAGGCGACAACGGAGGCAAAATAAAGGCAAAAGAAGGCGAGAAAAAGTAAAAGAGAAGGGAGAAAAGGCAATATGATATGTCGGCCCCTCAAACCGGTCGAAAGCGGCCCCTTGCGTGATGGTGATGATTCGTGGGGGGGCAAATCCGTGGACTATTAAAATCAAGCCTCCCCATACCCGCAGATTTGGAGCCGGAACCGATCTAAGTCTTGAACTTCTATCAGTTATCGCTTCTTTGTTTTTCTCGCTCAAAAGCTATTTCACATCCGCCCCGTTACAGTAGTACTTTCCCAGTCTCGGACCTCTTGCCGTGGTTCGAGTTTACAAGAGTCGGGTGTATACTACGTACATACAACTATATGTCCACGATTACGCTACGTACGGTGCACTGCCCATTTGGTTATTAGAAAAGGGGGCCATTGCTGATTCTTTGGAAATTGGGTCACTGCGCTCTCCTTCCCTTGCTCTTCCATTCCTAGCTTGGGCAGCTGGGGTCTAGGATCTGCCGGGCGTTGTGCATTCCAAACCTTCTTTAAATCCTCCGTAGCAATAATACCTAATTTCTGTGCTTTGGTCTGCCCCAACTCTCCTTCCAACTTCTTCGCCATAATCATATCATCTTTGGGCGGCTTCTTTGTTCTTTCCACCGTTTCTTCATTCTCTTTCGACATCCAGTCACTTTCCACGCTAGGCGACGTACAATTCGACCTGTCCACTCCTTAATACAATTTGGTGTTACTTCTACTACTGTACGAAATTTGGTGTAAATATAAACGAGACGTTGGTATTGGTACTCCATATCAACTAGACAGAAACCTACAGAACCTTGGGTCGTACAAGTCAAGGTATGTCTTGTTGCGCGTGCCCGCCGTGGAGGCTACAAACATGCACTGCACTCCCTCTTTCATGGTAGCTAGCCGTGGAGAGTCCTCGACACATCGCTCGTGCTCGAATTATGTTTGTAGTACGACGTGGCTTTCCGTCTTTCCGAACAACCACGAGATCAATCGAGACGGGCACAGAGCTCTCTTGGTTGTTTGTGTAAAATAATATATGTTCACTTTACTGACATGGATTTCAAGGCTTTCTGAGGATCCACTCCCTTCTGGCTCGGTACGCCGCGACGAATAGGTCGTCGCATTTTGGGTCTAAAGGATATTGATCTCATCTAGATATTCGGGCGCAAAGGGATCGATCCACAGCTGGGCTGGGAATAGAATAATTATCATAATGTCAGAGACCCGGAAAGATCGTACGAATAGCACTGCGGCAGAAAATCGTCTCAAGCCCCCCTCCAATAACGATGAAGCATCAATGGCCCCGTCCGTAGTAGAAGAAAACACCCAAAGCTGCGATAGCGACACTCTCGACGGCCAGGGAAATTTTGGGTTGACGACAAGCCGGATCTCATCTCCACTGAGGACGTACACCCCAACTTCTACAGACAAGAAATCAAAAGACTCCGATCATCCAGCGGCTCTAGAACCTCCAGTAACCAAGAAAACTTTAAGCGAGCTCGATGTGAATAAAATTGTCCATAATCCAAAGTTGCGCCATGATATCAATTTTGACCCAGACCTTCACTTTAGACCGAATTTAGATGGCGAGAAAGGAAGGAGAAAGACGGAGAAGCAGGATGGCTTTTACGAGACAATGCGGATACAACTTGGCGACTTCCTTACAAATCAAGAGGAATTCGAACGGCAGCTGGGGCCGGAAGATGCGAATTGGTGTTTACCGGCTACTCTGAAGGCCATTCGAGGTATACTGGAAACTCTGGTTCCGCAGCGAGACCGCTCATCCGTGGAAGAAAGCTTCAATGTCGATTTGCTTATGCAACAACTTCGGAAAGGGGTAGCAGATTTACCAAAGCTTGCCCGGTGGTTGTCCCAACTCTTGAAATGCCACTGTGCTCCGATGAGAGACCCATGGGTTGATGAGATGGTAATGCAGATTACAAATGGAGATCAAGAACGGGACGTTGCAATGCTGGTACTGGGTATGAGGAATTTACTGGGTGTGCTGGAAGCTATGAAGCTGGTTCGTTATGAAGTAACCCCCTCTTTTTAATCATACTAATGTTTCTAAAAGGATGTCGCCAACCACCAGATCCGATGCCTCCGTCCACTGCTTATCGAAGATACTGTTCACTTTGAGCAAAAGTTTTTCTTGAAAAAGATCGCTATGCGTCGAGTTGATATTGATGGTGCACGTGCATGGTATGAAAGAGCACAAGATCTGCCAGAAATTGGGTTGTCTCCTCAGCCTCAATGGAATTTCTGGAACTTTATGAAAGCACTTGTCAACTTGACTCTCCAGTCGAAGTCACATGAGACGGTGCCTCATACCTTTCTGTTCGATGAGGAGCGCTTGATCAAGCTACGAGCCGATACAGAGGACTTAATCAAGCTTGAGATCTGTATGCGTATGTTCTCTGACTTGGAAAGAGAATGCAGGCTACAAGCTGCTCGGCTATTAGTGCCTGATGACACTCCCGGTACATCAGTTACAGGCTCTCCTTACTCGAGGCCTGGCTCTCCAGCAGATAACACAGTGTGGGCACCACCTAACACAGTTCTTCCGTTGCCACATCATTTCAAAGAACGCGGTCGTTTCAGAACTGCCCCATCTGGGCAACAGCAGTGGATCCCAAGCGTTGAAGAGAATGCATTATCTTCTTCAGCATTCCGAAGTCCACGTTCGTCACCATCATCTACATCATCAACTCCACACACATACCCCTCTACTCCACTCTATCTGAGTTTACCGTCAGTTGATACTTCGTCTCAACTTCGTAGCTCTCTTCAGGCTATTCTTGCGTCGTCCAACGCTACCGAAAAATGGTCACAACTTGCCCCCGCTCTAGCACTCGAGATCCTCCGCTCAACCACCGCATCCCTCTCACGTCTTCCACACTTTGAGGTTCATTTAGCGTTCCATCTCTCCAATACCCATTCTAGCTTCTATCAAGCTGCGGAAGAGAAGATTCTCAAACAACTTTACCCAACACTTCGAAAACTAGTTGATACATATACACCTTTCACAAATCAACAAATCTTCGAAGCAGCAACAGCACCAAGACCTGTAATCAGTGGCTCTGCCGCTCAAATCAAAGAAGAAGTGGATGATATAGCAACGAGAATAGCACATATTGGAGTTCTACATTGGCGTGTCTGGGCTCCACTCGCCTACCTTATCGATTCAACTGTAGAACTGGAAGAGCAATCCTTTGAAAGAGCTAAAAGTATGCCATGAACCATTTATTACTCAAGATGGAGGAGGGGCTATTCTGTATTGTGGTATACTTGTACATAACATAGTCTTTGCTACCTTTAATTTCCTTTGTTTGCATTGCATTTGCTGGCGTCGGGAAGTCTGGCAGTTTTGATACCCTTTTAGTATATAATATAGAGGACCCGTTTGTATGGGTAGGCGTGGGCATCCGTTATCACGGAAAAGCTAGAAATACATGCTGAACAAAATGGTCGGTTGATTTGCGAGCGGGCAATGCATCCAAATTGCTTACTAGCACGGCCATAGGCGTTATAAGAGGGGTTTTTGATTTTGGGAAGGAGACAGCTAAATTACAACATTTTACATTTGCTCTGATATGTTGTCTTATCTCTATAATTTCTTTATCGTCCTACCGAAAACCTCCTAGACCCTGATAACTTCCAAACCCGGACCCACTAGACTCAACGCAAGCAAGAGCCTTATTCAGTCAGCCTCAAGCAATGTCATGGCCCTGGTATCACACAATAGGATGGTGCCTACGAAGTGAAATAGGGTATTTCATGTATTGCAAGTGTGAAGTCTGAAGAGTAAGCTAAGTGCCCTGAGAGGCTCTAAGTACAGAAGGAT
>Ga0247734_1001351_pt1 | contig 18810 bp, 16 predicted proteins | sample UWRJL103311B2_FD_180933 | JGI IMG/M metagenome (GOLD analysis project Ga0247734, IMG submission 180933) | Plant litter microbial communities from Arlington Agricultural Research Station in Wisconsin, United States - UWRJ-L103-311B-2 | ecosystem: Environmental > Terrestrial > Plant litter >... | reverse complement strand
AGCACAGGGTGGTGAAATAGGTACATCATTACTTGAAGCAGACAGAATGGAATTATGCCTGGAACTGCTTGAAAAAGCGAAAGCAAAAGGAGTGAATATACTGCTTCCGGTTGATACGGTAATTGCGGATAAATTTGACAATGATGCACAAAAAAGGAATGTGGATTCTGGCCAGATCCCAGCCGACTGGATGGGATTGGATATTGGTCCTAAATCTGTAGAGATCTTTGCTGATGTAATTAAAAATTCAAAAACGTTATTATGGAACGGCCCGATGGGTGTGTTTGAAATGGCAAATTTTGAGCAGGGAACGCGTGCAATCGCCGAAGCTGTTGTTGCTGCAACTAAAGAAAATGATGCGTTTTCATTGATCGGCGGTGGAGATTCTGCTGCTGCAATTGCTAAATTCGGATTGGAAGATGAAGTAAGTTATGTGTCTACTGGAGGCGGTGCTTTGCTTGAATATATGGAAGGTAAAGAACTACCAGGTGTAAAAGCTATAAACGGTTAAACAAGCAGAATATAAAAATATTGACTCAGATATTCAATGAGTTAATGCTAAAATAAACTAAAAACGGGCGATTGCCCAGTTGGAGGGCCACTTGAAAAAGTGGCCCTTTTGCGTGTGGGGTGGGGAAAAATGGGGAAAATGCTATGTTGATAACTTTTTTGTGGTAGAATGTGGTAAAAAGTGGTAGAAGTATCTATTTTTACACTACATAAAATGTGTACATACCGATATGGTTCAACTGTTAGGAGAGTTTGATTGTAAATTAGATACGAAAGGCCGCATGATGGTCCCTTCCGGTCTGAAGAAACAATTGCCAAACGTTGAGCAGGAAGGACTTGTGGTAAACCGGGGGTTTGAAAAACACCTGGTGATTTACCCTAAGAAAGTATGGGAAGGCATAGTTGAAGAGCTAAGTAAGTTGAACCAATACGAGAAAAAGACCAGGGAATTTATCAGGTTTTTTACGCGGGGTGCGACAGAACTGATACTGGATGCTTCTGGCCGGGTGAATTTGCCAAAGTCCTTATTGGAGTTTGCAGGTATTGAAAGTGAAGTAGTATTGGCCTGTCAGTTTGATAAAATTGAACTTTGGTCAAAAACTGCATATGACAGTTTACTGGATAGCGAGCCGGAAGATTTTGCAAATCTGGCTGAAGAGGTGATGGGAAATAAAAACAGGGGGGAAGATGGAAAATAATTATCATGTACCGGTACTTCTTAAAGAATGTATTGACGGGCTAAATATTAAGCCTGATGGGGTGTATGTTGATGTTACTTTCGGCGGTGGTGGCCACTCAAAGGAAATTTTGAAAAAACTGGGCAAAAATGGAACACTGATCGCATTTGATCAAGACCCGGATGCACAGCAGAATAAAATAGATGATCCAAGGTTTCTGTTTGTTGATCAGAACTTTGCTTTTCTAAAGAATAATCTAAGGTTATTGGGATATAAGCAGGTTGACGGTATTCTGGCTGATCTGGGTGTTTCGTCGCACCAGTTCAATGAGCCGGAACGTGGCTTTTCTACGAGATTTGAATCATCTCTGGATATGCGTATGGACAAACAGGGTAAGCTGACAGCTGCTGAAGTTTTAAATACATACACCGAAGAAAGGCTGCATAGGATTTTCGGAATATATGGTGAGGTTAAAAATGCAAAATCGCTGGCTAAGTCGGTGATTACTTTTCGTGCCAACCAACCCATCCAGACCCTGGCTGATTTTAAGGCAGCAGCAGGTGCCCATATTCCGAAAGGAAAAGAAAATAAATACATGGCCCAGGTATTTCAGGCATTACGTATTGAGGTGAATGCCGAGATTGATGTGCTGGAAAGCTTTTTACTGCAGTCTGCCGAGGTCCTGCATGCTGGCGGGCGACTTGTAGTGATGTCATACCACTCCCTTGAAGACAGGCCTGTAAAGAATTTTATAGCGAAGGGAAAAATACGGGGCGAAGCAGATAAAGATTTCTTTGGTAACGAAGAGAAGCCCTTTAAAGCGATTACGCGTAAGGCGATAATTGCGGATGAACAAGAGCTGGAAAGAAACAGCAGGTCCAGAAGTGCGAAACTAAGAATTGGAGAGAAGTTATGAATAACCAGTTCAGAGAAGAAGATATAGAAGAAGAAGAGGAATTGCTGGAAGAGCCGGTAATCCGGATAAAGAAACCAAAAAAGGAAAAAGAGAGTACTAATCTTTTTTTCAAACGGCTTTTTACAGAAGGCGCGGTGACCAAAGAATCGGCCACTGCAATGATGCCTTTTCTTATTTTTTTATCGCTGTTAACCATGTTATACATTGCTAACAGCCATATGGCAGTTAAGAATATAAGAGATATTGATAAATTAAGTAAAGAAGTGAAAGAGTTAAGCTGGGAATATAAGTCGCTTAAAGCCGACCTGATGTTCAAGAGCAAGCTGACTGAAGTAGCTAAAAAAGTTGACACATTAGGTATAAAGGAGCTGATTGAGCCCCCTAAAAAAATTGTTGTAAGCAGCGATGAATATTAGAGCTAATATATTACTACGTGTGTATTTGTCCTTCGGACTGATTGTACTGCTTGCCGTGGCAGTGTTGGTCAGGTTATGCGATGTACAATTTGTAGAGGGACATAAATGGCGTGCCATGGCCGATAGTCTCTCTACAAAGTATATCAACGTGGAAGCAGCCCGTGGTAATATTTACTCTAACGATGGCAGTCTGCTGGCCACTTCGGTTCCGGAATACGAACTGCGTATGGATTGTTATGCAGGTGGTATCAGCGACAGTAAACTGTTTTACAGCAAGGTTGATTCACTGGGAATGAAACTCTCTCAATTTTTTGGGGATAAGACCCCTAAAGAATACTCGCGTATTTTGCGTTCTGCAAGAGCAGACAGTGTACGATACCTGCTGATTAAGCGGAAAGTAAATTATCAGGAATTGAAGACCATCCGGACCTTCCCGCTGTATAATATTGGAAAATATACGGGAGGGCTAATGGCCATCCAGCAAAATAAAAGAATATTGCCATTTAAGTTTCTGGCCGCCAGGACAATTGGTTATAAAAATGAAAATGTAGCCAACGGTGTAGGTCTTGAAGGTGCCTATGGAAGTTATATTAACGGAGAAAGCGGAAAGAGGCTTGTTCAGCGTATTGCTGGTGGGGTATGGATGCCGGTTAACGATGAGGCTGAAATTGCGCCAAAAGAAGGCGCGGATATTATTTCTACAATAGATATCAATATGCAGGACCTTGCACAGAGTGCGCTGGAAAAACAATTGATTGTGAGTGATGCTGACCACGGTACGGTTATCCTGATGGAGGTTGCAACCGGTGAAATAAGGGCGATTGCTAACTACACGCAGGTTGCTCAAGGGGAATATAAAGAAACTTTCAACTACGCCATAGCGGGTAACCAGGATCCGGGTTCTACTTTTAAGATTGCTTCTTATATGGCGCTTCTGGAAGATGAGAAGGTTGATACCAATACGATGGTCAATACCGGGTCGTACCATGTTCCGGGCAAAACGATTGTAGACTCGCACGGAAGTATAGGTGTAGTGACAGTAAAAAGGGCATTTGAAGAATCTTCTAATGCGGCAATTGCTGAGATGGTGAGTAAACATTATAAAGACGATCAATCGAAGTTTACTGATCATTTGTACGATTGGCACCTGAATGAAAAAATGAAGCTTCAGATTCCCGGCGAAGCACAACCGGTAGTGAAAAGTCCGAAGAACAAAAGCTGGAATAAAAACCTGACGCTGCCGCAAATGGCTTATGGTTACGAAATGCAGCTTACACCATTGAAACTGCTGTCGTTTTATAACGCTGTAGCAAACAATGGAAGATATATCTCCCCAATTTTTGTAAAGGAAGTCCGACGTTTGGGAAACCCGGTAGAGCAATTTAAAGCAAGGGTGATCAACCCACAGATCTGTTCAGAGAAGACCCTGAAAAAGATGCAGGCTATGCTTGAAGGTGTGGTTACAGAAGGTACAGGGAAATTAATGGGGTCGCCTTTTTACAGGGTTGCGGGTAAAACCGGCACGGCGCAGGTGGCAGATGGGAACAAAGGTTACAGGGCTAAGAGAAGCTATCAGGCATCATTTGCGGGTTATTTCCCGGCGGATAAACCTAAGTACTCGATCATCGTTTGCATCAATGGCCCTAAACATGGTTATTACGGCGCGACCGTTGCAGGTCCGGTATTCAAGGAAATTGCAGACCGCATTTACGCAAGTGATCTACAGATGTATAACAGTGTAGCTGATATGCATCTGGTTGGCAATACAAAAAGCCCGGAAGCAAAAGCCGGACAAACAAAAGCAGTGAAAAGGGTTTACAATGCGCTGGGTATAAAGACCCTTTATGCGGCTAAATCTGACTATTTTAATAGTGTGGATACCAGCAATGGAATTCTTTATGAAGAATACAACGCTGTAAAAGGGATGATGCCTAATGTAGTAGGAATGGGATTGAAAGATGCCCTGTACCTGTTAGGAAATGCTGGTTTGAAAACGCAGATCAGCGGGAGCGGAAAAGTTGAGAGTCAGTCAATTCCCTCTGGGACGAAAATAGGAAAAGGTTTATTGGTACAATTAGCTTTGAGATAAGATGCAATTGCAGGATGTTTTATATGGAGTAGCGATAAATAACCTGGTTGGTTCTACCAACAGGGAAATCAGCGCGTTAACGTTTGACTCCCGCGAGGTGCGCAAAGGTGCAGTGTTTTTTGCTGTAAAGGGTACTTTGTCTGATGGACATGACTATATCAGTCAGACAATTACTCTGGGTGCAGCGGTGATTGTTTGTGAGGAAATGCCTGAAGAAAAAGACCCGGCCGTCACTTACCTGGAAGTGGATGATTCCAGCGTTGCGCTGGGTATTATGGCAGCTAATTACTATGGCAACCCTTCGGCGGCATTAAAACTTGTTGGTATTACGGGAACTAATGGTAAAACTACCATTGCAACGATTCTATTTAAATTATTCAGGAAACTGGGATTCCATACGGGAATGATATCGACTGTCCAAAATCAGATAGACGATGAAATTATTCCGGCTACGCATACTACGCCCAATCCGCTTGCTTTAAACAAACTGCTGCAGCAAATGGTGGAAGCCGGATGTACGTATTGTTTTATGGAGGTGAGTTCGCATGCTGTTGTACAGCACCGGATAGAAGGATTAACTTTTGTTGGTGGTGTTTTTTCAAATATTACGCACGACCATTTAGATTTCCATAAAACCTTTGATAACTACATCAAGGCGAAAAAGGCATTTTTTGATATACTTCCCAAATCAGGCTTTGCATTGACCAATGCTGATGATAAAAACGGCATGGTGATGCTTCAGAATACCAAGGCTTCGAAAAAGACTTATGCGCTGAAACAGCTGGCAGATTTTAAAGGCAGGATTATAGAGAACAGGTTTAGCGGCCTAAATCTGGAAATTGATGAGGTAGATGTATTTTTTAAGCTGGTAGGGTCTTTTAACGCCTATAACTTGCTTGCGGCATATGGTACAGCACTACTACTTGATCAGGAGAAACTTGCGGTACTTACTATTCTGAGTAACCTCAGCGGTGCTGAAGGCAGGTTTGATTATGTAAGCAATGCGAAACAGATCATCGGTATTGTGGATTATGCGCATACACCGGATGCCGTGCAAAACGTATTAAGTACAATTCACGACATCAGGAAAGGTACTGAACAGGTGATCACCGTAATTGGATGTGGCGGTGACAGGGACAAAGCAAAAAGGCCGATAATGGCTCAGGTTGCTTGCGACTGGAGCGATAAGGTAATCCTGACATCTGATAATCCTAGGACGGAAGACCCGCTCAAAATTTTGGAAGAAATGGAAGCTGGTGTATCTCCGACCAACAAACGCAAGACATTAACTATTGCCGACCGCAGGGAAGCAATAAAAACGGCCTGTCATTTGGCAAGACCGGGAGATATTATTTTGATTGCCGGTAAAGGACACGAAAAGTATCAGGAGATCAATGGGGTAAGGCATCATTTTGATGATAAAGAAGTATTAACAGAACAACTAAACTTAATCAGCTGATGTTATACCATCTATTTGAATATTTAAACGAGCACTATCAGTTTCCTGGACTTAGGTTGTTCCAGTATATTACTTTTAGGACTTCGCTTGCTATAATTATCTCGCTGATTATTACTACTGTGTATGGCAGAAGGTTGATCAATTACCTGCATAAAATGCAGGTGGGAGAAACGGTAAGGAATTTGGGACTGGAAGGACAAATGCAGAAACAAGGTACACCAACCATGGGTGGGCTGATTATTCTTGCAGGTATTTTGGTGCCGACTATTTTGCTGGCCAACCTTACCAATGTATATGTTTTACTGATGATTGTGACTACCATCTGGATGGGGACGGTTGGTTTTGTAGATGATTATATTAAAGTATTCAAGAAGAATAAAGAAGGACTGGCAGGTAAGTTTAAAGTTGTTGGTCAGGTAGGACTGGCATTGATCATTGGCTGGACTATGTATTTCAATCCGAATATCGTGGTACGAAAAACGGTGGATGATACTGTTGCAAGTAAAAGTAATGCGCCAATGGTGCTCAGACAAAAGGGTGATAAATTCTATTATACACAGGATGTAAAATCTACTATTACCAATTATCCTTTTTATAAAAACCATGAACTGGACTACGCCAAAGTGCTGAATTTCATTCCAGGCTCTGAGAAATACGCTTTTATAATATTCATCTGTTTTGTTGCATTTATCATCACTGCAGTTTCAAATGGGGCAAACATAACTGATGGGATTGATGGGCTGGCGACGGGTACCTCGGCAATTATCGGAATTACACTCGGGCTATTGGCCTACGTGTCTGGTAACACCATGATGGCCGACTACCTGAATATACTATATATACCAAATTCAGGTGAACTGATGATTTTTGCGGGCGCCTTTGTGGGGGCTTGTGTTGGATTTTTATGGTACAATTCATACCCTGCGCAGGTATTTATGGGAGATACAGGAAGTCTTGCGATCGGAGGGATCATTGCTGCTTTTGCCATTATGATCAGAAAGGAATTTCTGATCCCGGTTTTATGCGGGGTTTTTGTTGTTGAATTGCTCTCGGTAATGATCCAGGTGTCTTTCTTTAAATATACCAAGAAACGGTTTGGAGAGGGCAGAAGGGTATTCCTGATGTCTCCTTTGCATCACCACTATCAGAAAAAAGGATACCATGAAGCAAAAATTGTAACACGCTTCTGGATCATCAGTATATTATTGGCCATCATCACCATCATCACTTTAAAAGTAAGATAATGGAAAAGCAAAGAATAGTTATACTAGGGGCCGGAGAAAGCGGAATAGGTGCAGCAATGCTGGCGCAGAAGCAGGGCTTTGATGTTTTCGTTTCTGATTTTGGCGCTATTGCCGAGCGTTATAAGCAAACCCTGGTAGACCTGAAAATTGAATTCGAAGAGAAACAGCACACGGAAGCATTGATACTGAATGCCCACGAGGTAATTAAAAGCCCGGGTATAGCGGATACCGTTGCTATAATTAAGGAGCTAAAGAAAAAAAATATTCCGGTGATTTCTGAAATTGAATTTGCCAAACGGTATACTAAAGCTAAAACTATTTGTATCACGGGTTCAAACGGAAAAACCACAACTACAATGCTCACCTATCATATTCTGAAAAAAGCAGGATTAAATGTAGGCCTTGCGGGAAATATTGGACATAGTTTCGCGGCACAGGTTGCCACTGAGCAGTTTGACTGGTATGTGCTGGAAATTTCGAGTTTTATGCTCGATGATATGCATGAGTTCAAGGCAGATATTGCTATCCTGCTCAATATCACGCCCGACCATCTTGACAGGTATGATTATAAAATGGCCAATTACGCCGCATCAAAGATGCGCATTACTCAAAACCAGACAGCAGCAGATTATTTTATCTACTGTGCTGACGATGAAGAAACGATAAAGGCGCTGAAAGGCGCGAAAATAAGTTCCAAAAGGTTTCCATTTTCTATCCGTAAAAAGGTAGAGGAGGGTGCGTACCTGGAAGGTAACGATATACATATTAATATTAACCCACTAGATCAACTCACCATGTCAATCTCAGAGTTAGCCCTACAGGGCAAGCACAATATATACAACTCTATGGCTTCGGGCATAGTCGCAAAAGTTCTCGACATCCGTAATGTGGTGATCCGTGAAAGTATGGGTGATATCAAAAATATTGAACACCGTCTTGAACATGTAGCCAAGATCTCGGGCGTGGATTACATCAATGATTCGAAAGCTACAAATGTGAACTCTACCTGGTATGCGCTGGAAAGTGTAAATCCTGAGGTGATCCTGATCATGGGCGGTGTGGATAAAGGAAACGACTACGATATGCTGAAGGACCTGGTGAAGCAAAAGGTTAAGGCTATTGTGTGTCTGGGTAAAAACAACAAACGTATCCACGAAGCTTTTGAAAATGATGTGGAGATTATTGTAAATACATTCTCTGCACATGAAGCTGTACAGGTTGCCTACCATCTGGCGACGAAAGGCAATACTGTATTATTGTCTCCTGCCTGTGCCAGCTTTGATTTATTTAAGAATTATGAAGACCGTGGTAACCAGTTTAAAATGGCTGTAAAAGAATTATAAAGATGAGTGCAATCCAAGTGCTTTTAGAGAAAACGAAGGGTGATCGCTGGATATGGCTGATCATCATTCTGCTGTCTATGATTTCCATTCTTGCGGTTTATAGTGCTACAGGTACATTGGCATTTAAACAGGGCAAGACTGTGGAAAAACTATTGCTCACCAAACACCTGATTTTTGTAATTATGGGGATTGGAATGATCTATATTGCACATTTGCTGGATTATAAATATTACGCGGGGATATCCAAAATCCTGATGATCGTAACTATTCCGTTGTTGTTTTATACTTTAATTTTTGGTGCAAGTTTAAACGATGCTTCGAGGTGGGTAAAAATTCCTTTTATCGGGCTGACTTTCCAGACATCAGATTTGGCAAAATTGGCGCTGATTACTTTTTTAGCAAGGATGCTGACCAAAAAGCAGGAAAATATTAAGGATGTAAAAACATCGTTTATTCCTATCATGGGTTCTGTTTGTTTGGTGTTTGTATTAATTGCACTGGCAAATTTATCCACTGCGCTGATGCTATTTGGCGTAAGTATCCTGCTATTGATTATAGGGAGGATCAGTATTAAACAGATTATGTTTGTATGTGCAGGTGGTTTTGTATTGCTGATGTTTGTGTTTTCCTTGGTCCAAGGCGGGAAACCTATAAATCGCGTATCAACTCGTTTATCCATCCTGAGCTACAGCATTCTGATAAAACTTTTCAGGCGGACCAGTCAAAAATTGCCCTGGCAACGGGTGGTTTTTTTGGTAAAGGACCAGGTAACAGCACACAGCGGAATTTCCTGCCCCATCCTTATTCGGATTTTATTTTCGCGATCATCGTGGAAGAATATGGATTGTTTGGCGCCCTGATTATTATTGTACTCTACCTGGTATTATTGTATCGCTGTGTGAGGATCGTAACGCAAAGTCCCAAGGCTTTTGGCGCATTGCTGGCCGCCGGGTTAAGTTTTAGCCTCACCATACAGGCATTTGCAAATATGGCCGTAGCGGTGGGCTTAGGTCCGGTGACGGGTGTGCCGCTTCCTCTGGTAAGTATGGGGGGGACTTCTATGCTCTTTACGAGTATTGCTTTTGGGATTATCCTGAGCGTAAGCCGTGATGTTGAAGAGAATGGGAAGAAACCTCTTAATGAGAGCGGTGAAAAAACTGAGAAAATAAATAATAAAGTGATCGTGGGCGAATTGCCTTCAATTGCATAAAATATAAAGAATGAGAGCAACAAGAGTAATTATTTCTGGAGGCGGTACGGGAGGGCATATTTTTCCTGCCATTGCCATAGCGAATGCGCTACGGCGGGTGGAACCCGGCTGCGAAATACTTTTTGTTGGTGCTATTGGCAGAATGGAAATGGAAAAGGTCCCTGCGGCCGGTTATAAGATTGTGGGCTTAAATATCAGCGGAATACAACGCGGTTCGATATTAAAAAACCTTGCGCTGCCTTTTAAATTGGTTGACAGCATGCAAAAGGCGCTAAAACTTATTTCTGATTTTAGACCGGATGTGGCAGTTGGTGTTGGTGGCTATGCATCAGGACCTGTTTTATTTGCAGCTTCATGGAAAAATGTACCCTACCTGATACAAGAGCAAAACTCTTATGCAGGTATTACTAATAAAAGATTGGGTAAGAATGCTGCAAAGGTTTGCGTGGCTTTTGACGGGATGGAGCAATTTTTTCCGGCTGAAAAAATTATGAAAACCGGTAATCCTGTACGTGAGGATGTGGTAGATATATATAACAAACATTTCCATGGAGCGGAATTGCTGAAACTGGACCCGTTGAAGAAAACGGTACTGGTAACGGGCGGCAGTTTGGGAGCGGGTACGTTAAATAAAAGTATAGAGAAGCACTTACAGGATTTTATTGATCAGGATGTGCAGCTGATATGGCAGACTGGTAAATTTTATTATGCAGGCATTATGGAACGGATTGGGCCAAATTTCCATCCAAACATCAGGGTGCTTGAATTTTTAAACCAGATGGACCTTGCCTATGCGGCGGCAGATGTAATTATCTCAAGAGCCGGAGCAGGTACAATTGCTGAGCTTTGTCTGATTGGAAAACCGGTGATACTGGTGCCTTCACCTAATGTGGCTGAAGACCATCAAACAAAAAACGCTATGGCCTTAGTCAAAAATAATGCAGCAATGCTGATAAACGACCGTTCAGCGGAGGATACACTGGTAAAAGAAGCGTTGGATTTGCTGAGCAATGAAGAACGCTGTGAGTTGCTTGGAGAGAATATAGGCAAAATGGCGTTGAGAGATGCCGATAATATTATTGCCGCAGAGGTATTTAAACTGGCGGGAAAAGGAGGAATCTAAGAATGGAACTGGAACTGATCAAACGTGTTTATTTTGTGGGTGTCGGCGGCATCGGAATGAGTGCGCTTGCCCGGTATTTCAAAAAACGCGGATGTCAGGTAAGTGGGTATGATAAAACCAGTACAATTTTAACAGCCGCGCTTGAAGCTGAAGGCATTTTGATTACCTACAAAGATGAACTTAACGCCTTGCTGCCAGAATACCTGGAAAAAGATGAAGAAACGCTTGTTGTGTATACTCCCGCTATTCCAAAAGATTCGGTATTGCTGAATTATTTCAGGGATAAAGGGTTTGATCTTCAAAAGCGCTCGCAGGTGCTTGGTATTATCAGTAAAGGACAGTTTTGTATTGCAGTAGCGGGGACTCACGGTAAAACGACCACTTCTTCTGTTATTGCGCACATACTTACGGATACAGGTTTTGGTTGTACTGCATTTTTAGGCGGCATAGCTACAAACTATGGCAGCAACTTCCTGATTGGTAATAATGATGTGGTTGTAGTGGAGGCTGATGAATATGACCGGTCTTTTTTAACACTTCATCCAGACATCGCGGTGATTACCTCTATGGATGCAGATCACCTGGATATTTATGGTGACGCTGCGCAACTACAGGAGTCGTTCTTATCATTTGCGGGACAGCTCAAACCAGGTGGAACCCTGTTTGTGAAACAAGGGCTCCCTGTACCCGCCGGTATTACTTATGGTACTGAAGCAGGAGCTGTACACGTGGCCTCGGACATCAGGGTGGAAAATGGTGATTTTGTGTTTGATTATTCGGATGATGCAGTAAGCATCAGCAACATTAAACTGATGCTGCCCGGAAAACACAATGTGGAAAATACGACAGTTGCTATTGCTACTGCACTCAAATTGGGTATATCGCCAGAGAAGGTAAAGGCTGCGATTGCAACTTTTAAAGGAGTAAAAAGACGTTTTGAATATATTGTAAGAGAAGAAAAGCACATTTATATAGACGATTATGCACATCATCCGGAAGAGCTCAAGGCATGTTTTCATGCGGTGAGACAATTGTACCCGGGCAAAAAGCTGACAGTTGTTTTTCAGCCGCATTTGTTTAGCCGGACCAAAGATTTTGCGGATGATTTTGCAAGTGTATTAAGCGCTGTTGATGAGTTGCTTTTACTGGATATTTATCCGGCAAGGGAGCTGCCAATGGAGGGCGTAACTGCTGCATGGCTGCTGGGCAAAATCGACCTGCCGGGAAGTGTGGTTTGTACAAAAGAAGAGGTACTGGAACGAGTGAAATTTGAAGCTCCTGAACTGCTGGTTACAGTTGGCGCCGGGGATATTGATACGCTCATTCAACCTTTAAAAAATATTTTAACTAATGCTTAAGAGGATCGATTGGAAATATGTTTTTAAATGTTTCGCCTGGCTGGTTAGCCTGGGTGGAATAGTGACCTTAATGAGCTTTGTTGAGGTAAAAAAACATACAGTGACCTGTACCAATATTAAGATCCTTATTCCTGGTGCCGATAATTTTATTGAAAGGGAAGAAATAGATGCAATATTAAAACAAAGCCAGGGTCGCTTAATTGGCCGTAGCCTGGAAGGTATTAACCTGCATGCCATAGAAGAGAAAATTAAGTCCAACCCTTACATTGCCCTATCCAAGGTATACGCAGATATGGACGGGGTAATCCATATAGAAATCAGTCAGCGTCAACCACTTCTGAGGGTTATTAATGCGGGTGGACAGGATTATTATATTGATAGAAATGGGCTTAAAATGCCTGTTTCGCCAAACTTTACAGCTAATGTTGTGGTGGCAAACGGGCACATTCTGGAGCACTTTAGTGGCAAGGTGGATACGCTGATTACGAAGATGGCATCGGACCTGTACAAAACGGCATTATTTTTGAAAAAAGATACGCTATGGGATGCACAGATTGAACAAATTTTTGTTGATGATAAAGATGACATTGAACTAGTGCCAAGGGTAGGAAACCAACGTATCATTTTAGGTACTGCAGATTCTCTTGAAACGAAAATGACCAATTTGCTTGCGTTTTATAAAAAAGCCATGCCACAGGTGGGATGGGATACGTACAAAACTATTAGTGTAAAATATTCAAACCAGATTGTTTGTGAAAGAAACAAACCCGATTCCCTGCATACCGCTTTTGGATACTCAGCAGCAGTGAGACCAACGCCGGTTACAGCCAGAAAGGTGATGGACTCTTTAGTAAAAGCCGAGATTGCCTCTGCACTTAAAAATAATCCAGAAGAAGAAAATTATGTGGCCACTCCGGAGAAGAAAATAAGTCGCCCGGTAGTACCAGTTGTGCGCGCACCTGTTGTAAAAAAAGTTGTGGCACCAGCGGCTAAAAAGGCTGTGGGGCCAACTGTTAAAAAGCCCGTTCAGCCCACTGTTAAAGCTGTTGTAAAATCAGCCGAGAAGAAAGTTATAAAAGAAACTAAAACAACTGTTGTAAAAACCGCTGAAAAACCGAAGGAAACTAAAACCACAACTGTGGTAAAAACAGAAGTGAAAAAAACGGAAAAACCAGCTATAACAAAAAAGACAGAGGATAAGAAAACGGTTAAGCCAGTTGCGAAAGTGGTGAAAAAAGCTTCCATGCCTGAAATCAGATGGATAAAGCCGGCGGCAACCGTAGCTAAGCCGCATGATAAAAAAGATACCAAGAAAAACAAATAGTATATAATTCGACAAATAGATATAGTTATGGGCAAAGAAAAAACTACCGTTCAATCTCCAATCGTAGTGGGGTTAGATATCGGTACTACTAAAATCTGTGTGATAGTTGGTCGCAGAACACAGCATGGAAAAATTGAGGTTTTGGGTATTGGTAAAGCGGAATCTGCGGGTGTTACCCGTGGGGTTGTTTCTAATATTCAAAAAACTGTACAGGGTATTTCACAGGCTGTTGAATTAGCAAGCGGCCAGTCCAATGTGGAAGTACGTGTAGTCAATGTTGGTATTGCAGGTCAGCATATCAAAAGTTTGCAGCACCGTGGAATTCTGACAAGAAGAGAACTGACAAACGAAATCAGTAAAAAAGATCTTGATAAGTTAATTGATGATATGTTCAAACTGGTTATGCCCCCGGGAGAAGAGATCATCCATGTACTGCCACAGGAATTTACTGTAGACAATGAGCCAGGCGTTAAAGACCCTATCGGAATGGCCGGAGTACGTTTGGAAGCGAATTTCCATATTATATCAGGACAAGTTACTGCAGTAAAAAATATCATGAGATGTGTAAGTAATGCCGGCTTACAAACTCAGGAATTGATATTAGAGCCATTGGCCTCATCTGAATCTGTATTGAGCGAAGAAGAAAAAGAAGCAGGAATTGCCCTTGTGGATATAGGAGGTGGTACAACTGATATAGCAATTTTTCACGAAGGGATTATTCGTCATACAGCAGTTATTCCTTTTGGGGGAAACAGCGTTACTGAAGACATTCGTGAAGGTTGTTCTGTGATGAGAAACCAGGCCGAACTTTTAAAAACGCGTTTTGGATCTGCCTTAGCCGAGGAAAATAAGGAAAATGAGATTATATGCGTACCCGGTTTAAGGGGCAGGGAACCGAAAGAGATTTCAGTGAAAAACCTTGCCTATGTGATCCAGGCACGTATGGAAGAAATCATTGAGCACGTGTATTATGAAATCAAATCGTCTGGTTATGAGAAAAAACTGATCGGCGGTGTAGTGATTACAGGTGGCGGAGCGTTATTAAAGCATCTGGCGCAGCTTGTAGAGTACGTGACAGGGTTAGATTGCCGTGTGGGGTATCCTAATGAGCATTTGTCTAAATATGAAGATATGCCGAAAACGGTGTATGACGATTTGAAAAGCCCGATGTATGCAACGAGTGTTGGACTGTTGATTAAGGGGATCCAAAAAGCAGAAGAGCTGATTGAGGAACTGAAACAGCCAGGCGTTTATGTAGAGAAACCAGTTGCTGCAAAGGATAAAGTGAAACGCAGCGGTGGTGGGTTGTTTGATAAGTTGCTGGCTAAAACCAAAGACTTTATCAAGGACGATATGAACGTAAGCGATGAAGATTATATAAAACCGTAATATTTTCCACAAAACATTAGTTTTCCACATTATAAACAGATGTGGAAAAGTAGTGTGGAAAAAGTGTTAATATTACAAGGAGAGATGAACAGGTAGAACCAATTTTTAAATAACTGATTCATAAATATATGTATTTTGAAATGTTAAAAGATAAGTCATCAATCATCAAGGTAATTGGTGTTGGTGGCGGTGGTGGTAATGCGGTTAACCATATGTACCGTCAGGGAATTGCAGGTGTGGACTTTATAATTTGTAACACTGATGCGCAGGCATTGGAGTTTAGTCCTATACCGAATAAAGTACAGCTAGGTGCTAGTTTAACCGAAGGAATGGGTGCAGGCTCGATTCCTGAAGTTGGGAAAAATTCGGCTATAGAAAATATAGACGATATCAAAAGCATGTTGGGCAGTACTACCAAAATGTTGTTTATCACTGCAGGGATGGGTGGTGGAACAGGTACGGGTGCCAGTCCTATAATTGCCCAGGCGGCGAAAGAACTGGATATTCTAACTGTTGCGATCATTACTACACCTTTCTCTTTTGAAGGGAAGCGCCGGAAAATGCAGGCCGAAGACGGTTTGGATGAGTTAAAAAAATACGTGGATTCTTATCTTGTAATCTCTAACGACAGACTACGTGAAATTTTCGGGAACCTTACACTGGGCAGTGCTTTTGCACAGGCCGACGATATTTTAACGACAGCAGCGAAGGGTATTGCAGAGATTATCACTGTACCTGGTTATATCAACGTGGATTTTAAGGATGTGCGTACGGTAATGAAGGATAGCGGTGTGTCTATCATGGGTAGTTTTGCCTGTGAAGGTGAAAACCGTGCCTTGATGGCCGTTGAAGGTGCATTGGCTTCTCCATTGTTGAAAGACAATGAAATTGAAGGTGCAAGGTACATCCTGCTGAACATTAGTTCTGGCCTGCGTGAAGTGACGATGGATGAGGTAGCAATTATCACTGACTATATTCAGGACAAAGCTGGTTTGTCTGCCGACCTGATCTGGGGTAACTGTATTGACGAAAACCTTGGGGATAAATTGTCTGTGACAATTATTGCTACTGGTTTCCAGACTACAGAGCAACGTGCACAGGAGAAAAAGAGTATCAAGAAAATCTCTTTACTTACGCCTGAAGAGGCACCTTTGGTAAAACCGTTAGAGCCCGTTAACTCTTTCATTGAACCAAAAACGCCGGTTCTTACAAATGAGCCGACTATGAAACTGAGAGATGATATTAAGCAATCAGATCTTTTTGGTGACATGTACAACTCTAAAAACAGAAAACCCGAAGAGGCCGATAATGGTTTTATCAGGCATACGCTGGTTGAAGAGGAAACCCCATCGGCAGAAAACAAACAGGAGGCAGGAAGTGATTTTGAACTGAAAGTGTCTGAAACTGATTTCGTTTTCGAAACACCTAAATCTGGTTATGTTGAACCGGTAGCCCCGCAATACCAGGAAGAGGTTGCTGAACCGGGACTTGACGATGATAAAAATGATGAATCAATTGAAGATCAGTTGAAAAAATCTAAAGAGAGAATAATGAGGTTAAAAGACCTGAGTATGAAATTGCGGACGACTAATGGTTTGCAGGAACTTGAAAACGAGCCGGCCTACAAACGTAAGCAAATGCAGTTGCAACAGGTTCAGCATTCATCAGAGTCACAGGTATCGAGGTTTACTTTAAGTAATGACGAAGACGGAGGCACTGAGATCAGGCCAAATAATTCGTTTTTACATGATAACGTTGATTAATCACTGCAATAATATTAACGGAAGCCTTAGCAAATCTTTGCTAGGGCTTTTTTTGCGAAATGATCTACCTTGTTTATCAGCCGTAGAAAGCTTAAATTTGCACAAAAAATAAGATAACTTAAATACAATACATTGGATATTTTTGAAAAGATAGCAAAGCATATGGGCCCTCTTGGGCAACACCAAAAGTGGTCACACGGATATTTTTCCTTTCCCAAATTAGAAGGCGAAATTGCTCCGCATATGAATTTTCGGGGTAAAGAACATTTGGTTTGGAGTTTAAATAATTATCTTGGATTAGCTAATCATCCTGAAGTGAGGGAAGCTGATCAGCAGGGTGCCGCAGAATTTGGTATGGCCTATCCAATGGGAGCCAGAATGATGTCTGGTAATTCTAAATACCATGAGCAGCTGGAAAGTGAACTGGCAGCTTTTGTTGGCAAGCCTGATGCCTTTTTATTGAATTTTGGTTACCAGGGTATGGTATCAATTATTGATTGCCTGGTAGACAGGAATGATGTAATTGTATATGATGGTGAATCGCATGCCTGTATTATTGATGGGCTGCGCCTGCATTTGGGCAAACGTTTTGTTTATAAACACAATGATATAGAAAGTGCGCGTAAGCAACTGGAAAGGGCTACTAAACTTGTAGAACAGACCGGAGGCGGAATACTGGTAATTACTGAAGGTGTTTTTGGGATGTCTGGTGCACAGGGCAAGATCAAAGAGATTATTGACCTGAAAAAAGAATTTAACTTCCGCCTGCTGATAGATGATGCTCACGGATTTGGTACTATGGGGCCAACAGGTGCAGGAACGCATGAAGAGCAGGATAGCATTGATGGTGTAGATATTTATTTTGCCACTTTTGCCAAGTCTATGGCCGGCATAGGTGCATTTGTTGCCTCGACTGAGGAAATGACCAATTTTTTCCGTTATAATATGCGTTCACAGACCTTTGCAAAGGCTTTGCCCATGCCTATGGTGATTGGGTTACTCAAGCGCCTGGAACTGCTTAAAAACAATCCTGAGCTGAGAGAAAAACTATGGCATATAGCTACCTCATTGCAACAAGGCTTAAGGGACCGTGGATTTGACCTGGGGATTACCAATACAATGGTTACGCCAGTATTTTTGAAGGGAGAATTACTGCAGGCTACTGCACTGACAATGGATCTGAGGGAAAATTACGGGATTTTCTGCTCAATAGTAGTTTATCCTGTTATTCCAAAAGGCTTAATTGAACTTCGCCTTATCCCTACTGCTATGCATACTATTGCAGATGTTGAACGCACATTGGAGGCATTTAGCGAAATTGCGGATAAATTGAATAGTGGCTATTATAACGAGAATAAATTCATTCCTCAATAGTTTTACAACCTATATATTGGAGCCATCTAAACAAATTAGATGGCTTTTTTTATTTTTGAAAATTTCTTATACCGCTAATATTCAGTTTGTTAATTCGTTTTAATGGTCTGATTTGTGAATAACCCGTCTTTTTGTGGAAAAAAACAAGGTTTTACCGTTTTTATTTCTTATGTAAAATTTTCATTAATTAGAATAATCCACTTACATTAGTAATAGAGTATTTATTAAACCTATAAAATCAACCAAAAAAAAACCAGAATGAAAAAATTTGATGAACTAAAAAAGCTTGTCGACTCATTAGAAGCTGATGCGGATAAGTTTTACAACAAGGCGAACAATGCGGCCGGAACACGTGTGCGCAAAGGAATGCAGGACCTTAAAAATTTAGCCCAGGCTATCAGGACGGAGGTTCAGGACACTAAAAACAAAGAAGCCTGACCAGCTTCTTTTGACTCAATTAGCGCCCCGGCTATGACGGGGCGCTGTTTTTTTTTTATGACCGGATTTTTTGGATCTGGGTTAAAATATCGGCTGTTAAGATTGCTGATGCCGGCACAAGTGGTAAACGCACCTGATCTCCGCAAACATCAAAATGTTTTAAGGCAGCTTTTACGC
>Ga0247734_1001350_pt1 | contig 18815 bp, 15 predicted proteins | sample UWRJL103311B2_FD_180933 | JGI IMG/M metagenome (GOLD analysis project Ga0247734, IMG submission 180933) | Plant litter microbial communities from Arlington Agricultural Research Station in Wisconsin, United States - UWRJ-L103-311B-2 | ecosystem: Environmental > Terrestrial > Plant litter >... | reverse complement strand
CAGTAGCATGCAGGGGGCTATGGTTGAAGGGCCAGCGGTCTTATAAAATAAAGCATCTGTACCTTAATATAACTTCCTGCACGCAGAGTAGCTGATAATCTATTTTTTAGCCTATAGATTTGTTTACTATTTAATCAGTATGTTAACGATATTAATTCTTTTTATTAGATTTAATGTACTCTCCCATCTTTAAGAAACCCTTTCATGCTAGATACTGCCCTTTTTGAAAATTACGATAACGATAGCTATGTCCAGTTTTGCGGACCAGCCCAGCTGGAAAGAGATCTGAACATTTTACATGGGTTTATTTCAGGCATTCAAATAGACAATGAAATTAATGAGCAAGAGGCGCAGTCCTTGATGAAGTGGATAGCATCGGTTCATGATTGCCGGCAGAAATACCCTTACAGGATTTTTGTTGAAAGAATCACGGAGGTGTTATCTGACGGTATTGTTACCGCTGAGGAAGTACAGGATCTGCTTTGGCTGTGCGATCAGTATCTGAATATTCAAAATCCGTATTACAATCTGATTACCTCAAGAACCCAGCAGTTAAGCGGGTTGGTTAGTGGCATTGTGGCAGACAGGTTGATTAATGCAGCGGAGCTAATTAAACTGCAAGAATGGCTGCAAGACAACGCTTTCTTGTCTGGGACCTGGCCATTTGATGATTTGTTCAGATTTGTAGAAAATATGATAACTCAGAAGCATGTTTCGCCTGAGTCTTACGATGCGCTTTTGAAATTTTGTGATGTGATTAATGTGATTCCTGAAATTGGAGAGACGAATGGTAAAAAGTTGGTCGAAGCCGTTTCTGAGGTAATGGCTCAGATTCTGATTCCGGAGTCAAGCTTTTGCATTACCGGGGCATCAAAGCTTTATACACGAAGACAGATAGCTGAAATTGTTGAACTGCATGGTGGCTACATGCAAGATAGTGTGTCAGGTAAGCTGGATTATCTGGTGGTTTGTGACGATAAGAATGCCTGCTGGGCATTTGCCAGTTATGGAAGGAAGGTCGAAAAGGCCATTCAGTTAAAAGCAAAAGGCAAAGGTCCCGCCGTTATTTATGAAGAAGATCTATTTGATTCGTTGATGTCATTGGGCTTTTCCCATTGATAAAAGTGATCTTAACCGTATGATTTCCCATGGGCTGGGTATGCCTTCATTAAATTTCGAATCAATGTATTGACGCTTAATTTTTGAATATGACCTTTTTTATTCTCCCTTGCATCCTGATTTTTTTGTTTTTAATGGCTGTGGTCTTTAAAAATCGTATCATTACAAATGTTCAAAATCCGGTTAAACAAATTCGTAAACAGCAAACCAGCAGTGAATTTTTATCCAGGTCTGTGTCATTAATAACCCCGGCTTTCATTTCGGTTCCACCGGATTTGAAGAACGAACCTTTTTTAGATCAAAACAAGGTAGAAAATACAATTCTTACCAGCGAGTCTAAGCAAATGAAAGGTGCCGAAATAGCTGACAAACAAGAGGTCAGCGATAGATGGCTATTAGATGAGCTTAATAAATTACAAGCGCAGGCGGATCATTTTTTATCCCAACCGCAGGCACGCATAGAGATGATAACCATGGATTCAGATAGTCAACCTGCAACAGCAGAGCAGCAATTCGAAAAAAATGTCAGCCAGCATACACATGCGCCGGATCATGACGAAAAGCCAGAGAGGAAAGGCATTTCCGGAGACGAGTTGAGAAATATGAAATTGGCTCTGCTTAGATCGCTTCCCAAGGTGGAGATGGACGACCTGATTGATGTAACCGACCAACCTTATGAATTAAATACTTCATTTACTTCAGAAAACGAAATCATTTCCGTTCCCGACTGGCCACATCAATATGTGTATTCGCTTAAAGCCATTCAAACTGCCAATGAAGAACAGTTGAAGTTTTATAACTTGTTTAAAAGCTGTTTTATTGAAAATAATTACCTGGATATTCGGGGTAATTCCAATTATGCTTTTATTTTATTGTTTGATTTAATCGGTCAATACAATACCCATATGAATCTGGATACTTTATCCCGGCATCTAACGGCTCTTGGGAAGAACTATCCTAAAACTGAATCTTATGCTGATACCTTTTTCCAACGGATTAAAAACAGGGAGTCAGGGAATCAGATTTTTGTCCATCCAAGGCCAATTGAGACTTTTTACCAGCGGACGCCCGAGCAGGCGCAGGAATATTGGAAATTGGGATCAAAGTATAAAAGTAAACTGGGCTTAAACCATGAACAGGAAAATCTTTTAAATCAGCTCTGGAACCAAAGCAACAGCTTCTGCAACATTGAATATTGTTATCTGGAAGTCATCAAGCTATATCTTCTAACCCATTCGATGCTAAACCAACTATTTGCGGCTGAAGCGGTCACACTGAGCCAGCAGCTGGATCTTGTTGCAGACCTGGTTGCCAGAAAGCAGCACCGATTCAGGAAAGGAAGTTTGAATTATAACAATTGCATTGAAAGTACACGGCCACAGTTAAGCGTTTATGTGTTTAAGATGTGTGAAAATCTAGTCAGGGAGGCATTTGCGCATAAGCGCAAGCTTGGCTTGGAAATAACCTTTACGACAGCACCCGAAGCAATTAAAACGTTTCGAACCCTGATCGTTTCAAAATTTGAATCGATTGCACCAGAACTAATAAAAACGATCCAGTCTCCTGACGAAAAAACAAATATTGAACTTAACGGACTCAATCCAACCCGATGGAAGATCGAGTTTGAGTGTCTAAAAAGCACCTATACGGCGGACGCTGAAAAGCTGGTCGAGGCCATGTTGGTACTAGGACATCGAAATCGTAAGAATCCAATGGTAGAAAATATTTTCTATGAAGGATTTAAATTTCTTGCCAGCCGCAAAAGGAAACCGGCCTTGCATCTTTATATTTACTATGTAAATCATGGCCTTAAACTAGCAGGTTTTGAAAATAAACAGCTTCCTAAAACGGTTCAAAGGCTGCTTTTTGACAGCGAAATGCAATTCCAACAGTTTGAAGGGATTATCGGTGTATTAAAGAAGGACCGCGACGTAGCAAAAGCCATTCAATCAGTACCCGGCATCTACACGATCAAAAGAAAAACGATTCAGCTCGACGTTAGTTCGATCAAAGAAGTGCTGAATAAGCATTCAGGCACAGTAAGATTACTGGAAACGGTATTAAACACAGAGCAGGATGAAATTCCCTTGTTACCGGTAATGGCAGTGGAGCCTCAAACACAAAATGTACCAAGCGTGCTGATTCTGCCCGCCTCCGGTTTTAGGGGTACCTTGAATTTTAATGCCATTCAACAAGAGGTACTTACTCTTTTTTCTGAAAACGACCTATCATTTGGCCAAAAAGATCTGGAGGCCTATTGTATAGAAAGAGGGCTGTTTAAAAACCAGCTGGTGGATAGCATCAATGATTCTTGTTATGATTTGCTTGATGATGTATTGATTGAGCAGGACGAGGATTTTTATACCATTGACCCACATCATTACCAAAGAATATTGACCTTATGATTGAAAACGTTAAACCCAAAGAAGCAACGGCCATCATCAATTCTTTAATTGGTGGTGTAGTACCAAAAATCGGCGTACAGCATATCACAGTTGGACGGTCGGAGGAAATTCAGGCCTTTATTTCTTCTCTTGAGGACGTAAAAAATGGTCATAGTATGATGAAGTTTTGGATAGGGGATTTTGGTTCAGGAAAATCCTTTATGCTCCATCTGCTGAATACGGTTGCTTTGAAACAAAAATTTGTGGTGACCAATGCAGACTTTACACCAGATAACCGTCTGTATTCCAACGATGGCAAGGCGGTTGCCTTGTATTCGGCTATCATGGATAATATTGCTATCCAAACCAAACCAGAGGGCGGCGCATTGCCTACTTTGCTGGAAAAATGGATTGAACAGGTGATTATTAAAACGGCTAATGACAATCAAATTCCGCTCACGGAGATCAGGAATGAGAAATACTTAATCCTGATCCAAAACAACATTATGGCCATCATTAATGAGATTACAGAAGTGGGCAGTTTTGATTTTGGTACCGTTATCATCAAATATTACGAAGGTTACTTCAGAAATGATGAGCAGCTTCGAAGAAATGCACTCAAGTGGCTTAAAGGGGAGTACCGGACAAAAACCGAAGCAAGACAGGATCTAGGAGTAAGGGAAGTGATCAACGATCTGAATTTTTATGACATGCTTAAAAACTTCTGTAAACTGTTTGTAAGCATGGGATACAGCGGTTTTATGATTAATCTGGATGAGGCCATCAATTTGTACAAGATTTCTACCTCACTGATACGGGAAAAGAACTATGAAAAAATTCTGACCATTTACAATGACTGTTTCCAGGGCAAGGTAAGCAACTTGTTTTTTAATATCGCAGGCACCAAGGAAGTACTTGAAAATGAAAGAAGGGGCCTTTTTAGCTACCAGGCATTAAAATCAAGGCTTGAAACTAATAAGTATGAAACGGCTGAAATCCGTGATTTCGCCCAGCCGGTAATCCGCTTGCTGCCTTTAGACCATAATGAAATTTTTGTTTTGCTTGTCAAGCTCAAAGCCATTTTTGATTTGAACTATAAAACCAATATTGCGATAGATGATGAGGATATCCGCAAATTTATGGAGGAGATGTTTAACAAACCCGGGGCATCCGAATTTTTAACGCCCCGGGAAGTCATCCGGGATTTTCTAAACATCTTGAATATACTTCGCCAAAATCCATCAGTCGACAAACTGCGTTTGTTTGGCGAGATTCAGATCAGTGATGAGAGACAAAATGAAATTTCGCTGGACTTTATTGAAGAACTATAATGTCTTACGAACTGCTTTCAGAACCGGTACGAAAATATATCCGTGATCAGCGCTGGCAGCAGCTGCGTCCAATCCAGAATTCGGCCATATCAAACATTCTGACAACGAACCTTAATTACATATTGGCATCCAGGACTGCTTCGGGTAAAACCGAAGCGGCATTTCTGCCGATCTTGTCCCGAGTCAATTTTAACGACCCAGGCGTGCAGGTACTTTATATATCTCCTTTGATTGCATTAATTAATGACCAGTTTGGCCGGGTAGAAGACCTTTGCAAGAATTTGCAGGTCGATGTGACCAAATGGCATGGCGAAGCCAATAAAACGTTAAAGGAAAGACTGCTCAAAAAGCCCTCAGGTATCGTATTGATTACACCTGAATCTATTGAGGCCATGTTTGTAAACAAGCCTTACCATGTCAAACAGTTGTTTTCCAATCTTAAATTTGTGGTTATTGATGAGATCCATTCTTTTCTGGGCACAGACAGGGGAACTCAATTGAAATCGCTGCTGTCCAGAATTCAGCAGTTAAATCGTATCCCTTTTAGAGTCATCGGGCTATCGGCTACCATCGGAGATTATCAGGAGGCCAAAAGGTTTACCGGTAATGAAAAGGGTACTGTCGTCTTATTAGACCGGACGGCCAAGCAGGTAAAGGCTTCGTTCAAATATTTTAAGGGCACTGTTGGCGAGCTGCCCTTGGATCTTTTTAAAGATTTATACCTTCAAACTAAAGACAGTAACGTATTAATATTTCCCAATAGCCGCGGAAAGGCAGAAGAAATAGCGGTGAAGCTTAAAAAAATATCTGATCGGGTAAAGGGCCACTCAAACTATTTCTCCCATCATTCTTCAGTTGATAAAGAAGTCAGGGAGTACGTTGAATATTTTGCCAAAAATGCCAAACGCGAAAACTTTTGTATATCCTGTACCTCTACGTTAGAATTGGGAATTGATATTGGTGCGGTGGACCAGGTAGTACAGATTGATTCAACTTATAGTGTTTCGTCATTGATTCAACGGCTGGGTCGAAGCGGCCGCAGAGAAGGTACTGAAAGCAGTCTGTTATTGTATGCAACCAGTCCCTGGGAGTTATTGCAATCGCTGGCTTGCTGGCTATTGTATCGGGAAGGGTTTATTGAGCCGCCCGTTATTAATGATCAGCCTTATGATTTGCTGCTGCACCAGGCCTTATCCATTACGAAAAGCCATTCAGGTATTCTCTTAACTAATTTAATTGATGCACTTAAAGAAAATGCTGCTTTTAGAACCATTGAAGAAAAGCAGATTGTGGAACTTGTCGGGCACCTGATAAAAATTGACTTATTAGAAAAATTAGGACAGGAAGTCATCCTTGGTGTCAGCGGCGAAGTGGTTGTTAACAATAAGGATTTTTATAGTGTATTTCAAAAAAAAGAGAATTATAAAGTAGTCTGCGGGGCCAATCGAATCGGAGAAATTCCTTTTTCCCCCCAAATCGCGCTGGATCAGAATTTAATGCTCGCAGCCAGAATTTGGAAGATCAAAAACATTGATGAAAGGGCAAAAAGGATAGAGGTAATTGCGGCCAAAGATGGGAAAAAGCCGCTCTTTTTTGGCGACGGAGGTTCTATCCATCCTAAAATCCGGGAAAAGATGCTGGAAATCCTGATGTCTGGTGATGAATATGATGTTTTAAGTGACAGCTGCGGGGAAGAGCTTAGAAAACTAAGGCTTGAATTTTCTGTTTTTCATTTAAACGATTATAAAATTGACCGGCCATTCATTACGACAGAAATGCACCGTCAGCTATTTACATTTACCGGAACCAAAATCAATCATACGATCGGATTGTTATTGGATATTGCTGGGATTAAAAACAGCTTTGACTACCTGGACGGCTCTTTTGAGATAGATGGTTTAAAGGCAGGGTTTGAAAATGATATCAAAGGGCTAACCAAATTCATCCCTTTGGTGGACACCTATATTCTGGACTTGCTTGAAAAAAAACCGTCACTCATGGACGGTTACAAGTGGGGAAAATACCTTCCTATTCACTTTCAGGTGGATTTGATGAAGTGTTCAAATTACGATTTGAAGCAGACGATCGAATTTTTAAATGAGATTGAATTCGTCGGTGAGAAAACAAGCCATGCTAAACTTTAAATCTTAAAGGGTTCAAGAAGACGGACTTGTAATGGCCGAATCTGAATTAGCTAAAGTTTTGTGAAGACGTGAGACAGTCAGATTAAGTACCCAAGTCATAATCGTAACATATCGGAATTGAAATTAAAGAACAGCTCCATTTGTATCCTTAATGACTATTACCATATTGGAATTGAAATATGCTGTAACATAAATACAGGGAAACCTGACGGCTCAATAACAGCGTCTTATATTTAATAGGATTTAGGAGAAATAATTGAATACTAGTATTTGGTTAAGCAGTTTTATAGATCATCGAATCTGATCATGAGGGTATAAATTGTAGACCTATTTCAACATGATATGCCCATAAAAAAAGTGCACCTTAATAAAATGATCTATAAACTTTTATTATTTTAAATTACTTTGAACATTTTTTACAAAATCTTCGCTAACTCCTGCTAAAACAGCAATTTTAGAAATATTAAAATCGGTGTTAAAAAGAAGATTCTTTACAAATTCATGGTTTTTCCTGTCTTCCCCTTTTTCTATGCCTTCTTCAAGAGCTTCTTCCCTCGTGATCATTTTTATAGTTTCAATGATTCCCATGGCTATCTCGTTTCCTGTTAATGATGCAATTTGCTGATCAAAGTTACTATTTATTTCAGAATTGTCAATATAGATGAAGGTCTTTAAGAAAAACAGAAAACGCCTGATCTGTTCATTATCATAACGTTTGCTCTCAATCAATGCTTTGGCAATCGTCAACCGGTGCTGGGCAAGTTCATGTTGTGGTATCTTATCAGCTACCAGTGCTTTCTGCGCTGCAAGTACAATGAGGCTAAATGGATTATCCATTGCCAGCAATTGTTCTTCACTATGATCCAGAATATGATAGACTTTGAATTTGTAGTCCAGAGAGGTATCCAGATACTGATATTGAAATGCGGCATTGCTATTATCAGGGAGTGCTGCTCCGGTAAAAACAGCTAGTGCCGTGATCGGTACATCATAGCGGTCGTATATCCGGTAGAAATACTGAAACATCCGTTTGCTGAAATTGGGGCCATTCTGCGCCTGGATTTCAATATGAATTAACATGTACTTTTCACTGCCATCCAGCGTGAAAGCTTTTACCAGCATATCTACAAAACGGCTGCCGCCTTGCTTTTCAAGTTCGGGAAACAATTCATGCAACTCTTTATCCAGGAATTCAAATCCTTTTGAAATATCAAAAATAGTATCAGCATCTTTGAAAAAGAACCGAAGTAAGTCAGGAAATGCTTCTTCAAAAGCACTTTTTAGCAGTATGTCATTCTTCTTTCGCATGTGGCAAAAGTACAGAATTAATAGAATATCATGTGGAAGTTAATCTATACGGTGGATGACGCAGAGTAAAAATTGACGAAATTTAATCTGCCTTCTCATTAATCTAACTTTAATATTATAATATAAAATCCGATAACATGTAATAAAATACTACCTCTCACCAAATAATATTTTGTTGTATAACAGGTTTTTATGTTAAGTAAATACATTCGGCTTGGAGATAACCTTTGAACTATATAAGGAAAGTAAAAAAGGAGTAAGATTTCAGCATTAGTTTATCAATAAATCTGGATCTTTGATGTAGTATTTGCGACAACCCTTTTTAGCATACGAATGCAACATTACGAGAAAATAACAACTATCATCCTTTCTACTGCCATCCATCGCGGCGCTGAGAAAAGTACCTGCCCCTCTGAAATTGCACGCATGCTATTTCCTAACGGCTGGCGTAAGCATATGAAAGATGTACTCAAGGTAACAATTGATTTGCATAAAAAAGGTAGCGTAGTAATAACTCAAAAGGGAATGCCTGTTGATGTTGAAAATTTCAAGGGGCCGGTCCGCATTAAAATTATTTGACATTGGGGGTATATAATTAAACGAATGATAATTGACATTATTAATAATGTGAGATTCTTAGCACTTTTGGCTGTATATGTTACCATGCAAAATATCAAAATGTAAATAATCAGGCACTTTTGAGATTCTTACACAAACCTTATGTGTCCCGCACAAGCATTGAGATTTTTTATTACACGGACTTAGCAGTATAATTGAAACCTATTTTATTAGGTCAGTCAAACCTTTGACTGTGAGATAGCAAGCCTGCTGGTTAGCCGGCGAAAGGGTGAGCACTATTATAAAAGGGAAGGCGCCACACCAGCGATCCATATAATAATACTTTAATATGCGATAGTAAAAACTCCAAAACACGGTGATGAATTCCTTGAAAAATGTATTGTCATGTTTCAAAGGTGAGAGACGATAACCAAATATAATTTCGGAAGCAAAATACCAACTTCTGAGATGTTTAAAATATTAAGCACACCATTTTATACGGGATACGTACTTTATAAGACATGGACTTTTTCCTAAATAACCGTGAAAAGATGATTGGCCATAGTACAACATTCGTTTTTCCGACAGAAGTTTTTTTAGCTTTGACTAACGTGGTGGTCCGGAAACTTCTACAACACATGGATTATCCCTCATGTGCTGTTTCGCCTCTGCATTAGCAATTGCTCTGCTGACATCTTCAACAAGAATACCATGCCTTGTTGTACATGTTGCTGTAAAACCCTCGACCTGTCGTTGAAGAAGTCGTAAAATTCTATCATGGTTGATAATTCTAGAAATATCCATGTTGTCGATTTGGAATTAAAAGAAATTGAATGGTAATGTAAATTTTATTCCTGCTTCACCACGCTGCAAGATTCGCGATTCGCTTAAACTGCCAAAAAGGTCGCTCAGCTGTGCATAGAACTCCGCATTTAAAATTGGTGTATCCTTTTTCAACGATTTGAACGATGTTATATAGCCTATTCCAGAATTAAGATAGCCGGTATGGTGGTTTGGCTTTACAAACATTGGAAACCAGTGAAACGCGCTGGCTTTATGACCGAATACGTAATAGAAATTGCCATAAATGATGGCTTTACGTTGATTAATAATCTTATCAGTGTATGTTGAATATTTTGTAATTATTTTTCGAGTTATGTCTCCTAATTCATTCTTGTATGTATATTCTTCTGATATATCGGTTGTTGAAAGTGTGTCAGCATTGTTTGACAATGAGTAAAGCGCACCAATATTAATTAAGAAAGCTTTCCGCGATATCATGCTCGTTTTATAGATATTTGCGGCGATGCCAAAGCTGTTGTCGAAAATTGATCTATCTGTAATTTGTTGAGTGAAGCTTGCCGCGCCATCGTACATATAGACCTTACTTTTTCCTAATGAGCCAATGGCAGTTAACCAAGAGATAGTGAAGCCGGCAATGAAGGTAGAATCTTTGATTTTCTCCAATTTGTTGATCGCTTCCTTGTTAATTCTTCTATATTCACTTAATTCAATCCCTTGATCCCAATCCCTGTTAACTATCGTGAGAGAGTCTTTCTCAGACAAGATCTTTTCTGAAGTCAAATGAAGATCTATTAATTCTTTTCGAAGCTTACTAAGGTTTTCAGTAACTCGCTTTTGTACCGACAAAAAGAAAGCTTCTGGAGTATCTAATATTTTTTTGCCAAGCTTTTTCTCTGAATCTGATTTAAGCTTACTCGGTACAGTGTTGGTTAAGAATCGAAGTGTGTCCAAATATTTATTTATCTCCCCATCTAAGAGCGTAACAAGTTTTTTCTGAGCAGGAAGTTCCAAATCAATTTCAGTGATCCGTTTATTTGCTTTTGATTTATCCACGAGATCAAATTTTCGTCCTCGCTCTTTTTCAAGTACATCTTTCTTAAGAATATACATAGCCTCTGAGGCGGTATTAACTAGAATCGCTTTTTGATGAACATGCATGAAAAAGTGGTATTCGCCTTTTAGGGCTGTGTTTGTGTTTATTTTTGTTTTTTCAAATAACTTGACGGAATTATCTGAGAGTAAGGATCCTTTGATTGAGAATGATAGAAAATTGACATTCTTGTCGACTTTACTTATTGGAATCGAGCCTTTGAAATTAAATGCTCCGTTGATCGGATCAAAGGAGGCAAAATTACCAACTTCATTTGCGACTCCTGCACCTCCCAAGATACTTGCAAAGGATTTGTTAAATGTAGTTCTCCAGTCTGATATATTAAATTTAATGGTTGACCCGGATTGATTGGCTACAGTATTTTCTTTTTCTTTCTTCGTCTGTTTAGCCACTATTATTTTTTTTAGATTTTGCCCAGAGCTGATCGTCGAAAAGAAAATTATTAATAGAAATATGATTTTGTTCAGATACATCTATTTTGTTTTTAAGTGGTTGCACACAAAATAGTTACTTTATTTCTTAGTTAATAGTGCTATTTATTTAGCGGTATGAAGTGTCCATAATATGGTGATATTAGTTACTAATGCATCAGTAAATACTTTTTCCTTGCCGGATAAATGTCGATTTAAATGAATTAGAAAATCGTATGCTTCTGAAAGAAGTTGACAGTACTATTAAATTTTAAAGCTTGATTATATGGCTCAGAAAGTCATACCTTATTGGACTGCCTAAAAAATCTGGTAAGAGTTACAATCATTTCCAAAAAGGAAGCTCAGAAAGTAGGTTCAGATAATGGTTTGTCTGAACATTTTTGAGACCAACTTTGTGATGTCAACGGATGAGACTCTTAATACTTAATTACGATTTAAAGGTCCGAGTCGCAATTTCCGTTCAGTAACATTGCGAGATAAATTGCAAATACCAGTAACTCGAATGATGTGAGGGGATTCTTGGTATTGTTCTGCACGTTGCCCCTCAAATTGGACATTTAACTCATTTCCTTTTAATGTAAACCGCAATTTTAAAATATGCTCAACGACATTATTAAGGTGCAGGCACCAAGTGGCTACCAATGGGGCGGTGGTTGTAAATGAAGGTGATTTTCCCGAAAGCATTTGATAAAGCGTGGGTAAAGGAGACTCTGTAAAACTGGATAAATAACTTCCTCTATAACCCCAAATTGACTTATTGCTTAAAGGTGTTGATTCGTCCAGCAAAATTAATTTTGCCTGAGCTTCTGCTTGCATATCTGGTGAGATACTATTGTAAGTCATCTCTGTACGATGATTTATTTCCTGTCTCGAAGCGATAAGATGCCATGTTTCCCGCTGTCCTTCCATTTTAACTGTCAATGATTGCATCTTACAGAGGTACGTCTGAAATCGGAAAACTAGTCCCAAAAGATTATCTGGTTGGCGTAAAGAATTTAGAAATGCCTTTTGAACAGCCGTGCTTGGACGAAGTACCATATCTAACATGCCATTAACCTAAAATTGTACTGTTGTAATTACTTCCCATTCTCCATTTTTTTTTACCAACAATGAACTGTCGCTTGATGGCGGCTTCTTAGTTGTAGCTACTCTTTTTGGAGAATTACTGGCTTGAATTTTACTTGTCGATCCAGTAATTTAGTTTTGTTTTTAACGTCTACCGAAGCTATGTTCTCGATAACTTTTCCAGGGGAAGAGACTTTGGCTTTTAAAGGTTAATCCAGTTTTGTTGATTGATCAAAAATACTATATACCCGCCCATAAAGTTGATATAACACTTCATCGATTTGTCCATCAGAACAACTATTTAACGGTTGGGATGGCTCGTTTATAGATTGAAACTGGCTAATCGAACTATGAATAAATGCACACCTTCCTATAATTACCGGAAGTATAATTAGACCGTCATTTTCGGATGCTTTTAATAATGGCGGGAGTTCATTACTATGAATGAGGTCAGAAGCAAGGAAGTCAGCACTTACAATTAAGATTGCCACTTTCGCCCTTGACAATGCACCTTCAATCTCCTTACGCCATCTGTCGCCCCCACGAAGTTTTGTGTCACTCCATATGATCACTTTGTGACTACGCTCCAATGGTTTTAAATGAACTTGTAATCTTTCCAGCCATTTTTTGTCTTTATGACTGTAGCTTATAAAAACTTCGCTGCGATTAGATTTTTTTACAGGCATAAGAAAATGATTCGGATTAGTAAATATATTCTTTACCTTCAATAGGCAAAGTCATTATCAAATTGTCCTATCAATTGAAGCAATGGGTTAGTAACTTATTCCTTTTACATTTTAACTTTTCCATAACCGGGGATCTATATTAAAATCTTTAGTGCTTAAAATTTCGATTTCTGCATAATCTTTATGAAGGGGATGAAGCAGGAAGTTGTATGATTCGGTAACCACCGCGGAGGGAACTTTAATTGCCATTACATCCGGATCATTAAGCCAGTTTTCCAGTAGCTGATGATTATCATCATAACTGGCTGGCTCCCGCCACCTGGGTGATAATTTTACAACAGTTTTTGGTATGGACGGGAAAGTCAAAGTTATTAAAAATAGTTTGGGAAGATCTTGGTAGGAAAGGGCCGGTATGTGTACCAATTGTTCCAGCAATGCGAGTTCAGGGCTTGCAGAAGTATAAAGAATACCCGTGCCAGCAGGGTTCCACCGGCCACCGTATCGGCGTGCTCCTTCGGACGATAAGGGTGTATCCAAAAACCGCTCTTTTGCCAAACGATAGGCTATCGTTCTTTTATCAGCAGCGGGATCTGAAACAATACGCTCAGGCATAAATGCCGTGTTCAATACGCCCTAAAACGTTATGCACCATTCCAAAGCCGGTTGTGGTATCCAGCAGGGCAAGCGGGGCTTGTTGATGAAGTTCTGATAAAGGTATCCTTAGCCAGCGTCCAAGTACATCGGCGCGTCCGTCAAAGACATCCAGTCCATGAACAAAAAGTTGTTCCAGCAGCAGCAGCCTTTCGGAGGAGTTATTATCCAGCAGTGCATCAGGACGAAGCCGGTGAAGGGTCCTTTCTGACAAATTAAGGATAGGGGCCATTTCTTTGTCGGTCAACCCTATTTTACCAGCAACCTCATCGGCTTTCCCTCGTTGAACCCCAGATCTAACTTGCTGTATGACTTCAAAGCTGTCACGGGAAAAACCCGTTTCTAAGATTAAATCCATATTTATAACATTTTGTCATAAATATAGCTGTCATTTGGCATTCAAGCAAATAATGATAGTTTATAATAGTTTTAAAGCGTATTTATCTTGAAAACGAGATAGACATACATAAGATAAGCTGTAATTTCAAACGAAATAATATTTTGTTGTAAAACACTTATTATAATGAGTGCCGCGTATAGAAGGAGGAGTTTAGTCCAAAATATTATATAAAGTGGGGTAGTTTGACAGTCGACTTAGTGTATTAGCCTACGAAAACGACCGTTAACTAAATTTGTAGCAAAAATATTTGAACTACAGAGAATTGTGAGGATATTGATTGATAGTTATTTGTTAATTAATTAAACAAAATTGGGTTAGAATAGATAACGACAAAGATTTAAGACTAGTGGTATAATAGCGTCGGAGTTGGCATAGTATAGACCTAACCAATTGAATTAAAGGCTTTTTCTGTAATTAAGGATTGGTATTTTTTCTAAGAGTTTTCTATGTTCAGTATAAATTAAAATGTTGTCAATCTGTAACACTTTAAATTATGAAAAAAGAAGGTAAATCAGCCAAAGTAAAATTAATAGTCAGCGACGAGGCAGAGCCATTGGTTCGTCTTAAACCAGGTATGAAAGTTCGAGTAGAAACGGTTCAGTTTGTTGGCTCGGATTTGGAAAATCAATTGCCTAAAATTGGCGCCCGTTTGTGCAGTGGAGGTGGTACCTGCGTTGCTCTTATTGATATAGAGGAATGGGTGACTGATCCCCTGGATATACAGTAAAAACATTTAGAGCCTGCAGTAATGCAGGCTCATAAAACGAAGCGTCCGCATGAACTTCAATTCAAGGTACAATTTTTATGTACAATATCAAGGAAATGTAGCTCTTTACAATACACTCACTGGTGCTTTTGTAAAGTTAGTAGGAGAAGATGGAGAAAGTCTTGCAATAAGTTTATGTGGTAGAAAGTCTAAGTTTGACTTAGAATCTTTCGAGTCATATATACTTGGTCTACTTGTAAAAGGAGGCTTTTTAGTGTCTTCACCAGAAGAAGAAACGGAAACAATCAGGTCTCGATTTGCCAGAGCCAGGGAAGAAACTCCAGTTGTCCTGACCTTAACGACGACCATGGATTGTAATCTTGGCTGTTATTATTGTTATGAACAGCGATCACAGAAGAAACTGACAACTAACCACGTTGCCGATATTATTGATCTAGCCAAAGCAAGTCTGGAAAGGCAAAATAAAAGAAGTCTCCATGTTGATTGGTATGGTGGAGAGCCAATGTTAAATCAAACTTTTCTTGAAGATGCTTCAAGTTCTTTACAAAAGTTATGTAATGAATTAAAGGTGTCCTATCATGCATCCATCATAAGCAACGGTACATGCTGGCCGAAAGACGTTGAAAGGTTTATAAAACAAAACAGGATTCGGCAAGTACAAATATCGTTAGATGGTCTTCGAAATAATCATAATAAGAGGCGCCGCTATCGTAAAGAATTTGTTGATTTGGCAAAGCAGTCTTCATTTGACGAGTGTATTGAACTGATTGATAAACTGCTTGATTATACAAGGGTTGATGTTCGGTTTAATTTTGATAAGCAAAATTCAGTTGACTGGTCGGGGCTTTTGGAAATGGCACAAAAACGAAACTGGTTTAAAAAGCCCTATAAGGCTGTTATTCAACCGGCTCGTATATCGGCATACTCTGAACATTCTTCATTTATGCGTAATGCCGAGCTGTCATTTGAAGAGTTTCAGTTTATCCGTACTGCTATCAAAAAGCATCTACCTGAAAATGTCACCGTTGAAGAATCCGAAATTCCGGACGGGTTTCCATATCCACGATTTTCTGTTTGTGCTGCGTTAGCCAAAGATTCTGTTGTCGTAGGTGCTGAGGGTGCGCTGTATCGTTGCGGATTACAAGTAGGCGAAAACAATAGGATTGTCGGAGAATTAGGGGCTTCACAATCCTTCATTCCTTTACCGCAATTGTCACAAACACCGATCAATAATGACAGTAAATGGTGGGATAATTTTGATGTGACCGAACTGCCAAAGTGTTCAAAATGCTCATATATGCCAATTTGTTGGGGTGGTTGCCCTAAAAAACATCTTGAAGGGGATACGCATGCGTTAGATGAACAAACAAAGTATTGGCATAAAAATCTTCCTAAACAAATAGCTAAGCGTGCAGAATTTTCGATTGAAACCATAAAAGAATTTGGAGAACAGCATCAGTTTAGGGTAGGCTGGGATTAGTATCTCCTGAATATATAGTGCTTGTACTTGAAAATATTAAATTGTTGACTACCGCATGGAGACATTTCTTCTTTCTCTGCCTGCTATTCTCGGAATTGTCGGTTTTGTGATTTATTATATTTTAAAGAAAAGTGTTACAGAAGACCCAATCATAAAATCAATCATTGATAAACTCAAATTTGAAGAACCCGACTTTGAAAATAGATGGACTGGACTAACACCCCAACAGAAGGAAGCTATATTAAAAGAAGATAATAATTTTAGAAGAAAAATATCTTCCAAGGACAGGCAGATCCTTGATAAGGCATTAACCAACCAATTTAGGACTAATATTTTCGTTTACGCACTTTGCGGCATACTATTGGCATTGGGAATTTACCTTTTTGTAAAACCTAAACCGTTATTTATAGACAGCATTCAAATCCAAAATGCAGACTCTTCTTCTCATGAACAAATTGTTGATATAGATCCGATAGCAGTCACATGGACTTCTTCCGGCCAAAATGCTGAAATAAGTGCAGTGCTAGAAAATATTGATACAGGGAAGCAGACCAAGCGTCTTAACGGGCGGGCATCAGATGGGAAAATAAAGTTTGAGGCCGACGCTTATACAAATTATGATAAAATCCTCAGTAACAGAAATCCAAATGGAGCTAATAGATTACGCGCAGTGTTATATTCTGGGAATGAAGCTTTTAAGTCTCGAGAATTTGAGATAAAAGTGGGAGTCAAAATTATTTGCTATCCCGATGGTAAAAATAATATCATTTTCAATGCTATCATTGACCAAAGAATTGTGGACAATTTTCATTTTGCTCCTATACTTACATTATTTAAAGATGCATATTTCAACGGATCGACAACCTTCGAGGCCAACGAATACAGTTCTAGACCGAAAATATCGATTGGGAACCCAACCCAGTATACTACTACTAACCTCGCCTTCAACGTTAATCCAAGGGAAATTATAAACCAAAACTTATACAGAACCGATATTGGTAGTATTCGTGAAGCAATAAAAGAATTAAAGAAGAATAACTGAAGGTAATTATTAGCTACTAATATATGGTAGTACTTTTGTTAAAAAGGACAAGACAATAACTTGGTTACCCATATGAGTTTTTCTTAATGATGCTAGAAAATCGTCGTTGAAGAACCGTAGCGGACGCTAAAAGTCTAAATTATTTAAGTCTAGTTTTGATTTTTGTAATCCTGGAACTGGATATCGTTTTCAGACAGAATTTTATAGACTGTGGCAGTGGAAGGAATTTTGAATGCTTTCATAATGTCTCGGATACCCAATGCTGGCAAATTTTATCATGACCATGCTTTTTTAGTTCATCTAATTGGAGTTGTTCGATTTGCTCTTTTCTAATGACCTTGACATATCAGGGTCCTCATAACTTGTATTTATTTCATAAAACCCGACACAAACTAAGTAAAATAAAATTTGAATTCATAAACGCAATATGAAATTTTAAACAGACCTTATGATAGAAAAACTGACTGGTTTGAAGCAACACCTAAGATTTCATCTAGCCCTTCATTTTTCTGTTACGGCCTTAACAAAAAATTGCACCTTTCTTGAGGCAATTATATTGTTAACTTTGGATTAGATAAAAAGTAGATCTAAAGGAATCATGGTTAGGTAAATAATTTTTTAGCTTATCCCAAATCAGATGAACTGATCCTTGAAAAACCGCTGAAAATGGTTGTTGATTTGAAATCTAAATCTTAACCTACACTATAATGGCCAGGGTAAGCGGTTGCTTTTAAACTGAACCAAAGCAGGATTGTAATGCGGCTGTTTGAAAATCTATGTGGCGACTTATTAAACTCTCATGTTACAATTTAATTAAATGCAGGAAGGGATAAGAATATTAAACGTAGTATTAACAAAGTTATTAAATATTGCGATCTATGTAATATACAAAAATATTAATAATCTATATTCAATTTTAAGTAGTCGAAATTCCTAATTTACATTTGAATATTTTTTATAAAGTGAAATAATAGAGTGGGCTCTTTACGTTTCACAATTAAGTAAGTAATAGTGACAGAATCTTGCCGTTAAATAAATAAAGTATTTTTAGTGGCATTCGTATCTCCTACTGATTTTGTAGTAAAAATACTTATAGGTAACTTATTATGACAATTTTAAATTTTAAGATATTAGAGCACTTCTTCCCTCGTTAAGGCACTCTTACACACGTTTTGGCTTATAATAACTTTGATATACCTATTATGCTTTCAGTCGAAAAAACGCTTGACGAGTTGCTTTCGTTGATAAGAAACTATATCATAACAAATGTAAATGTTCTGTTTCGTCCTAGGCGAATAATTGATGGGCTAGAAAAGGGAGAGGGTGTTCCCTCAAATCCAAGGACATATTTATTAATCAGCACAACAATTTGCTATTGGCTTTCAAAGGTCGACAATGGCATATTATTTGAATTAGGCGACCTTACTCTCAGCCCAATATTTAAAGAATTTACTGATATTTCTATAATTTTAATGGGAACGATAGTCGTAATTGAGCTTTGCATTCTGCCGTTCCGAGTAAATCAAAGACGGAGAGTATTCCTTACTTCACTAGCATATATTATTTTAGGATTT